>Ga0228700_1001071_pt1 | contig 19709 bp, 21 predicted proteins | sample McNCre317_Aug_MG_FD_178019 | JGI IMG/M metagenome (GOLD analysis project Ga0228700, IMG submission 178019) | Freshwater microbial communities from McNutts Creek, Athens, Georgia, United States - 3-17_Aug_MG | ecosystem: Environmental > Aquatic > Freshwater > Creek | place: USA: Georgia...
CGGTGGCTGCAATGGGGTCTAGCGGGCGCCGATCGAACGCCTGCGCTTTGGCAACCCCCATGGCCAGGCCATTGATAAAGACTTCCCGGTCCTGCACGGTCACGGTGTCGCCGGGGAGCCCTTTGACCTGTTTGAAGAAGGGCTGCTGGCGAAGACCCGGGTAGGCATCCTGGGCCTCACCGGCAAACGAGAAAACGATGAAGTCCCCGCGCGCCAAAGGGCGCTTTTGGTAGTCGGCCCAAGCCACGTGGTAGGGCAGGCTTGCCGTCCAGTTGAAAAGAAGTGGCAGGCGCGGCGTGGGATCGATGCACAGACGCACATAGGCCATCACCCAGATCAGAGCCACCGGCAGGTAGACATACCAGCGCTTGCGCGCATGGCGCAGCAACTCCATGACTTGCCACCGCAGGCACTTGCCAGAGGTGTCACCCCGCACTTCATCCGACTCGCGCGTCATGGGGCATCCACCTTCTTGCGCAGCAAGGATGTCAAATCCAGGGTGTGCGGTGTGGCACCAGCCACGGCACTTTTGAGGACCACCAGGCAATTGCAATCCCGTGGCAACTCCTCCAAGGCCAGGGGCAAACGCTGGGCAAAGGCCTTGGCCATTTGCATGGCCTTTTGTCGGTCTTCCTCGGAGCGGGTCTGAGTCAGGATTTGGGTGAACTCCGCTTCCTTGGACCGGTAGACCTCCGCCACATCGACCATGCCAATGACCAGGGCGGGCCGCACCACCAGCCGGTCATAGAGGGCGATGCCGGTGGCAGCTACCACCGCAGACACCAGTGCACTTGCCAAAATGGTACGCAGGGAAATGCTCATACCTCGTGCCCCCTGCGGCGCAACAGTTCGGTGATCGCGTCGTCCACGCTGTAACCCTGGGCGCGCAGCTCATCAATGGGCGCGTTGTCTTCAAGCTTGTTGGAAAACAGCAGGTGGGTGGCGGGGTCCAGAATATTGCGAGCCACGCCTTCACCCACGGGGGATGAAATGTAGAGCTCGGAGAACACACCGGCCTCCGTGCGAAGCGAGTTGAGCAGGCGCTTCTTGGGCTCATCCATGGCAAGCCGACCCTTTCGGTCCAGCATTTCGATGGACTCGGGCTTTTGGCGCAGCAAAAACACCCAGTCCGAGCAGTTGAAGGCCGCTTCCATCTGGGCAGATCCGTAGAAGTCGTCAGCACTCTGGGTGGCGGTGCCGAGTGCACCGCCGTATTTGCGGGCACGCCGGGCCGCTTCTTCGATCACAGCTGCCTTCACCGGGTCATCTGCGCCGACATCGCCCAATTGCTGTTTGAGCTCGTCAATGAAGAGCACTTTGCGCCGGTTGCGCGTGAGGTACATCTCGCCCGTAATCTGGTGCAGCAACAGGATGTTGACCACGGCATGCAGGTCCGGGCGGCGCTTGAGTTCCTCGTTCTCGATGACGATGAAGTCGTTGGAGAAGTCGATGTTGTTGGGGCCTTCAAAGAAGCGCGCGTACTGCCCACCCTTGGCATAGGGGTTGAGCATGATGGCCAGGTCTTTGACACGCTGGTCGTTGACTACACCGAGCTCTTCCAAAGAGCCGGTCTTGAAGGCATCGCGCAAGGCCGTGATGCGCAGGTCCTGTCCGTACTCCTTGAAGAGCTTCAACACCATGGCCGAAATCGCCTTGTACTGCACCTCTTCCAGCGTGTGCTGCATGGAGGCCATCTTGGCGATGCCCGGCACCAACATGTCGATGTCCTCGTGGATGTCGGTGATGTGGGTAAACGGGTTGAGGCAAATGTCCACATCCGGGCGGAACTCGATGTAGGTGCCCTTGGCCTTGCGGCAGAGTTTTTCGAAAGAGCGGCCCAAGTCCAGCATCCAGACCTTCGCGCCAATGGCGCGGTAGGACCAGGCCATCTCGTTCATCAGCACCGATTTACCGGAGCCGGGGGCGCCGATGATGGCGAAGTTGTAGTTGCCCAGATCGTTGTCGAAGATGTCCAGCGTCATGAGCTGTCCGCGCCGTCCGCCAAACACCAGGGCCGGGGTGCGGGTGCCGCGCCACTCCGCAATGAGGGGCGCCATGTGGATGGCATTGGCCATGGTCTTGCGGGTAACCCGGCGCATCTTGGCGAGGTCTTTGTGGAAACGCTCGCTCAAGGTCATGGGCAGGCTGGCGAGCAGGGCTTGCCGGTGCATGTACACATCGGCGTTGAGCTGAAAGCCCCGGCCGCGCCAGATGGCATTGGCTGTTTCGTGGGCGGATGCTGCCTGGTCGGGCGAGGAGAAGATGGCCAGCTGGTGGTACATGCTCACCAGAGTCCCGCCGGTATCAATGGCGTGGGCCGCGGCGGTCCAGTCCTGCAGCTTCTTGTTCACGTCGGGCATGACATCGGCCATCTTGCTTTTGGCGTTCTGGGTGGCCCGCACATGGTTGGCCATGACCGCCGACTTGGTGGCATTGGGGTCCAGCACATGCACGCCCATGGTCAGCAAAAAGGGGGCGCTGTACTGCAGAGCGGGCTGCATCAGGTCTCCGATGAGTGACCCCATTTGCCAGAGCGCAAAGCGTTCCGGAAAGCTTTTGATCGAATAGAAGCGGGCTTCTAGGACTTCAGGGCTTCCCTCTTTCCAAAGGGTGATGCCGTTGGGCCGTGGGTCCTGGATGGTGTCGAAGTCCACGATCTGGTCGCGGATCTCGCGGCCATCGTCGTAGTGCAAGTCGGGGCCATCGGTCTGCGAAATCCGGTCTGGATTGGTGAAAAGGGCGCACCAGTTGATGAGGTCGGCCGCATCACACACCCGGTTGGGCAGCAAGGCCGAACGCAGGGTCGAACCCATGGATTCGCGCAGGGCCATGAGTTCTTCGCGTTTGGTGAGGTCCGATGCGTTACCCGCAAAGGACACACTGAGCATCAGGCGGAAATCGCGGATCGTGTAATGAAAGCCGGAGGTGAGGGACTGCTGGGCCCCACGCAGCAAATGGCCCACCCGCTGGCGCGCGAGGCGGCGAAACAGGTTTTCGTTTTGGGCGGGGCGCCCCCACTGCTGGGCCTTGTCGACCTGGTCATGGTCTTCCACGCGCAAATTGGCGTACTGGCGCAACTGCGTGCGTACTTGTGGGGAGGCAAACAGGTGGAACTGGATGCCGGTACCGGTGGGGCAGTTTGCGTAGAGCGACACCAGGACTTCAGCCATGCGGTCATCGGCACCGCTTTGCGGCATGACTTCGAGCATGAACCCAAGGCTGTCTCGGTTCACGAAGATTTTTTCGTCGGGCAAGTAGGCGGAGTAGGGGAGCCAGCTGGCGAACTGCTCAGCGGGGCTGTCCATGGACTGGCCCAGCTTGAACCAGGAGCTGAAATCAGGCACACGAAAAGACCCAGACGATGCGCCACTGGAGGAGGTAGAGGATTGCGTCATCGACTTCCTCACTGCACGCTGTTGAACGAAGTCGGGGACGTCGAGGTCGGCGACGGGGTGGGGCGCAGCACCGGCGAAAACGCTCCGGATACCGGGCTGGTACGCTGTCCCGTGCTGGCTTCCGTAGAGAGACCAGCACCCGGTTCAACACCCACGTTGTTGGCCTTGGGCGGTGGGCGCAGCGGTGCGTAGCTCTCACGGATTTGGCGCTGCACATGGTCAATCATCCACTGGCCATTGCTGACCTGGACATAGACAAAGCCTTGGTCGTACAGATCACCGTCGGTGTCTTCCCAGGGCTTGATCCACAAGCGCAGGATGCGCGCTTGCGAGCGCAAGGGGTTGGCGTCCTGACCGGCGTTGGCGCTGGTCATGGCGGGTATCGACGCCGTGATCGCTGGGGTGAGTGGAACTCTCCTGGCCGGTGTGCCCGCATCAGACGTGGTTGCTGTGGGCCCCGAAGGAGGAGCCATGGCAGGGGCGGTATCCGCCGCACGCGCACGCTGACTCGGCAGGTTGTTGTGCAGGGCGTTGGCGTACGTGCCGGAGACCGAATCGCAGGCCACGCCTTCAGGCGCCTTGCAGGCATATTTGGAGTCGCCGCCCACGCCGGACAAATTGCCGCAACCTGCCAGGAGCAGGACGCAAGCCCAGGCGCTGCCTTGCAGCGCCAATGCTGGGCGGCGCATCCGATGGCCCATTGGCGCGTTCATGGATGAACCTCCTTGGTGGTCTGCTGCAGGTGCGCTTCAACCACACTGCGGCTCACATACCCTTCCGTGCGCGTGCCATCCGACCAGATCATGGTGGGGGTGCCTTGCACGGAGAGTTGGCGGGCCAGCGCCAGATTGCGCTCGATCGGGTGGGCGCAGGCTGCGGACGTGGACAACAAGGAGCTGTCACCCCGCAGCATCAAACGCTGCCAGGCCTGTTCCCGGTCGGATGAACACCAGACGGCAATGGGCTTGGCTTCCCCCTGAAAGGGCACGAGAAACGTGTAGATGGTGGCGTTGTCGATGCCCGCCAGTTCCGGTTCGAGTTGCTTGCAAAACGTGCAGTTCGGGTCACTGAACACTGCGAGCTTGCGCTGCCCATTGCCTCGTACGGTCTTGATGGCGTCAGTCAGGGGCAGCTTGTCAAAGGCGATGGGCGCAGAGGCGGGTGCAACCTCTTTGGTGGCCGTGCCAGCGGCTTGCGCCAGTTTGGGGCCGGTGATGTCCTTCATGGTTTGGGTGTCAAACATGCGCCCAAACAGAAAGTAGCGGGGATTGGCCGCCGTGACATAGGCCACATTGCCATTCATCCACACTTCAAAAACGCCGGGTGCGGGGGTGCGCGACACCTCGGTGAACTGCGTGCCGGGGTGGGCCTTTTGCAGGGCGGCCAGCAAGCGTGCCTCTTCAGCGCCGGTCGTTGCAGTACCGGCCCATGCTCCCACGCTCGAAAGCGCAACCGACAGGGCCAGCAACGCGGGGCGGGCGCATGCAAAACCATGCGGTGCTAGCTGCAGGAAGCGGTTTGAAACAGGGCGCAGGAAATCAGTAGTTCGCATCGTCTGGTGCCTCCAGGTAGCGGGTTTCGGGGGAAGTGCTGGTGCGGCTGGCCGCTTGGCTGGTGGTCAAAGGCACGTCAATGCGAACGCCTTTGGTAATCACCACATCGATCTCACGCCCTGCATCGACTTCGATGACGGGAAAAGTGTTCTCTGCGAGCTTGATGTAGTACTGGGCCAGGCGGTCCAAGGCACGGCCGACGCCGCTGCCCACACCTGCGCGGTAGGCATCCGTTCCAGATGCACTGGCAACGGTGCCCAATGGAGATGTGCTGTATTCCGTGGAAGAGGTAGCCAGGCCATGGCCAATGCCACTGACCACGCCGGCGAGCAAGGCATTGGCCAGCATCTGTCCCTGCTTGGTGACCAGGCGGCCGCGCATGCCCACCTTGCCGTCTTCGCCATAGACGCTGCCCTGGATCTTGACTTCCAGGGTGGCTCCATCGGAGCGCACGCAGGACAGGCTCTCGGTACGCAGGTAGGCCCGCTCCGAACTGATGTCGCCATACCCGGCTGCCACCACAAAGCAGTCACGGTATTCACCCCGGAAGCGATTGGGCAGGATGCTGTTGTCAGAGAGGCGAATCAAAACGGGGTGTGGGTTCGACTGCGACTGGCCTCCCGTGGGCGCATCCAGCCCGCCCAGCAACGTGCCGCGCGTGAAGCTCACGGGAAGGTAGGACGAGACGGTTTTGACCTCCTTGGCGGCCGCAGCATCCTGTGGCCCGATTGGTCCGCTGTTGGCAGATGTCGCCTTGTTCCGATCAGATAGGCTGATACGGGTGATTGCAGGTACCGCTGCTTGCAGGGTCGCCGAATCCACGGGGGATGCGAAGGGGCTGTTCACGGAGCCAAACGCCGGGGATGTACCGGATGTTGAACCGGGAGTGCTTGCCGGTGACATTCCCTGAGAAGCCGACGGAGCCGCACCGGTTTGCTGGGCCGCTGCGCCACCGCGAATGGGGGGCGGCAGTGTTGGCAAACTCGCAGCCGGTGGCATGGTGGTGGGCGATGGCGGGGCAGGTGGCGGTGGTGTGGCAATCGACTGCTGCGTCGAGGTGAGTTTTTGCTCCAGATCGGTGAAGCGCTGCATGGTCTTGGACTCGAAGGCCTGTCGGTCCTTGTTCATGCGCCCTTGCTCTTCGCGCTCGCTTTCGTATTGGGCGAGCTTGCGCCCGGCATTGCCGACCCACTGGTCCACCGGATTGACCTGGCCGCCGGGTGGCATCACGCCGATGTTGGTCACGGCACTGGGCAGGCCATTGGTAGTTCGGGCGTCTCCACTCTTGGGCTTGGACTCGGTGAGCGAGAACACCAGCCACAAGAGGCCCACACCGCCCGCCAGGATGGCGGCCAGGGTCACGTACTGGCGATGGCGCGGGGAGAGCTTGGCCAAGAGGTTCTTGGCGAACTCGGTGGGATTGCGCGGCGGGTTCATGGCGTACTCCCGCGGCGAATCACATAGACGTTGGTGCTTTCACCGGGGCGCAGGTTGTGCTGCTCAATCGCGATGCCTAAGACATTGCCACCCTCGCGGTCGAACTCCTGTTCGGCCAGCACCATGACCCCATCGCTGATGTTTTGCAGCAAGTACTTCTCGCCCTGGAGACCGCGCCCTTCGTATTGCCTCACCTGTGAGAAACGGGCCTCGGCCCACAGTTGCACCGAGCGGCTCATTTCGTCCACCCGGATGTCTGTCGGAACCCGGTCGGAGGACATCGCCACCAACATGGCTTTCATGGAGCGCACGTGGTTCGGCGCAGGCCCTGCCGGACTCGGTGTGGGGGCAATCGCCTTGAGTGACTTGGGGGTCTTGTCGCGGATGAAGATGGTGTCAGCCGGGGTGTCGGAGCGGCGCAGCAGCAGGGTGTAGGTCGCCGTGGCAGTGGACACGAAAAGATTGACCGGCTTGGTGGAGTCCCCGACCGGGCGCAGGTAGATCTCTCCTTTGTCGCGGTCGCATTCCAGCACCACATCCCCGGCAGGGTTGGCGGCAGGCGGCGCCAATGGCGCCAAGGTGTTGCTGGTGCCGTTGGGAACACCTGGTATGGAAGGCGTCGCTGGAGCCGCACCGCAATGGCTGGAATGGATGTTTCCAAAGACGTCGGTGATCGGCGTGCCCTCCACGCGAATGCGGGTGGGCTCTTTGACCGACAGAATGGCTTCCACAGACATGCCATCACTGGCTTCGATGAGCTGCAATGCCTGGGCTGAGCCTGTGATCATCAGGGCTGCAGCAAGCGCTCCCAAGCGACGATGCCGTCCTGTGGGGCGGATCACGGGCCGGACCGAGATCACTTGTGGTCTATTGGCTCGCATCGGATATCTCCTTGAATGTCTTGAGGTGCATGCGAGCGCCCGAGTAGCTGAATTCGACCAAATACGCCTTGGGCTCATTGGCCGTCTCAAAGCCATTGACCAGCGTGCGCAGGCGACCGCGCACGATCACGTTCTGGGCGTCCTCGCTGGGTACGAGTTGCTGGGGCGCAAAGATCGTGGCGGCGTTGATGCGTTTCAGGCGCTCCGCTTCGACTTCCTGGCGGGTCTTGAGTGCGCCGTACTGGTCAGGTTCGACATAGCCCAGCAGCATGTTTTTCTTCCAATCGACGCTGGCTGGAGTCACATCGAGTACCAGCCAGGCCATGAAGCTGGCCATCTGCTCCAGGTACTCATTGCTGGCCTTGTCGCGGATGACCCAGAAGCTCTTGTTGATGGAGGGAGGCACGACTACGGTGCGCACCGTCCCCAAGAGGTTGAAGATGACCAGGAGCGCGATGATCTGGCCGATGGCCAGCGCGCCTACGGCCAGGCCCAAGCCGTGGTTGCGTCGGCGCATCTCCTTGATGTCGCTATTGAGGCGATCGAATTCCATGGCGTTACTCGCTGTGCGCTGGGGCTTAACCCACCATGCGGTGGATGTGGGATGGCGGTGTGGCCTGCATGGCCGTCATGGGTGAGGCTGGCAAGTGCCAGTACAACCAATGCACGGCAAATGCAGGGTGGCGTGCCACCTTGATGCGTGTGATCCAACGCGACAAGAAGATGCCGGTTGCCATGCACACGGCAAACGACAGCTTGCTGGCGGACACGTATCCAATGAAAAAGAAAAAGAGGACCGGTGCTGCCACGTCGATGTCCCAGAATCCAATCTTCCACTGGTCATCAAGGCGGCGCGGGATGTAGGTGTCGGCTTGCATAGGAGTGACCGAACGCGTGGGCGCGGCTTAGATGACCGCGCCCATGATGGCGCCGGCAATCACAAGACCCACGGCGGCGAAGATGGCCAAGCCGACATAGAACAGCACCGGACCAAAGTTGCGCAGGGCAGACAGCGAAACCAGTGCAACCACGAAGCCGATAAAGCCCACCAGGGCCTTGATTCCGGGCCCAATGGACGACATCTGGGTCAGCGCAGAGGTCATGGGCCCCGTGATGCCGGTGAATCCAACCAGATCCAGCGCATAGCCGGGAAAGGCCATGCACAGCCCCAATGCAATGAACGCCATGGCGAAGGCCAGCGGCCGACGGTTCGTTGCGGGACGGCAGACGGAAGTGGCAGAAACGGTGAGAGCGGCTGAACCCATGAAAACCTCCAAATGTGTGTGGGCAGAAATGCGATTGATCCAATGAATTGCGGGTGATGAAGCGGGTCAAAAAACGGGTGGGAGAGCAGGTGGTTCAGCAGGTAGCTAAGCAGGTGTGAGCGCATGCGCTCTGCAGGTGAAAAGCGGGTGGGTTTGAGAAAGGTGTTCGCCCGTAGACATGGGGCAAGTCATGGCAGTCGGGGCGCCTCGGTGGTGATCAGGACTTCAACACGGCGATTCAGGCGACGGCCCTCGGCGGTATCGTTCGAGGCCACGTAGCAACAAGTCCCCTGGTAACTTTGTTTGAGGGCATCTGCGAATTCAGGGTGTTTGGCGCGGATGTAATTCGCCACAGACTCGGCCCGTGCATCCGCAAGGTTGCCGTTGAGCGTTTCCGAGCCGGTGTTGTCGGTGCGGCCGAAGATGGCAATCCGCTTGACTTGTGCCGCCCCTGTCAACGCGCTGTTCAAAGTTGCTTTGGCGGATTCACTCAGGTGGGAGTCACCTACCCTGAAATACACCGCAACCGACCGAGCTGGAGGGATTGGGGCTCGGACTGGCGGGTTTGCGCCCACGATGGGAGGTGGTGGTGTGACGCCGGGACCCATCTGCAGCGTCGCAGTCGTTGCGATGGTCTTGCGGGTGACGACAGGGCAATTCGGTTCCGCGCAGAGCCCGTACGCCGCTTGCGGCCCAAACTGCAGCTGGGCCAATTTGGGCACCGTTTGTGGAGCTGGTGGCCCCGAATGCAAGTCGTCTTGCACCGTGCTGCAGGAAGCCAAAAGCAACGGCATGAGCGATGCTGAAATGCGGGCAAGTAAAGGGATGAGCCGGAGTGCGGTGCGAACGGTCATGGAAAAACTCGCACAGAGAGTTGTGCAGGCGCGTTGTCTTGTGAAGAAGGTGCGCGATAGGCTTGTGGCGATGCAGTACGTGTGGCGGACCCTTGATGGGAAGGCAGCCGGTGAAACACTTTCCAGGCATAGGTCGCTCGTGCACGGATGCATGCTTCTCCCTTAAGTTGGGAGCAAGCGGCGTTGTACGCGCCCACCGAGTCCCACGATGCACCTCGACGCGCGAAGTTGTCAGCCAGAAGCCAGGCCCCTACATGAAGGTTGGTACATGCATCAAACAGGTCCGACTCGCGAATGCCAAAGCGGGACAAAGTGCGAAGGTGCCCGCTGTTGATTTGCATGAGACCAATGTCATAGGTTCCGGTACGCAGGGCATGGGAGCGATTGACTGCCTGCGGATTGAGGTTGGATTCGGTTTTGGCAATGGCGTACAGCAGTTCAGCGGGCACGCCGTAGCGCTCAGATGCCTCTGTCCAACAAGGGCGCGCGGCCGCGGTCATGCCAATGCTGACTGCTGAGACGGCAAACAATGCAGAAACCAAATAACGCATGACACTCCACTGAGCACAGTGATACAGACCGCCAAAAAGCGGAGCCTAGGGTCAGGGCTGCCAGGGAATTGGCAGGCAGGGTAGGGTTCTGGTCAGGCTGGGTGGAACCCAGTCGGGGTAGGGTGGTTCTGGTACTGGGCAGTCGCTGAAGCCAGTGACGAATGGAGCGAAGCTGCAGGCGGACGGTAGCAGCTGTATCAGCTGAGGCGCATGTGTTCTTGGCGAAGAGCGCGTTCAGCCATGTTTTTACGGGCCTGCTGAAGGACTAGCTTTCCCGAATCGTCATGTTCGCGGCAAAGCGCCACGCAAGCCGTTGTCAGCTGGTCAAGTTGGAACTTCGGATTCGGATGGCGGTTGGCTGGGGAGCGTTGTACGGCAAGAAGTAATTCATATTGCGCGCGCCACATCGATTCGCGCCTGCGAGGTGTCTGCAGAGGGCGCAAAATCAGCTGGGTGCCGAGGAATCGGAAGATCAAGAAGACTGCATCTTCGCGTGTGAACACGAGGGAAACGCATGCCGAGATCAGATCGGGAAACCTGAAGGTCGGGGCGATGTTGTGTTCGCTGTGCAGTAGCGTGTAGAGCCAATCGTGTTCGTCTACCCAGAGCCGCGTTTCCACAGTTTCTGATGGTTCTGACTTCAATTCGAGTGCGGTATCAATCTGGTGATGACTGGTCGTGGACTGGTTTGGATGCATGACTACCCGCTATTCAGTGGAACAGGTGCGCACACTTGCGCTTCAGACTGAAGAGTAGAGAAATCCCCTCTGGGTGTCGCCGTGGAATGGTCAGAAGAACTGGGGGATTTCGGCTTTAGGTAACAGTAACTTTGCCTGTCATAGCAGCTTCGCTTTTGGTCTCTTGAGGCAGTTGGAGATGCCTTTAAATGTGCAAATAATTGTAGTTATCTACCGTAAACCAAGCCAGGGGAGGGCGCGCAACGCCAGAAACGCTGCAGAGGCTCAAATGCCCAAGGCAATGGCCCAGGCGCTGGAACAGGCCGGCGCCGCCTGCTTGGTGCCTGTCCGTTGGACAAATGCGGTGGAAAACGCACAATGCGCATTCCTACAGACCGAAGCCCTTCGTGGCTGCTGCCCATAGGCCCACATCGCCACATCTCATGTCCAACTCTTCACCTTGGTTCTTCTGGGCAGTTCTGTCCGCAGTGTTCGCGGCTCTCACGGCCATCTTTGCCAAAGTCGGTATCAGAGGTGTGGACTCTGACCTGGCGACTTTGGTACGCACCGGCATCATCATCATTGTGTTGTCGGCATTCATCTGGTTTGCCGGCAAGTGGAGCAACCCGTTTGAGCTCTCCGCTCGCATCTGGCTGTTCCTAGGGCTCTCGGGTTTAGCCACGGGCGCGTCGTGGGTCTGCTACTTCCGGGCATTGCAGTTGGGCGAAGCCTCTAAGGTAGCCCCGGTCGACAAAATGAGCCTGGTGCTGGTGGCAATCTTTGCCTTCACTTTTCTGGGGGAGCGCCCATCGCTTAGAGAATGGATCGGCATTGCCATGGTCGCCGGTGGTGTCCTGGTGCTGGCGTTCAAGTAGAGCCTGTTGTCGGACTTTGCTGAAATGGGACGGCATGCTCACCGCAGTGTCTATGTCGTCGAGCTCTCAAAGGAGGTGCTGCGCGAAGCAAAGTTCGTCCGTTGCAATGCAGGGTATGTCGAAGGCCAGCAGCGGCGACACACTTGAACTATGCCTGCATTCAACTGCTTGGCAAAGGGCATACTTGCCCCAAACAGAACTGCTGCACCCAACGCATAAAGAGCACTGGACCTCATTTCGTGATTGTCTATCGATCCGAATTCGATATTTGGACAACAGCCATAGGGTTGTCGATCAATCCAACAATAGCTAGACTGTAGAAGTGAACAAACGCACCATCAAAGGCATCCTCTTCGAACAAGTGGCCCGCATCGGCCTAGCCACTGCCAGCCCAAAACGGCTGGAGCTGCTTGACCTGCTTGCCCAAGGTGAAAAGTCGGTTGAAGTATTGGCGGATGAACTCTCCATCTCGATCAAACTCGCTAGCTCACACCTCAAAGTCCTCAGGACTGCGCGGCTTGTGGAAGCTCGCAGGTCAGGCAAGTTCGTGTTCTATCGCTTGAGCGGTTCTGACGTCGCGGATCTTTGGGTCTCCATGCGTGAAGTCGCTCAAGAACATTTGGTGGAACTCAGGGTTGCGCTTGATGACATGGCATTCGCTCCCGACAAGCTGGCCAGCGTCAGCCGCAAGCAGCTCATGGATCAGGCCAAACGGGGAGAGGTCATTGTGATTGACGTGCGCCCACTAGAAGAGTTTGAGCAAGCCCACCTGCCCTTTGCCCGCTCCATGCCTGTATCAGAGATAGCGCAGCGCATTGCGGAGCTACCCAAGAGCATCGAGATCGTCGCGTACTGTCGCGGTCCCTTTTGCCTGTTCTCCGAAGAAGCCGCCCAACTCCTTGAAGCAAAAGGTCGTAAGGTCAGCAAAGTCCTTGACGGAGTGGCCGAGTGGCAGTCGGCCGGTATGCCGTTAGAAACCAAAGAAGTCCCATGAGCTCCATCCTCCTTGTCGTCAACGACGCCCGAATAGATGAGTTGTTACTCCAACTCCAAGCTGCTCTCACCCACAAAGGCAAGCTCAAATGATTGTTTCCATGAACCGGAGAGAATGCAGCAGACTTCTTGGTAGGGGCGCCCGTGCGGAACCGATGGTTGTCAACCGCATGTAGGTTGCACTTTTTCTTTTAAGGTGGAGCCCCAATGCAATTTTTTACCAATGCCGTATTGCGCACGGTTTCTGCGCCGCCGATTGCCGATGCCCATGACGAGGAATTAAGCCTGTGACGCACTATCTACTGACCTCGCAGGCTTAGATTCCAGCGCAACGATCATAGGGTATTGCCGCTGGTGCAGTTTTGATAGATCCACCAAATTTGATCGAAAGGTCCCTAATGGGCAGTGTTCAAGATTTGGCCGATCACTTGTCCATTGGGGACCCAATTATCCAATTTCGGCACTCGTTGTCAAAACTGCATCGACTGAAACATGGCCCGTCTCGGCTGAGGATATCTGGAAATTAGAATAGCATCTTGGGTTTCGAAAATTCGTTCCACCGCCAGTCCTGTTTGTGTGTGACCTTTGACCGGATGCGCAGCGCAGCGCTGCCGTTGCGATGCCAATCCTGTCTGATGAGAGGTATTGCCGGATTGTCAGATATCCTTCGCCGTTGGCGAGAATCACGACATGTGTACGACTCAGGAATATATGAAACCTGTAATTTTCGGGGAAATCGATATGCTGGGCACAGCTGCATTACTTGATAGTGTGGTTGCCTTTATTAACCTAACGCCTGACGTGGTCTTGAAATGAAAAGTGCCACCAAGAAGGCCGAAGATTCTGCAAACCTGCAGCGCTTTGCCTTTCTTCTGGTTCCTAACTTTTCCTTAATCGCTCTCAGTTCAGCAGTGGATCCATTGCGGTTGGCCAACATGGCATTGGGCTACAAGGCCTTTGACTACGTCACGGTTGGATTACGCGAAGACGCGATTGCATCCAGCGACGGCATCCGTGTTCTGCCGGACATGACCATCGGGCAAAGCCGTGACTTTCACGCCGTGTTTGTCGTCGGTCCCAATCCGGTACCGCTCGTTGGCTATGGCGAGATTTCGCGCTGGTTGCAAAGGCTTGCTACTCAAGGCGTGGCCTTGGGTGGTGTAGACACAGGCGTCTATTACCTCGCCAAGGCGGGTTTGCTAAAGGGCTACCGCTGCACCGTGCACTGGGAAGACAAGGACGCTTTGCAGCAGGAGTTTCCAGACCTGCTGGTGTCCAGCCGCATCGTCGAAGTGGACCGCGACCGCTACACCTGCAGTGGCGGTGTGAGCCCGCTTGAGCTGATGACCTACCTGCTGCGCCGCCCGCCCGGAAGCCGCGAGCTGGCGCAACAGGTGTCCGACTTGCTAGTGGCGCAACAACGCAACCCGGATGAGACACAAGCGCTTCCGCTGCGCTATCGCTATGCCAACCTTCCGGGCGCTTTGCTGGAGGCGCTGGAGATCATGGAAACCAATGTCGAAGAGCCACTTACGCCCAGTGAGATAGCTGACTACCTGAAAATTTCCAGGCGCCAGTTGGAGCGCCAGTTCCAAGAATTTTTGGGTACCACACCGGCGCGCAAGTACATGGAGATCCGCTTAGCCAAGGCGCGCCTGTCGGTAATGCGCACCAACCGAAGCATAGAAGAGATTGCCATGTCGTGTGGCTTTGCCACCACCACGCATTTCATTACCCGCTACAAAGATGCGTACATGAATACGCCCCAATCAGAGCGCAACGCTCAGCAGCGTTCCTAAATTCAGGCTTACTTTTTGCGCCTTGCATTACGAAAGGTGAGTCAGGAGCAGGCTGCTCTCTGATGATTCAAGTTCAAATTTCGGTGCGGCCGCCTAAACCCCTTCTTAGAACCCAAAAGAGCACACCATGGTAAGAGTCCGACGAGTACCGTACTTGACTGTCCGCCGCAAATCGTCAGATGTCCATTACATGGGCGAGCATGCCGTATGGCACACGCCATCCAGGGCCATCGTCGCATTCGACTGACGCAGTGCGCTGATTGATCCGCGTAATGGTGCCGATTTGGGGCTGTAGGTACTTGTCGGTGAACGAGACCCTGCCGCCACGCCGGAAGTCCTGCGGTCCGAGTTTTGCCACCTGTGGCTGAGCCAGTGATGCTGTCGGCGTTTCAACAAGCTCCTGCCCTTCTCCGGGATCGATGGCGGCATACGACAGTCTCCACTGTGTCCGACTGGCATCGTCCTGCACCGCGACCTGCACGTCCTTCATGGCGATCACCTTGCCGGTACGCCGGTCCATGAATTGCACGGACTTTCCAAGATTGAGTCGACTGCGTATGGCAACAATACGCTTGGGGTCGGCCAGCAGCCGGTAAATGATTCGGCTGAGCTCGTAGAGTTCGAGACTGCTGGCGTTGGACAGGGCCTCAATCAGCTTGGTGTCATTCATGGTGACATCATTCTGCCAAAGGCAACCGATGAAAAGAAAGCGCCTAAAAACTGGCGAAAAGGCTACTTGAGAATTTTTGCACCACCGGTTCCAAAAAGGAAGTTTGATGGAGCCAATTGGCAGAAGATTCTCAAGGTAATGTATTGGGCGAATTCGTCGTAACTATCAACAGTCCAATTCGCTAGGGACTATGCACGACCGTTTCTAAGTCGTCTAGGAAATCGCGTAATAGGGGCACGGGGCTTGCGCGGCGGGCCACAGCGGTGAACTTCGATGTGAGTTCCATCTGACTTGGAAAAATCCGCACCAGTTGCCCCTGCTTGACCCAATGTTCAGCGTAATGCAGGGGCAGGAAGCCGATCATGCCCGCAGCCAGGATCACGATCACCTGGGCTTCCAGGTTGTCCGCCACTGAGGTGGCGCTGGGCACACCCAGCAATTCCAAGTCGCGCCGGCGCAGGTAGCCGCGCGCCACCACGCGCGCCGATTGCAACTGCGTCTTGAGCTGATGGCCGCGCCACGTGGCCTTGGCATAGGGGTGGCGCGTGTGACAGAACAGGCCGTGGATTTCTTCGTACAGCGGCCGTGACACCAGGCCGGGCACGCCAAAGGGAAAGTGCCCGATGGCCAGATGCAGGCGACCATCGAGCACCTGCTGCTGCAGATCGCTGGGTGGACCGATCTGGAAGCGAAGGTTCACGTGCGGGCCGCGCGAAAGGAATTTGTCGACGACACGTAGCAGCGGTGACTCGCCGTCGGTCACGGTGTTATCAATCACTCCTACATTCAGGGTGCCCGAGGATGCCTTGCGAATGGTTTCTGCTTCGCTGCGAAACACGTCGATGGCGGCGAGCAGGCGCTGAGTGGCTTCGTGCGCACCACGTCCTTGCTCGGTGAGACGAAAACCCGCGCGCCCGCGCTCGCACAGGCGCACGCCGAGCCGGACCTCGAGCTGCCCGATCTGGGCGCTGATGGTGGGTTGCCCCACGTCCAGCTCCGCCTGAGCCGCCGAAAAGCCACCGCAGCGCACCACGGCATCGAAGACCCGCAGTAATTTGAGATCGAGATCCTGAATTTGGATCATGGTATTCCCTAGGTTGACGCAGCGGCGATCGGCGGTCTTCGAGTCAGTCGTTCATTACATCGGAACTTAACTATGTAAGCATCTGAAAGTCGTCATTTTATAGATGCAAGCAGTCTGCCTAGACTGCCTCCATCCCGCCTCATTTGTTTGAGCACCCAACCCTCCATCGGAGAAACAAGATGTCCAGCAACAATTACGAATCCGGTCGGCTGAACCTGCCTTTTGTCGGCCACTGCACTTTTGGCAAGGCCCCTGCCTGCACCGACTGGAGCCGCATCGACGCCGATGTGGCGATTCTGGGCGCGCCCAATGACATGGGCACCCAATGGCGGCCCGGTGCGCGCTTTGGTCCACGCGGCATCCGCGAGGCGTCGACCTTGTTTTCCTTTGGTCATGCTGGTGCCTACGACTTCGAGGACGACGCCATGTATCTGACGCGCGATCAGGTTCGTATGGTGGACGTGGGTGACGCCGACATCGTGCACACCGACATGGTCAAGAGCAATGCCAACATCGAGTTGGCCGTGCGCAACTTGCTGGACCAAGGCGTGATGCCGGTGGTTCTGGGCGGCGACCACTCGGTACACGCACCGGTAATCAAGTCGTTTGCCGGCCGTGGGCCGATTCACATCCTGCACATCGATGCGCACCTGGACTTTGTGGACGAGCGCCATGGCGTGCGCTATGGCCACGGCAACCCCCTGCGCCGCGCCTCGGAAATGGAGCACATTGTCGGCATGACGCAGATCGGTATCCGCAATGTCTCGTCCTCCAATCAGGACGACTACAAGGCCGCGCGCCAGGCCGGCTCCACCATCTTGTCGGTGCGCGACGTACGTCGCCTGGGCAGTGCCGGCGTGCTGGAGAAGATACCGCAAGGCCTGTCCTACTACCTGACGATAGACATTGACGGTTTCGACCCCTCCATCGCGCCCGGCACAGGCACGCCCAGCCATGGCGGATTCTTGTACTACGAGGTGCTGGAGATCATCCAGGCGCTGGCCCGGCGCAGTGGCGGCAAGATTGTGGGCATGGACCTGGTCGAAGTGGCTCCGGCCTATGACCCCAGTGGTACGACCTCCATCCTGGCGGCCCAGTTGCTGCTCAACAGCATCGGCTACATCTTTCACGCGCGTCGGCAAGGCGCGCCAAGCACCACGGTGCGGCAAGTTGAGACTGCATGATCGGCGCTTCCTGTGTGACCATTAAGTTCATTGAAGGAAGCAACATTCAACTCACGGACCAAAATCTAGCCAGATACTCTGGATTGGAGCTCTCGTAAAAAGGTCTACGCTGCCGCGACGGCACTCTTGCTGAAAGGAGCGCCTAAACATGGATGGGCGCGTCCTTCGCGGAACTCCATAAATCGAAGCCCCCAATGACCGGCTTTCGGCTTCATCATTTGGGGGAATTTCCAGCTCCTTTGGGAACCCATTGCATGAGTTCCAAAAGTAGCTTTTGCCTTTCTACTGGTTTGGTAATGAAGGAGTCCATGCCAGCGTTCAGGCACTTCTGCCGATCTTCACTGAATGCATTGGCTGTCATCGCGATGATGGGCCTTCTAAAGCCCGATGCGCGCAACTCCCTTGTGGCTTGCAAGCCATCCATGTGGGGCATTTGCATGTCCATGAGCACAAGATCGTAAGGCCGCGCGCTTGGCTGCTCTGAAGCACGGACCAATGCGACCGCCTTTAGTCCGTCGTCAGCAACGTCGACTTCCATACCAACGGCTTCCAACACGATTACGGCTAGCTCCTGATTAAAGGGTTCGTCCTCAGCGAGCATTACGCGCTTGCCATGCATGCGCTGTTGGATTGCCTCTTCGCTGTAGGTGTGAATTACCTCCGGACTTGGTGCATCGGAGAATGAGTCATCACCATGGGGCATGCGAGCGGTGAACCAAAACTTGCTGCCGGCGTTAGGCACACTACTGGCACCAACTTCGCCCCCCATCAACTCCGCCAAGTGCCGCGTAATGCTAAGACCCAGACCTGTGCTACTTGCGGTTTGGGACGTACCACTACCCACTTGCTGGAATGGCTGAAATAGTCGTTCCAAGTCGCCAGGTTCGATTCCAACCCCTGTGTCTTCCACTTCAAAGCGCACCAAACAATAAGTTCCAGAGTTTTCTGCAATAGAAATCTTGAGGTGCACACTACCCTGTGGGGTGAACTTCACAGAATTGTTGGCCAAGTTCAAGAGAGACTGGGTAATACGCACCGGGTCTCCGTGCAAAGTTGCAGGCAACTGGGGATCAACTGTTGCAAGCAATCGCAAATTCTTTGCGGCTGCGTTTTGCTCAAGCATAGACATCACGCCAGCCAACAGGGCTCGGATATCGACTGCCTGACTGGTGATTTCAAATTTTCCGGCCTCGATTTTTGAATAGTCCAAAATGTCGTTAACGACATGCAAAAGGTGACGCCCGGCCTCCATGACTTTGTTCAAGTGAGCGAGTTGGACTGGCTCCATCGGTCCGCTATGGATCAGGTCACAAAATCCCAAAATGGCGTTCATTGGCGTACGGATTTCATGACTCATATTGGCCAAGAAATTGCCTTTTGCCTCACTCACCTGAAGTGCTTTTTCGCGGGCTTTCCTCAAAAGCGATTCGCTCTTTTTCCGACGGGCAATCTCCTTCGCCAGATGCAAGGTCCGCTTAGAGAGGCTGTCGTACATGTGCAATACGGTGGATATCAGATTCTTTGAATCCTCCTGGGTTGCAAGTTGTGCCAGGCGCTTGGCTTCATCAAGGGGCATGCCTTGGCGAAATGACAAGACCGCACGCGCCAGGCGCTTATCGGACTCCAGAATATGCAGGGCTAACCAATGGCTGAGAAACGCGGCAACGTCCTCCATGACCTGTTCGAGTGGCTTGGTACCCTGTTCGGCTTTCAAGGCCAGTAGGCGGGCGGAAAAACGCTTATGTTCGTGCTCATGTTCATGGGCCCATTCGTCTGGCCCCATGACCTCGCTCCAAATTGCCTCTTCATCCCGGAAGTGAACACGTGCGTATTCGTGCAGCTGGTCGAATATGGAATTCAGAGTTGGCGCATCGGAATCAATCGTCAAGTGATTCACGAGGACGTTCAGCAAATCCACCAGTCCTTTGTGCTGCGAATCAATGAGTTCAATCCCCGTGTCCAGGTTGTGACTCCAGGGAAAAATATCTAGGATTGGCATAAATTTAGCGTTCCACCGTTCTGAAACTTAGGGCAGTTTCGGGCACCAATATTTCCGAGCTAGCAATTGCATTCAGCATGGTTCACTTTCAAAGTTCACTGTTTGGCTTCATGAAAGGATCGGCTGACGGTCCCCGCAGATTCGTACACATTGCACCTGTGACGTTGCCAGCTGTGGGCTTGCAAGAATCAGACCGATTAAGACGAGACATCAGTGGGGCTTAGTGTCTTCACAATGACGTTGTACAGCGCCGCAGGGTCAACTGGCTTAGTAAGGAAATCATCCATTCCAGCGTTTAAGCAGCGCTCTCTATCCGTGCTGAACACGTTGGCCGTCATCGCCACAATCGGCGTACTGGATTGACCCGGCAAGGCCCGTATTTCACGCGTGGCCTGCAAACCATCCATCCTCGGCATTTGCATGTCCATCAGAATCAGTGCATAGGCAGTGCTTTTAGCCTTGTCTACAGCAACTTGACCATCCTCTGCCACA
>Ga0228700_1001074_pt1 | contig 19686 bp, 13 predicted proteins | sample McNCre317_Aug_MG_FD_178019 | JGI IMG/M metagenome (GOLD analysis project Ga0228700, IMG submission 178019) | Freshwater microbial communities from McNutts Creek, Athens, Georgia, United States - 3-17_Aug_MG | ecosystem: Environmental > Aquatic > Freshwater > Creek | place: USA: Georgia...
GCCATGGAGCGCTTCTGGACCTTGCGCCACCTGCAGCAAAACGGCGTGACCGAGCTGGTGGCCGGCCTGTTCAAGGACAACCTGGTGCGCGCCGAGACCCTGCCGCTGGTGCTGCCGGTGCTGGGCGCCCAGGGCCTGCCGCGCGGTGCCCGGGTGCGGGTGAGGCTGGGGGAGGTCGACCTGATCACCCTGGATGTGAGCGGCACCGTGATCGAACGCCTGGATGCCGAGGCCGTCGCAGCCACGCCCAGCGAAGACGAGGAGGGTGAAGACGAGGAGGTGGCCGGCCCGATCGCCATCGCCGTGGACATCAGCGACAGCCCGGAAGCTTCTGGCGATAATCCGTCCCAGTGATTTTTTCCAAGTTCAGCACTTTGCAGCTCGCCCTGGGTGCATCCATCGCGGTGCACGGTGCCCTGCTTTCGGTGCGCTTTGTGAACCCGGATGCCTTTGACCGGGTGTTCGAAGACACCCCGCTGGAAGTCATACTGGTCAATGCCCGCACCAACGAAAAAGCGGAGAAGGCCAAGGCCATTGCCCAGGCCTCGCTGGCCGGCGGGGGCGATGCCCTGCAGGGCCGTGCCACCAGCCCCCTGCCCCCCTCTGAATTCACCGACGCCGGCGACACCCAGGAAACCCTGTACTCCAGCAAGCTGCAGAACATGCAGGACCAGCAGGCGGTACTGCTGTCCAACATCAAGCAGCAGATTGCCAACCTGCGCTCGCCCAACCCCAAGGAGCTAAGCAAGTCCGAACAGGCCCAGCAGGAAGAAAAGCGCCAGCAGCTGGCCAAAATCCTGGCCGAGATCGAGCGGCGCATCAACACCGAGAACGCACGCCCCAAGAAGCGCTACATCAGCCCGGCCACGCGCGAGGAGGTATATGCCGCCTACTACGACAGCCTGCGCCACACCATCGAAGACCGGGGCACCGAAAACTTCCCCACCGCCAACGGCAAGAAGCTGTATGGCGACCTGACCATGATCGTCACCGTCAACTATGACGGCCGGGTGCTGGGCACCGAGGTCGTGGCCAGCTCGGGCAACCCGGTGCTGGACCGGCGCGCCGCCGCCATTGCCCGCACCGCCGGCCCGTTTGGACCCTTCAGCCCGGCCATGCGCAAGCAGGCCGACCAGATACTGGTGGTATCGCGCTTTCGCTTCACCCGCGACGAGACGCTGCAAGCCCGGGTCAGTGCCGCGCCATGAAGCTGGTGTGGCGTTGGTTGGCCCTGTGCGCCCTGGCCTTGCTGTGCCTGCAGCTCGCTTTTGTGGGCCGCATTGCGCTGATGGCGGCCCTGGACCCGCAGTCCACCGCCTTCCAGCGGTCTGAAGCCTGGCGCATCACTACAGAAAAAGGCCACCTGCCCTGGGCCCACCAGTGGGCGCCCTATGGCCAGATCTCCGACAACCTCAAGCGCGCCGTCATCGCCTCCGAGGACGACGGCTTCAGCAGCCACGACGGCGTGGACTGGGACGCGCTGGAAAAGGCCTGGGCCAAGAACAGCCGGGCCGAACAGCGTGCCGAGCTGCGCGGCAGCAGCAAGGCGCCCAAGGTGGTGGGCGGCTCCACCATCACCCAGCAACTGGCCAAGAACCTCCTGCTCTCGGGCGAGCGCAACCTGCTGCGCAAGGGCCAGGAGTTTGTGCTGACCATGGCGCTCGAAGCCCTGCTGAGCAAGGAGCGCATCCTGGAGATCTACCTGAACAGCGTGGAATGGGGCGAAGGCGTTTTTGGTGCCGAGGCCGCAGCCCAGCACTATTTCCGCAAGCCTGCAGCGCGCCTGAGTGGCTACGAGGCGGCGCGCCTGGCGGTGATGCTGCCGCGCCCCAAATTCTTTGAGAAGACGCCGGGCTCGGCCTATCTCTCGGGGCGCGCCGGCGTGATCGCAGCCCGCCTGGTAGACGCCCGCCTTCCCTAGGCCCGGGCGGGCAATCTGCGCCGGGCCTGGCAGCAGGCGTTTTGTATCATGGCCCCATGATGGCGAAGTTGATGGCCCTGTTGTTGCTCGGACTGGTGCGCGTGCTGACCGGCGCCCAGGCCCGTTGGCTGGGCTGCCCGCCCAAGGCCGAGCAGCGCATCTACTTTGCCAACCACCAAAGCCATGCCGATCTGGTGATGATCTGGGCCGCCCTGCCCCAGGAGCTGCGCCACAGCACGCGCGCCATCGCCGCCCGCGACTACTGGACCAAGACACCGTTTCGCCGCTGGCTCACCAGCCGGGTCTTCAACGTCGTCTATGTCTCGCGCGAGCGCACGGCTGACGAAGACCCGCTGGAGCCGCTGGTCGAGGCGCTGGAGCGGGGGGACTCCATCATCCTGTTTCCCGAGGGTACGCGCGGCCATGCCGGCGACCCGCAGGCCTTCAAGGCCGGCCTGTACAACCTGGCCTGCAAATTTCCGCAGGTGGTGCTCGTGCCGGCCTGGATCAACAATGTGCAAAACGTGCTGCCCAAGGGCGAGCGGGTGCCGGTGCCCATCCTGTGCTCGGTCACCTTTGGTGCGCCCATGCAGCTCGAGGCCGGCGAAGAACGCCGCGCCTTCCTGGAGCGCGCCCGCCAGACCGTTATGGCCCTGCGCGAGCTGTAGCCCCCTGCTGCCCACTTTTTCCCCATGTATTTCTACCTGAAGAACCTTGCGCCCACGCAGCAGATCGGCGCCCTGTTTGTGCTGGTGTTCGGCCTCTTGCTGTTGGCCAGCGTGACCAGCTTTGCCTTTTCCATCCACGAGTTTCAGGACGAGGCCCGGGCCCGGCGGCGCCGCGCCCGGCTGGAGAGCATCAACGGCATCCTGCGCAGCAGCTGGCTGATGGTGGTCGTGTTCTGGCTGGGCTGGATGATGGGCAACCGCGTGGCCCTGACCCTGTTCGGCCTGGTTTCCTTCTTTGCCCTGCGCGAGTTCCTCACGCTCTCACCCACCCGCCGCGGCGACCACCGCAGCCTGGTGCTGTGCTTCTTCGTGGTGCTGCCGATGCAGTACTGGCTGGTCTATGCCGGCCACTTCGACATGTTCGCGGTGTTCATCCCGGTCTTTGTGTTCCTGGCGCTGCCAGTGGTCAGCGCCCTGGGCAACACGCCCCAGCATTTCCTGGAGCGCAATGCCAAGCTGCAGTGGGGCATCATGGTCTGCATCTACGGCATGAGCCATGTGCCGGCCCTGTTGCTGCTGCGCTTTCCTGGCTATGACCACCGCAATGCCTTCATGGTTTTCTTTTTGGTGCTGGTGGTGCAGGTCTGCATGGTGACCCAGCACCTGCTGGGGCGCTGGCTCAAGCTGCGCCCGGTGGCACCGGCCATCAGCGGCAGCTTCAACTGGCCCTGCTGCTGGATGGGCGTGCTGGGCGCCAGCGTGTTCGGAGCGGCCCTGGCCGGCATCACGCCCTGGGTGCCGGGCACGGCCTTTGCCTTCTCCTTCATTGCCTGCCTGGCCGGCTCCCTGGGCCACTTTGTCATGAAGGCCTTGAAGCGCGACCGCGGCATTCCCAGCTGGGGCACGCAGGGCCGCGCGGTCACCGGTGCCGGTGGCCTGCTGGACCGGGTGGATGCGCTGTGCTTTGCCGCACCCGTGTTCTTCCACTCGGCGCGCTGGTACTTTGACCTCTAGGGCGGGCAGTATCATGGCCGCATGCGAATTCTCGGCATAGACCCCGGCCTGCGCACCACCGGTTTTGGCGTGGTGGATGAAGAGGCAGGCCAGCTGCGCTATGTGGCCAGCGGCACCATCAGCACCCAGCAGCTGGACACCCATGCCCTGCCGGCGCGCTTGAAGGTACTGTACGACGGCATTGCCGAAGTGGTGCAGTGCTACCGGCCCGATTGCGCGGCGGTGGAAATCGTTTTCGTCAACGTCAATCCCCAGTCCACCCTGCTGCTGGGCCAGGCGCGCGGCGCCCTGATCACCGCCCTGGTCACGCACCAGCTGGCGGTGGCCGAATACACCGCGCTGCAGATGAAGCAGGCCGTGGCCGGGCACGGCCGGGCGCAGAAGTCGCAGATTCAGGAAATGGTCAAGCGCCTGCTGTCCTTGAGCGGCCTGCCCGGCAGCGACGCCGCCGACGCCCTGGGCCTGGCCATCACCCATGCCCATGCCGGCAAGGCCATGCAGCGCCTGGCCGCAGCGCAGGGCCTTGGCAGCAGCGCCGGTGCGCAGAGCCCGACCCGGCCGCAAGACAAGGCCTCCTACCGGGCGGGGCGCACCCGGTGATGCCATTTTTGCCGTTTATGCAATGGATTACGTACCGCATCCGTATTGGCCCCCAAAAGCGCGATTTAAGGGTATAGCCTAGGCGGTGCCTCCACAATCTGCACGAAGATAGCTGTCGCTGATTTGAATGGATAGACCATGCTGACTGCAAACGATATTTCCGCCCTGATGCGGGCCGACCATGGCGATGCATTCAGCGTCCTGGGCATGCATGAACATGCGGGCGCAATCTGGGTCAACGCCGTGCTGCCCGGGGCCCACCGCGTGACGGTGCTGGACCGCGCCAGCGGCCAGGCCCGCGCCACCCTCGTGCCGCATACCGGCAGTGCGGTCTTCAGTGCGGCCGTTCCCGGTGCCACGGCGCGCTTTGACTACCAGCTGCAGATCGAGTGGACGCCCGCGCCCGAACGCACCACGCCCCACATCCAGGTGCTGGAAGACGCCTACCGCTTCCCCGCCGTGCTGCAGGAGATGGATGTGTGGCTGCTGGGCGAAGGCTCGCACCAGCGCCCCTTTGAAGTCCTGGGCGCCCACCTCACCAGCATGTTGGGTGTGGATGGCGTCAGCTTCGCGGTCTGGGCACCCAATGCGCGGCGCGTCTCGGTGGTGGGCAGCTTCAACCAGTGGGACGGGCGGCGCCACCCCATGCGCCTGCGCCGCGAGTGCGGCGTCTGGGAAATCTTCATTCCCGGCCTGGCCCAGGGCGACATCTACAAGTTCGAGATCCTGGGTGCCGGCGGCGGCATTGCACTCAAGGCCGACCCCTATGCCTTCCAGTCGCAGATGCGGCCCGACACCGCCAGCGTGGTCTACCCGCTGATGCCGCGTCGCCCCATGCGAGCCGAGCGCGTGGCGGCCAATGCCTTTGAGAAGCCCATGAGCATCTACGAGGTGCACCTGGGCTCCTGGCGCAAGGCCGACGGCTGGCGCTGGCTGAGCTACCGCGAGCTGGCTACCAGCCTGGTGCCCTATGCCAAGGAAATGGGCTTTACCCACCTGGAGCTGCTGCCCGTCAGCGAGCACCCCTTTGACGGCTCCTGGGGCTACCAGCCGCTGGGCCTGTATTCACCCACCTCGCGCTTTGGCACGCCCGAAGAGTTCCGCGACTTTGTGGACGCCGCGCACGACGCCGGCCTGGGCGTGATCCTGGACTGGGTGCCGGCGCACTTCCCCAGCGATGCCCACGGCCTGGCCGATTTTGACGGCACCCACCTCTACGAGTACGCCGACCCCAAGGAGGGTTACCACCAGGACTGGAACACCCTGATCTACAACTTCGGCCGTACCGAGGTGCGCAACTTCCTGGTGGGCAACGCCCTGTTCTGGCTGGAGCGCTTTGGCATTGACGGCCTGCGCGTGGATGCGGTGGCCTCCATGCTCTACCGCGACTACAGCCGCCCCGAAGGCCAGTGGATTCCCAACCGCCACGGCGGGCGCGAGAACCTGGAGGCCATCGAGTTCCTGCGGCGCATGAATTTCATCGTGGGCACCGAGCGCCCTGGCGCCATCACGCTGGCGGAAGAATCCACCTCCTTCCCCGGTGTGAGCCGTCCCCCCAGTGCCGACCTGCAAAGCGGCGGCCTGGGCTTTCACTACAAGTGGAACATGGGCTGGATGCACGACACCCTACAGTACGCCGCCATGGACCCGGTCTACCGCAAGCACCACCAGAACCAGCTCACCTTCGGTCTGATGTACGCCTTCAGCGAGAACTTCGTGCTGCCGCTCTCGCACGACGAGGTGGTGCACGGCAAGAAGTCGCTTCTGGACAAGATGCCGGGCGACCCCTGGCAGCGCTTTGCCAACCTGCGCGCCCTGTTCGGCTACATGTGGGGCTACCCCGGCAAGAAGCTGCTTTTCATGGGCTGCGAGCTGGCCCAGCCCACCGAGTGGGCCGATGGCGCCAGCCTGCCCTGGCACCTGGAAGGACAAAGCGCGCACCAGGGCGTGCAGCGGCTGGTGCGCGACCTCAACCGCGTCTACCAGGCCTTCCCCGCCCTGCACCAGCAGGACGTGAAGCCCGGCGGCTTTGCGTGGATTTCGCACAACGATGCGGCCCACAGCATCGTGGCCTTCACCCGTTGGGGCGAGGACGGCAGCTGCGCCGTGGTGGTCTGCAACTTCACCCCGGTGCCGCGCCACGGCTACCGGCTGGGCGTGCCCCAGGCTGGCAGCTGGAATGAGGTGATCAACACCGACCTGGGCGTCTACGGTGGCAGCGACCTGGCCAACGGTAGCCTGCACACCGAGGCCGTGGCCAGCCAGCACCAGGCCCAGTCATTGGTGCTGACCCTGCCGCCCCTGGCTACGGTGATCCTCACCAGGCAGAGCAGCTAGCCCCTGCCCTGCGGCCCATGACGCTTCTGGCCCGAACTGCTCCCGCACTGGGCGCCACCCTCAGCCCGCGGGGCGTGCACTTTGCACTGGCCGCGCCCCATGCGCAGGCGGTCGAGCTCTGCCTGTTTGACGAGGCCGGCCAGCAGCAGACCGCCTGCCTGCCCCTGCCGCTGCAGCAGGACGGCATCTGGCAGGGATTCCTGCCAGAGGCGCGCGCCGGTCTGGTCTACGGCTACCGGGTGCACGGCCCCTGGGCACCCGCGCGGGGCCAGCGCTTCAACCCGGCCAAGCTGCTGCTGGACCCCTATGCCCGCGAGGTGCTGGGCAGCTACCAGGGGCAGGACATTCACCTGGGCCATGACCCCAGCCACCCGGAAAGACCCGACCCCCGCGACAACGCAGCCCTCGCCCTGAAGGCTCGAGTGGTGGCGCCCCTGCCCGCCCCCGGACCCGGCGTTCGAGTGGCAGCAGCCCAGCGCGTGATCTACGAGCTGCACATCAAGGGATTTACCGCCCTGCACCCCGAGGTGCCCCTGCCCCTGCGCGGCAGCTACGCCGGCCTGGCGCACCCGGCGGCCATCGCCCACCTGAAGGCCCTGGGCATCACCACCGTCAGCCTGATGCCAGTGGCCTTTCGCGCCGACGAGCTGCGCCTGCAGCGTCTGGGTCTCTCGAACTACTGGGGCTATTCCCCGATTGCCTGGAGCGCCCCGGAGAACCGCTACTGGAGCGGCACCACCGAAAGCCCCCGCGCCGAGCTGCGCCAGCTGGTGGACACGCTGCATGCAGCCGGCCTGGAAGTGCTGCTGGACGTGGTCTACAACCACACCGCCGAGACCGATGAACTGGGCCCCACGCTGAGCCTGCGCGGCATCGACAACGCCACCTACTACCAGCTGGACCCCCACCAGCCTTCCCACTACCTGAACTGGACCGGCTGCGGCAACTGCCTCAACCTCAACCAGCCGCTGGTGCTGCGCACGGTGATGGACAGCCTGCGCCTGTGGGTGCAGGAATACGGCGTGGACGGCTTTCGCTTTGACCTCGCGCCGGTGCTGGCCCGCGGCGAGCAGGGCAGCGACTACCGCTTCAGCACCCAGGCACCTTTTCTGATGGCGGTGGCGCAGGACCCGGTGCTGTGCCACAAGGTGATGGTGGCCGAGCCCTGGGACATAGGGCCCGGCGGCTACCAGCTCGGTCGGTTTCCAGCCGGCTGGCTGGAGTGGAACGACCGCTTTCGCGACACCCAGCGCGCCTTCTGGCTGTGTGACCAGGAGCACCTGGGTGCGCTGGCCCAGCGCCAGGCCGGCTCCAGCGGCGCCTTTGATCCGTTTGCGCGTGGCGCCCACAGCAGCGTCAACTTTGTCACGGCGCATGATGGCTTTACCCTGACCGACCTGGTGAGCTACCAGCGGCGCCACAACCTGGCCAATGGCGAGGACAACCGCGACGGCCACGGCCACAACCTGAGCAACAACCACGGCGTGGAAGGCAAAAGCGATGACCCGGCGGTGCAGGCCCTTCGCCTGCAGCACAAGCGGGCACTGCTGGCCGCCACCGTGCTCTCGCTGGGCACGCCCATGCTGCTGGCCGGTGATGAGATCGGCCACAGCCAGAACGGCAACAACAATGCCTACTGCCAGGACAACGCCACCACCTGGCTCAACTGGCTGGATGCCGACCCATCCCTGTGCCAGTTCGTGGCCCGGCTGCTGCGCCTGCGCCGCAGCCGCCATGCCCTGCAGGCGCACAGCTGGTGGCAGGCCGCCGACAGCGCGCAGCCCGGCGCCGTGGTGGCGCGATGGTATGGTGTGGATGGCCAGACCATGGCCGCGCAACGCTGGAACGACACCAGCGAGCGCGCCCTGGCACTGCACTTGCATGTCTCCAGCCTGGTGTCCGACACCGCGCCCGACCCCGAGCACCACCATGCCGATTGCCTCCTGCTCTTCAACGCCGCCACCCGGGTACAGTCTTTTGTGCTGCCGCCAGGGCGCTGGGCGCGCCTGCTGGACAGCAGCAGTGGCGACTGCACGGCCAGCCCGCTGGCCGGCACCGCCCAGCTGCCGGCCGGCAGCCTGTGGCTGGCCAGCAGCCACGGCCTCGCGAGCGATACCCTTTCACCCTAGCGCCACCACCCCATGACCCTTCAGACCCTGCCCACCACCCCCTTCAACGACCAGCGCCCCGGCACTTCCGGCCTGCGCAAGAAGGTCAGCGTGTTTGCGCAAAAGCACTACCTGGAAAACTTCGTGCAGTCGCTGTTTGACGTGCTGCCAGAGGCCGGCGGCCTCACCCTCGTGGTGGGTGGCGACGGCCGTTACTACAACCGGGTGGCCATCCAGACCATTCTGCGCATGGCCGCCGCCAAGGGCTATGCCCGGGTGCTGGTGGGCCAGGGCGGCATCCTTTCCACCCCGGCCGTGAGTGCGGTGATACGTGCCACCGGCGCCAGCGGCGGCATCGTGCTGTCGGCCAGCCACAACCCCGGCGGCCCGGATGGCGACTTCGGCATCAAGTACAACATCGCCAACGGCGGGCCGGCCCCCGAGAAGCTCACCGACGCCGTGTTTGCCCGCTCCAAGGAAGTGCGCGAGATTCACACCAGCGACAGCGCCGACATCGCCCTGGACCAGCTGGGCGACTGCGCCATCGAAGGCATGCAGGTCACGGTGATTGACCCGGTGGCGCAGTACGCCGAGCTGATGGGAGAGCTGTTTGATTTCAAGGCCATCCGCCAGCTGTTCGCCGGCGGTTTTCGCCTACGCTATGACGCCATGAACGCGGTGGGCGGCCCCTACGCCAAGGCCATCTTGGAAGGCCTGCTGGGGGCACCGGCCGGCACCGTGGTCAATGCCGTGCCGCTGGAAGACTTTGGCGGCCTGCACCCCGACCCCAACCCGGTCAACGCCGAAGACCTGATCGCCCACATGGGCGCGCCCGACGCACCCGACATGGGCGCGGCCTCCGACGGCGACGCCGACCGCAACATGGTGGTGGGCCGCAACTTTGTGGTGTCGCCCTCGGACAGCCTGGCCGTGCTGGCCGCCCATGCCACCCTGGTGCCCGGCTATGCCGGCGGCCTGGCCGGCGTGGCGCGCTCCATGCCCACCTCCACCGCGGTGGACCGGGTGGCCAAGGCCCTGGGCATTGCCAGCTTTGAGACGCCCACCGGCTGGAAGTTCTTTGGCAACCTGCTGGACGCAGGCAAGGTCACCCTGTGCGGCGAGGAAAGCTATGGCACCGGCTCCAACCATGTGCGCGAGAAGGACGGGCTGTGGGCGGTGCTGTTCTGGCTCAACCTGCTGGCGGTCACCGGCAAGTCGGTGGAGACCCTGGTGCGCGAGCTCTGGAGCAGCTACGGCCGCTGCTTCTATTCACGCCACGACTACGAGGCCATTCCCAGCGAGCGCGCCGAGCGCCTGATGGCCGAGCTGCGCGGTGCCCTGCCGCACCTAGGCGGAACGCGTGTCGGGCCCTGCGCGATTGCGCTGGCCGATGATTTTTCCTACGCCGATCCGGTGGACGGCAGCATCAGCCAGAAACAGGGCGTGCGCATCATCCTGCAAGACGGTTCACGGGTGGTGTTCCGCCTCTCGGGCACCGGCACCGAAGGGGCCACGCTGCGCGTCTACCTTGAGCGCCACGAGCCCGACAGCAGCCGGCACGATGAAGAGGCCCAGACCGCGCTGCAACCGCTGATCACCCTGGCCGAGGTGCTGGCCCGCGTTCGCCTGCATACTGGCATGGAGCGCCCCAGCGTCACCACCTGACCCCTTATCAAGCTGCAACCACAACAACAGAGGAGACACCATGAGCATGAGCGACACCCCAAGCAACACCGCGCACGACCGCGCCCTGCAACCCCATATGCTGGTTCGCCGCACCATCGCCCTGGTGCTGGCAGGCGGGCGTGGCTCGCGCCTGAAGCAGCTCACCGACCGGCGCGCCAAGCCGGCGGTGTACTTCGGCGGCAAGTTCCGCATCGTCGACTTCGCGCTGTCCAACTGCGTGAACTCCGGCATCCGGCGCATCGGTGTGATCACCCAGTACAAGTCGCACTCGCTCTTGCGCCACCTGCAGCGCGGCTGGAGCTTTCTGCGCGCCGAACTCAACGAAATGGTGGACCTGCTGCCCGCCCAGCAGCGTGTCGATGAAGAACACTGGTACCGCGGCACGGCCGACGCCATCTACCAGAACATCGACATCATCCAGAGCAGCAACCCCGAGTATGTGGTCATCCTGGCCGGTGACCACATCTACAAGATGGATTACTCGCTGATGCTGAAAGACCATGTGGACAGCGGCGCCGGCTGCACCGTGGGCTGCATCGAAGTGCCGCGCATCGAAGCCAGCGCCTTTGGGGTGATGGCGGTGGATGCCAACCGCAAGATCATCGAGTTCGTGGAAAAGCCGGCCGACCCACCGCCCATGCCTGGCAACGACGCCGTGTCCCTGGCCAGCATGGGCATCTACATCTTCAACGCCAAGTACCTGTATTCCCTGCTGGATGACGACATTGCCAACCCCGGCTCCAGCCACGACTTCGGCAAGGACGTGATCCCCCGTGTGGTGCAGGAGGGCCGCGCCATTGCGCATCCCTTCTCCCTGTCCTGCGTCTCCTCCACGCCCGAGGCCGAACCCTACTGGCGCGATGTGGGAACCATCGACGCCTTCTGGGAAGCCAACCTGGACCTGGCCTCGGTCACGCCCGAGCTCGACATCTACGACACCAACTGGCCCATCTGGACCAGCCAGCGCCAGCTGCCGCCGGCCAAGTTTGTGCAGGACGCCGACGGCAAGCACGGCCAGGCCATCAACACCATGGTCTCGGGCGGCTGCATCGTCTCGGGCTCGGTGGTCAGCAACTCGGTGCTGTTCTCCAGCGTGCGGGTGCACTCCTACTGCGTCATCGACCAGGCCGTGCTGCTGCCCGAGGCAACCGTGGGCCGCGGCTGCCGCCTCAGCAAGGTGGTGGTGGACCGTGGCTGCAGGCTGCCCGATGGCCTGGTCATCGGCGAAGACCCGGTGCAGGACGCCCAGCGCTTTGAGCGCACCGACAACGGCGTGGTGCTGGTGACCCGCGAGATGCTCAATCGCCTGGCCCAGTAAGCAATCAACCCGTAACCCCAAGCCCAGGACACCCATGCGCATTCTGCAGGTCAGTGCCGAAATCTTCCCTCTGCTGAAAACCGGCGGTCTGGCCGACATCGCCGGTGCCCTGCCCCTGGCCTTGCAGGCCCAGGGCTGCGACGCCCGCGTGCTGCTGCCGGGCTTTCCGGCCATACGCGCCGGCCTGAAAGATGGCGTGCGGGTGGGCTCCTTTGGCACGCCCTGGGGTGAGTCGGTGGAGGTGCTGTTTGGTGCGCTGCCGGCACTGGGCAATGCCCAGCACACCATCTACGCCTATGTGCTGAACGCCCCCGGCCTGTACGACCGCCCGGGCAACCCCTATGAGGACGCCGACAAGCGGCCCTACGCCGACAACCACCGCCGCTTTGCCGCCCTGGGCTGGGCTGCCGCCCACCTGGCCCACGGTCTGGACCCGCTGTGGCGCGCGCAGCTGGTGCACAGCCACGACTGGCACGCTGCCCTGGCGCCGGCCTGCCTGGCGGTATGGAACGCCGGCATGGGACCGCGCGTACCCAGCGTCTACACCATCCACAACCTGGCCTACCAGGGCGTGTTCTGGCCGCAGAACTTTGGCGACCTGGGCCTGCCCGGCCATGTCTTCAGCGTGCAGGGCATGGAGTACTTTGGCCAGATCTCCTTCATGAAGGCGGGCCTCTCGTATGCCAGCCACATCACCACCGTCAGCCCCACCTATGCCCGCGAGATCCAGACGCCCGAGCAGGGCTGTGGCCTGGACGGCCTGCTGCGCAACCGTGCCGGGCAGCTCAGCGGCATTCTCAATGCGGTGGATGACGCCGTTTGGAACCCGGCCACCGACAAGCTGATCGCCCACCCGTATTCGCTGGCCAAGCCCGAGGGCAAGGCCCGCAACAAGGCCGCACTGCAGACCGAAAGCGGCCTGGCCGCCGATGCCGATGCCCCCTTGTTCACCGTGGTGAGCCGCCTGACCGAGCAAAAAGGCCTGCCCCTGGTGCTGGCCACGCTGGACGAAATCCTCTCGCGGGGCGGCCAGTTGCTGGTGCTGGGCAATGGCGACACGCAGCTGGAGCAGGCCTTTGCCCTGCAGGCCAAGGCCCACCCACGCCAGATTGCCTACCGCACCGGTTACGACGAGGCGCTGGCCCACCGCATCTTTGCCGGCAGCGACGTCACCCTGGTGCCCTCGCGCTTCGAGCCCTGCGGCCTGACCCAGATGTATGGCATGAAATACGGCAGCCTGCCGCTGGTGCGCCGCGTGGGCGGGCTGGCCGACACCGTTACCGACACCGACCTGGAGACCCTGGAAGACCAGAGCGCCACCGGTTTTGTGTTCGACACCTTCGAGGCCCATGACCTCCGACGAGCCATCCGGCGCGCCTTCGCCCTGTACAAGCGGCGCACCGACTGGAATCGCGTGCGCCAGACTGGCATGCGAATTGCATTTGACTGGGCCACTGCCGCCCAGCAGTACACCAACCTTTACAAAAGTTTGATCTGAACCCATGACGCCACAAGCCGCAGAAAAGAATCTTTCCGACTTTCCCTTTGACGCCCCCGGGCGCGATCTTGAGTCCCTCAAGCACGCGATCGCCAACAAGCTGATGTTCACCGTCGGCAAAGACCCCAAGACCGCCCGCCCCAAAGACTGGATGCATGCCGCGGCCTATGCCGTGCGCGACCAGCTGGTCGAGCGCTGGATGAAGACCACCCGCGCCCAGTACGCGCAGGACAGCAAGCGCGTGTACTACATGTCCATGGAATTTCTGATCGGACGCACCTTTGGCAATGCCATGCTGGCCCTGGGCCTGCGCGAGCGCGTGCGCCAGGCGCTGGCCGACTTTGGCGTGGACCTGGACAGCATCACCGAGCTGGAGCCCGATGCCGCCCTGGGCAACGGCGGCCTGGGCCGCCTGGCGGCCTGCTTCCTGGACTCCATGGCCACGCTCAACATCCCGGGCTTTGGCTATGGCATCCGCTACGACTACGGCATGTTCCGCCAGACCATCGTGGACGGCCGCCAGGTGGAGGTGCCCGACTACTGGCTCACCCACGGCAACCCCTGGGAGTTCGCCCGGCCCGAGGTGACCTACCGGGTACGTTTCGGCGGCCGGGTGGTGAAAGAGGGCGAGCACTTCCAGTGGGTGGACTCGCACGACGTGCAGGCCATGGCCTACGACACCATCATCCCCGGCTATGACACCATGGCCACCAACACCTTGCGCCTGTGGTCGGCCAAGGCCACCCAGGAGATTGACCTGGGCGCCTTCAACCGCGGCAACTACTTTGCCGCGGTGGAAACCAAGAACCACTCCGAGAACGTGTCGCGCGTACTCTACCCGGATGACTCCACCGACTCCGGCCGCGAGCTGCGCCTGCACCAGGAATACTTCTTCTGCAGCGCCAGCGTGCAAGACCTGCTGCGCCGATTCTTGAGCAAGCACAGCGACTTCGAAGACCTGCCCGCCAAGGTCAGCATCCACCTCAATGACACGCACCCGGTGCTGGCCATTCCGGAGCTGATGCGCCTGCTGCTGGACGAGCACCACCTGCCCTGGACCCAGGCCTGGCGCCTGTGCCAGGGTGTCTTCTCCTACACCAACCACACCCTGATGCATGAGGCCCTGGAGACCTGGCCGGTGGGCATGCTGGAGCGCATTTTGCCGCGCCACCTGCAGATCATCTATGACATCAACGCCCAGTTTCTGAGCGGCCTGGCGCAGGCTGGCGTGGGCGGCGACATGCTGCGCAAGGTGTCGCTGGTGGACGAGCACGGTGACCGGCGCGTGCGCATGGCCTACCTGGCCGTGCTCACCAGCCACAGCATCAACGGCGTGTCGGCCCTGCACTCCGAGCTGATGAAGGAATCCATCTTCGCCGACTTCGCCCGCCTGTGGCCCGAGCGCTTCAACAACAAGACCAACGGCATCACGCCGCGGCGCTGGCTGGCCCAGGCCAACCCCGCGCTCTCGGCCCTGCTGGACCGCAAGATCGGCACCGGCTGGCGGCGTGATCTCTCGCAGCTGCGCGAGCTGGCACCGCTGGTGGAGCAGGACAAGGTGATTGCCGGCTTCCAGGCCGCCAAGCTGGCCAACAAGGAACGCCTGGCCGCCTGGGTGAAGAAGAACATGGGCGTGGAGCTGCCCACCAACGCCCTCTTTGATGTGCAGGTCAAGCGCATCCACGAGTACAAGCGCCAGCTGCTCAATGTGCTGCATGTGGTCACCCGCTACCAGCGCCTCCTGGCCAACCCCAATGCCCCGGTGGTGCCGCGCGTGGTGGTGTTCTCGGGCAAGGCCGCCTCGGCCTACCACATGGCCAAGCTGATCATCCACCTGATCAACGATGTGGCCCATGTCATCAACAACGATGCGCGCATCGGCAACAAGCTCAAGGTGGTGTTCATCCCCAACTACAGCGTGAGCCTGGCCGAGATGATCATCCCGGCAGCCGACCTGTCCGAGCAGATCTCCACCGCCGGTACCGAGGCCTCGGGCACCGGCAACATGAAGCTCTCGCTCAACGGCGCGCTCACCATCGGCACGCTGGACGGCGCCAATGTGGAAATTTTGGAGAACGTGGGTGCCGAGAACATCTTCATCTTCGGCATGACCACGCCCGAGGTGGCTGCCGTGCGCGCTGCGGGCTACCGCCCTGCGGCCCTGGTGGAGAAAAACCCCGAGCTCGCCCGTGCCCTGGCCGCCATCCGTGACGGCCTGTTCAACCCGCAGGATCCGGCCCGCTACCAGCCCATCCATGACGCCCTGCTGACCTGGGGTGACCACTACCTGCTGCTGGCCGATTACGCGGCCTACATCGCCGCGCAGGACAAGGTCGATGCCGCCTACCGCGACCCGAAAGCCTGGGCCATCATGGCGCTGCGCAATGTGGCGGCCATGGGTCCGTTCTCGGCTGACCGCACCATTGCGGAGTACGCGCAGACGATCTGGCGTTGCAAGGGCGTCGAGGTATAGCGGTATCGCGCCAGGCGGGCGTCGCAGGCCTTGTTACCGGCTTGCCGTGTCGTGCGGCAGCAGCGCGAGCGCCGCCTCATAGGCGTAGGCATCCAGGGCTGCTTCCACCGCGGGCGCATTGGGCAGCGTCGCCCGCAGCAGGCGGGCGTTGGACTCCCAGAGCGCCTGCGCCTGGGCATCGTCTTCCGCCAGCAGGCTGGGAGTTGGGCCAGGAGCATGCGCGCACGTTGCTGCTCCTGGGTGTCGGGCATCGCAGGCTGTGAGGCGTCATCCACGGGGCACACACCGTCGATGGCCCTTAGCTGGGGCATCAGGCCCTGCAGCTGGTGGCACAGGTCGTCCAGCGCCTGTTTTTGCCGCGCAAGCGATTGGCCGGTGCGCAGGGCCGCCTCCAGTCGGTCCGCGCTGCCTTGCAACCAGGTCGCCCCCAGACTGCCCGCCAGGCCCTTGAGCGTGTGCGCCATGCGCTCTGCCCCGGCCACCTCACCGCAGCGCAGCAGCGCGGCAATGTGTGCCGCGGCGTCATGCTGGGACGCTTCAAACTTGCGCAGCAAAGTGACATACAGGCTCGGGTTGTTGCCGGTGTACTGCAGACCCAATTCCACATCGAGGCCCTCCACCGCGCGCAGGGCGTCCAGGCCTTCTGCGGCCTCGGTAGCTGGTGCAGGTGGCGCAGGGGTGGCCGACTGCGCCGGCGGCTGCGGGCGCGCAGCGGCCTTGCGCCCCAGCTTTTCCAGCAACACACGCCACAGTTCTTCCGGGTTGATGGGTTTGGTGACGAAGCCGTCCATGCCGGCATCCAGGCAACGCTGTCGATCGGCCTGCATGGCGTTGGCGGTCATGGCCACGATCGGCAGCTGCGCACTGCTGCGCGTCTGGCGAATCAGCCGGGTTGCGCTGACGCCATCCATGACGGGCATCTGCATGTCCATCAGCACCAGGTCGTAAGGCAGGCCCTCGCTCAAGCGGGCCTGCACCTGGTGGACCGCAATTTGCCCGTTGTCGGCGACATCCACTTCAAAGTGGAACTGACGCAAGAGTTCGCATGCGACCTGCTGGTTGATATCGTTGTCCTCCACCAGCAACAGCCGCACACCGCGAAGGCTGCCCAGCTGCAACTCATGGCTGCTCTGCGCCATCTGCCTTGCGGCCTGATGCAGATCGGGCTGCGCACGCCCCATGAGCTGCATCATGGTTTTGACCAGCAGGGAGCTGCTCACCGGCTTGGCGAGCACATGTTCGATGCCCAGGACCTTGGCCACCTGGACCAGGTCTTGGCGCTTGTGCGCCGTGACCATCAGCACAAAAGGGGCCGTGTGTATCTGCAGGTTCTGAATGGCCTGTACCGTCTGCAGGCCGTCCATGCCGGGCATATGCCATTCCATCAGCACAAAGGCATAGGGGGTCTTTCTGCGGTCTGCCTCCAGCAAGATCTGCAGTGCGGCCTGGCCCGAGTGGGCTTGCTGTACGGCAAAGCCCAGCCCGTGCAGCATGTCGTTCAGCAGCAGCGGCGAGGCCTGGTTGTCATCCACCACCAGCACGCTGCGGCCATGCAAGTCCATGGTGGGCAGGGTGGCCGTCGCGGCGGCCTCGCCGACGCCCAGCCGCGCCGTGAACCAGAAGGTGGAGCCCGCCCCCGGCGTGCTGCGCACGCCAACCTCCCCGCCCATGGCCTGTGCCAGGCTCTTGCTGATGGCCAGGCCCAGGCCTGTGCCCCCATATTGGCGCGTGACCGACGAGTCGGCCTGCTCGAAGCTTTTGAACAGGCGCCCCATCTGCTCTGGCGTCAGGCCTATGCCGGTGTCTTCCACCTCAAAGGCCAGGAGCACGTCGCGGCCCACGCCCTGCCGTAAAGAGACCGACAGCGTCACCTCCCCCGCCGGGGTGAACTTGACCGCGTTGTTGGCCATGTTGATCAGTATCTGTCCGATACGCAGGGGATCGCCTATCAGGTGGTTGGGAACCTTCGGGCCCACCCGGCACAGCAGCTCAAGGCCTTTGGCTTCGACCTTTTCGGACAGCATGTTGACCAGGTTGTCCAGCACCGAATCCAGGGTGAAGGCGATGTTCTCGATTTCCAGCTTGCCCGACTCGATCTTGGAAAAATCCAGGATGTCATTGACGATGCCCAGCAGGTGCTCCCCACTTTGCTTGATCTTGCTGAGGTAGTCGTGGATGCGCGGTGGCATCTCGTTTTTCAGGGCCAGACCCGACAGGCCGATGATGGCGTTCATCGGGGTACGGATTTCATGGCTCATATTGGCCAGAAAGTCCCCCTTGGCCTGGGAGGCTGCCTGCGCGGCATCTCTGGCCAGCATCAACTCCTCGGCGTTTCGCATTTCGTTGGCATGGTAGGTGCGCAGGCTGCGTTGCATCACCACCAGGCGACCCATGATGCTGTGCGTGCTGAAGTTGGCCTGCTGGAAATCGGAATCCAGGTCACCCTGTGCCACCTGGGCGATGGCCTGCTGCACGCTGCCAATGGAGCATCCCATCACGTCCTGCAGCTTTTCCACAAAGCGGTTGAAGCTGCTGCTAAGTTCGGCAAACTCCATGGTGCGGCTGTGGCTTAGGCGCAGTGTCAGATCGGCCTCGCCCGAGGCAATGCCCGAGAGGGCCAGGCCCAAATCCCGTATGGGGCGCACCACCACCCGGCGCAATGCCAAGGCAATGGCCAGCACCGTGGTCACGCTTAGCACGGCAAACTCCAGCAACATCATGACCAGGTCATGGTGCAGGCTTTGCTGCACCGGCTGGAAGGTCAGGTACAGCGTCAGGGTGCCCACTTTGCGGCGGGTTTGGTCCTGTACATACTGAATGTCGATCACCCGCACCTGGTCCGCGCGCGGTGCGTCCTGTGGACTGGCAATGGGCTTGTGGTTGCTCCGCAGCCCAAACACAAAGGCCTCATCCGTGCTGACCGTGACACCCAGCAAGAATGACTCGTTCACCTCGTTTTCCACCAACTGGCGCACGGCCGCAAAGTCGAGTTCCCAGAGGCTGTTGGCCAGGGTGCCCGCCAGCCGCTGGCCCAGCTTGCTGATCTGCAGTTCCACGCCTTGCAATCGCTCGTGCTCGCTGTTCTGGTAATTGAAATAGCCAAAGCCAAGGAAGACGCAGAAGATGACCAGAACCACGATGGTGATGAACTGCGCCTGAACGGATTTCCATGGCATGTGCGAAGCCCCCCTCGCGCCCAGGAGCGCTAGCGGGGTGCATCCATGATTTTTTTGTACTCGCCGCTATCTCGCAGCTTCTGCATGCCACGGTCGACCGCTGCGCCCACCTCGGCGCTCCAGGACATGCCGCTCATGGGATCGGGCGGAAAGATTTCATGGATGCTTACCTTGCCTGGCCCGTACATCTTGGTTGCCAGGTAGGTCGGTATGCGGCGCTCCCCTATCACCACGTCCACGCGCCCCTGGAACAATTGCTCTATCTGGATTTCGCGTTGTGCGCGTTCGCGGTAGGCCGGGTTGTTGGCAGCAATCTTGGCAAATTCAGGGCCTCTGAATTTGCTGGCAAGCTGATAGGCCACGATCCGTTTGCCAGCCAGGTCGGCAATGGAGTCAATGAGCAGATTGGCTTTGCTCAGACTCATGGCCACATCCAGAAACGGGAGGTAGGGTTGCGTTCGGTACATGCCCGGGTTCTCCACCACCATCGCCGCCGGGCTCGCGTACTCCACCCGCTTGGCCGCAAAGTCTTCCATCAGCCGCGCATTCGATACCAGCATGAAACGGGGCTCGAAACCCTGTGAGCGCAAGGCCGCGCGGAGCAGATCGGGCTCAATGCCTGCCGCGCTTTTGTCAGGCCCTTCATACGACCAGGGCGGCGAGAAGTTCAGCTCAATCTGTACGGGCGTGGCGGCCAGCGCAGGAGCCAGGAGGAACAAGAGGCCCGTGCCCAGCCAGGCGGCCAGGCGACGAAACGGTGCCCAGCACCCACCGGAAAGCTTTTTCATGGCAACTCCTTCAGTGAAGATTCAGGCATTGGGCGCAGATGCCATCGCCGGCGTGGCGCGGGCGTACAAGGCGGGATGCCTTGGGCCAAAATGTATGAA
>Ga0228700_1001079_pt1 | contig 19603 bp, 15 predicted proteins | sample McNCre317_Aug_MG_FD_178019 | JGI IMG/M metagenome (GOLD analysis project Ga0228700, IMG submission 178019) | Freshwater microbial communities from McNutts Creek, Athens, Georgia, United States - 3-17_Aug_MG | ecosystem: Environmental > Aquatic > Freshwater > Creek | place: USA: Georgia...
CAAGAGGCTAACGCCAACGCACAGACCCATCAAGGCGGGATCAACCATAAAGTGCAAAGAGGGAAAGTGGAAAAAATCGCGGTAGATGTCCACAAACATCTGCCCCAGCACCAGCCCCACCGGCACGCCCACCCACAGCCCGATCAGCACCGTGACCCCGGCAAACCCGAAGTAGTGCAGCCCCACGCGCCAGTCCGTGAAGCCAAAGGCCTTGAGCAGACCGATCTGGGGACGCTGCGTGGCCACCAGGCGCGACAAGACCAGGTAGAGCAAAAACGCCGAGACCACCAGAAACAAACTCGGCAAAGCGGTGGTCATGACACCCAACTCGCCCAATTCATCGCTCAGGAAACGGTGCGACAACTGCAGGTCCCGGCCATGGGCACTCAGGCCCCCATAGCGCAGCAGCAAACCATCGAGTGCCGCGATCACCGCTGGCTCGCTCGCACCCCGCCCCAAGGACACACTCACATCGTTGAAAGCCCCCTGCATGTCAAAGGCCGGGGCCAGTGCCTCGTGCGCGATCCACATCACGCCATAACGCCGGTTGTCCGGAAAAATCATGCCGCTGCCCACCTCGTAAACGAACTCCGGCGACAAGGCGATGCCCACGATCACCAGCGTCTTTTGACGGCCATGCAGCACCGCGCCCAGCGTGTCGCCCACCTGCAAGCCATTGGCCAAAGCAAAGGCCTCGCTGACCAGCACCTGGTCCGAAGCCCCCGCATCGAGGTAGCGGCCGCGCACCAATTGCACATCGTTGAGCACAGGCCTGTGCGTGCCGGGCACCGACACCAGCTTGGCCATGGCCGGTTCGGCCAGTCCCGGCACATCAACGGTCACCTCGACCACCAGACGCGTCTGAACCTGGGCCACACCGGGCCATTGGCGCATCTGCTCGGCCAGCGAATCCGGCGCACGGCGAAGGTGGGCAAACACATCAGCAAAGCGGTGACTCTGGTAGTAATCACTTTGCGCAAGCAGCAGCGACTGGTGCGTGCCCCGAAGGGCCACCAGCACCGCAATGCCACAGGCCACCACCAAAGCCGCCGCCATCAATGGCCCCCGCAAGTGCCACAGGTCTCGCCACAGCATGCGGCCGAGCATGCTCACCACGAAATCTCCTCGGGCAAAGCCTTGGTGGCGTTGCGCTGGATCGCCACAATGCGGCCGCTGCTGATGCGGATCACCCGATCGGCCATGGCCGCAATGGCCGCGTTGTGCGTGATGACCACAGTGATCGTGCCCAATGCCTGATTGACATGCTGCAGCACCGACAGCACCAGCTTGCCCGTGGGGTAGTCCAGCGCGCCGGTGGGCTCGTCGCACAGCAACACATCCGGGCGCTTGACGATGGCGCGGGCAATGGCCACCCGCTGCTGCTCGCCGCCCGACAACTGCGAGGGGAAATGGTTGCGCCGCGCCTGCATGTCCACCAGGGCCAGCGCCTCGTCAGGGTCCATTGGATGGGTGGCGATCTCGGTCACCAAGGCCACGTTTTCATAAGCGGTCAGGCTGGGGATCAGGTTGTAAAACTGGAAGACAAAACCCACATGCTCACGCCGAAACCGCGTCAGCTCGGCCGCCGTGGCGGTGCTCAGTTCGTGGTCGCGGTAACGCACCTGGCCCGAGGTGGGCCGGTCCAGCCCCCCCAGAATATTGAGCAGCGTGGACTTGCCACTGCCCGATGCGCCCAGCAAGACCACAAACTCGCCCGCTTGCAAATCCAGATCCACATCGCGCAGCGCATGGATCTCCGTCTCGCCCATGCGGTAGACCTTGGCAATGTGATCCAGGTGAAACACCGCCTGCTGCGCCTTGGCCGCATCAACCGTGCTCTGGGCTTGACCCGATGTGGTGCTCAATGGCGCATCTTCCGTGTTGCAATTGGTCACGTTTTGGGCGAGGTGGCACCTGACAACCAGACACCCCACCCAAGACAATGCTGCGTCTGCCACCGGGCGGCGTCAGTCTGCTGCACCACATTGCACAAGACTTGAATGCGCACCATCACGGCCTGGCATCGGCTCACGACAACTCAAGCTGCAAAACCACGCCTCATGAAAAAACATCCAACCCACCCAGCGCTGTGTGCCAGCCTGTTCGCGCTCATGGGCCTGTTGGCCAGCGGGTCCGTCCTGGCGCAAATCTGCACCCGCGAATACGCCCCCGTGTGCGGTCAAGTGGCCACTGAGCCAGCACCCCGCACATTTGCCAACCGCTGCCTGCTGGATGCGGCCCAAGCCACCGCCTTGGCCCCAGGTGAATGCAAGGCCACGTCCTTGCCCATGGTCGGCAACGATGTCGATGCCCACGGCTGCAAAGGCTCTGCGGGCTACCAATGGAGCGAAGAACTGAAGCAATGCGTGCGCCCCTGGCTGAGCCGCGCCATCACGCTGGAAGTGGCCCCTCAGCGCCGCACCTGCACCGGCGTGATCGAGATGCCATGCCTCATGGTGCGCGAACGCGTGCCCGGCCAGCCGCCCAAAAAATGGGGGCCCTTGTTTGGCGAGATCGACGGCTTCCAGCACATGCCCGGCAAGCGCGCCCAACTGCGCGTGCGCGTGGACAAAATCGACAACCCGCCAGCGGACGCGCCCAACACCCGCTACACCCTGCTGAAAATCTTGCCGTGACCGTGCACATGCCGAAGTGGGTGCTCATCGCCCTGTGCATCGGCGCAGCGTGTGTGGGGCTGTATGTTTCGTGGGCCCAGGAATTCATCGCCATCGACCGCTGCCTGGACGACGGCGGCCGCTATGAAGAACGCTCACAGACCTGCGACAAAACCGGCACCGACCGCCCGTAATCACCGCCTGCGCTGAATCGGACCGTTTGACAGTGCATTGCCTTCAGCCCCATCAGGCCAGCAAGGCACCGTCTTTCACCAGACTGTGCCGCAGCACGGCCATGTTGACGGCCCGCGTGGAAACCGGCCCTGAAGACTGGCAGGCCATGGCCGCGGCCAAACCTGCAGCCTGCCCCACCGCCATGGAAATGGTCATGACCCGGATAGCCGCCAGCGCTTCGTGGTCCGCCGAGATGCCCCGGCCCACCACATAGGCATTGTCCAACTGGGTCGGCACCAGACTGCGGTAAGGAATCTGGTACGCGTGGTCAGCGTCCATGGCCTTGTAGACCAAGTCCCCGCCCTGAGCGGGATGGATATCGATCGGATATGCCCCTGCGGCAATGGCGTCGTCAAATGCCACCGGCGCCATCAGATCTTGCGCGGTGAGGATGTGCTCGCCCTCGGCTCGCCGCGTCTCGCGAATGCCGACCTGGGTTGCAAAGGCCTGGAGTCGCCCTGCCTCGCAGCCAGGCACATGGGCCTGCAAATAGGCAGCAGCCAGCCAGGCTTGTTTTCGGCCCAAAATTTCCGCCTGGCCCAGGGCCATCGCATCCGTAGCATCCACGCTCAGCCTGCTGATGTTGAACCAGGCATCCTGAGAAAAAGGATTGCGGGACGCATGCAACGCAGCGCGGGCCAAGGCACCGCTCTCAAAGCCGCGTTGGGCCAGTGCCCGGATGTCCTCTTTGGGGGTGCTGTCAAAGCGGTCAAAGTCCATGGGGCCAAAGCGGAACATCATGGTGGCCGGTTGCAAAGACTCGCCCTGCGCCAGCGGCAAGAAACGACAGCCTGCCTGGCGCAGCGCATCCAGATCACCTGAAGCATCGATCAGCACCCGTGGCTTGACCGCCATGACGCCGCTTTTGGTGAGCATGCGCACCGATGTCACTTGCCGCCCTTCACAGTCCACACCCAGCAATTGCGCATGCAAGAGCGGCTCGACACCGGCTTCAGACACCATGTCGTCCAGCACCAGTTTCAAGACCTCGGGGGCATATTCAACCCGGTCCATTTTGTGGCCCGTGGACATGACGAAGACCTGGTGCTCGGCAGCAGCGCCCAGCCGACGCAAGCGCAGCACCACTTCATCGGCCAGCCCTGCAATGACTTTTCGACCACGGCCCGTTTGCCAACTGTTGAATTGCGCCACTGCGCCCGCTGTGGCATTGCCACCCAAAAAACCGTAGCGTTCTGCCAGGATGACACGCGCGCCGCTGCGTGCAGCGGCCACGGCAGCCATGGTGCCAGCCACGCCGCCGCCACAGACGAAGACATCGCAGGAACGTGAAAGATCTGAATTCATCGCGTGCCTTGTTCAATCGGGTTTGATCGCACGGTCTTTGATGACTTTGCAGTAGCGCGCCGCTTCATTTTTGAGGAAGGTGCTGCTGGCCTGGCGGCTCTGAATCACAGGGCTGACATTGAGCGCGGCAAAACGGGTTTTGACGGTTTCGGAAGCCAACGCCTGCATGAGCAGCGCCTCCAGTCGGGCCAGGCCTTCTTCTGCAATCGTGCCCTTGGGGGCCAGCAAAGCAGCCCAGCCTTGCACTTCCAGACTTTGCAAATTCAGCGCTCTGAAAGTGGGCACGCCGGGCAAATCGGCCAAGGGCACAGGTGCAGAAATCGCCAACGCACGCAGCTTGCCCGATTTGATGTGGGGCGCAACGCTGGGCAAATTCAAAAAGCCCATCGACACTTGGCCGCTGATCAGATCGGGCATCAGCGCGCTCTCGCCCTTGTAAGGCACGGGGGTGAGGGGCACGCCGGTTTCGGCTTCAAAGATTTCAGAGGTCAGGTGCGCCAAGGTGCCCTTGCCGCTGTTGCCCGCCGTGAGCTGCTCGGTTTTGCCTTTGTATTGAGCAATCAGGTCGGGCACCGATTTGATGGCCGAGTTCGCAGGCACCACCAGCACCAGTGGCTGCGCAGACACCATGCCCACCGCGTCAAAGTCACGCGCCACGTCGTAGCCGATGGCCGGGTTGAACGAAGGGTTGATGACCATGCTGTTGCTGCCCATCAGCAAGGTGTGACCATCCTTGCTTTGCGCAGCCGCGTTGACGCCAATGGCACTGCCAGCGCCGGGCTTGTTTTCCACAATGACCGCCTGCCCCAATTGGGGCGCCAGCAATTCGGCCAACACACGCGCCGACACATCCGCTCCGCCACCCGGGGCAAAGGGCACGATGATGCGCAGCGTTTTACTGGGCCAAGCGGCGGCCGTGGCCGGGCCATGCGGCACGGTGATCAAGGCACTGGTCAGCAGCGCCATGGCCGATCGGCGGTTCATGAGGCTTTGGGGTTGACGGGGCATCGCATATCTCCTGAAAAAAATGGCTGTGCCATGAAAGGCCACTGGCCGTGATCTTAAAAACATCTGGCCACGACAACAAATACCAATGGATATGATGCTGATAACTTGATGTTATGGATGAAACCCCGTGAACTTGCGCCAGATTGAGGTGTTCCGGGCCGTCATGGTCTCGGGCTCTGTGACCGATGCGGCACGCTTGCTGTGTGTGTCACAGCCCGGCATCAGCCGCATGCTGGGGCACATCGAGCTGCAGCTCGGCCTGAAGTTGTTCCAGCGGATCAAGGGCAAGCTGCGCCCCACGCCCGAAGCACAGACGCTGTATGCCCAAGTCGAGCACGTGTACCACGGCGTCAAGCGCATCGAAGACTGCGCCCGCGAGCTCAAAACGGGCGGCGGCCTGGCCTTGCGGGTGCTGGCCAGCCCCAGCATCGCCTTGGAGCTGTTGCCGCAAGCCGTGGCCGAAACCATGGCCCAATTTCCGGATGCCCATGTGTACATGGAAACGCAGCTGGTGCGTGAAATCGTGGGACAACTCGTTGCCGGAGACGCCGACCTGGCCATTTCCAGCTTGCCGGTGGATCACCCCATGCTGCAATGCAAACCCTTGGGCCAGTGGTCTTTGTGTTGCGTCTTCCATGTGGACCACCCTTTCTCGAAACGCCGATCGATCAGCCCGCGTGACATCCTGAAAGAGCGCCTGATCGCCTTCAGCCCGGACACGCCGCAAGGCAAAGCGCTGGGGCAATGGTCGGCCGAGGCCCACAGGCCCATCGACTCCAAGATCGAAGTCAGGTCGGGCCAAGTGGCCTGCGCCCTGGCAGCCACCGGGGCAGGCATCGCCGTGGTGGACTCCTTGACGGCGCACGCCTGGGCACATCCGGCACTGGCTTTTCGGCCCATCACCCAGGCACCGACCTTCAACGCCTACGAAATCCGAAACGCCAATGTGCCACCCTCCCTGATTTCAAACAGCTTGATGACCCGGATAAAAGAGAAACTGAATGGTTGATGAAATCGCCCTGGAGGTGGGCCTGAACAGCACGGCAATGCAAAAAATCAACACCGATCGGCGACAATCAAGACTCTTGACCGTCATTGCCATGAAAACCCATACCTCCCCCCTCCTCCCTGTCCTCTTCGCCATCGCCGCTGGCGCTTTGATCCCCCACTCGGCCGCCTTCGCCGCCAGCCACAAAGCCACCAAACCTGCGGCGCACCAAAAGGCGGCCGCCAGCAAGAAGGCCGCTGCTGCTGCCAACGCACTGCCGCCCCTGGCTGCGGAGACCGCTTTGGCAGAGAACGCCCCCGCGCTGCCTGCCAAAGCCTGGCTGCTGATGGACTACGACTCCGGCCAAGTGCTTGCCTCGGCCAACGCCGACGAAGCTTTGCCGCCTGCCTCCTTGACCAAGATGATGACCAGCTACATCGTCGAGCAGGCGCTGCGCGCGGGCAAACTCAAGCCCACCGACCTGGTCTCGGTCAGTGAGAACGCCTGGTGCCGGGGCACCAGCGCCGAGTCGTGCATGTACCTGCCGCTGAACAGCCAGGCCACCGTCATCGACATCCTGCGCGGCATCATCATCCAGTCGGGCAACGACGCATCGAAGGCAATTGCCGAACACATGGCCGGCTCCGAAGCGGGCTTTGCCAAGCTGATGAACGCCGAAGCCCAGCGCCTGGGCATGACGCACACCACCTTCGTGAACCCCACGGGCCTGCCCGACCCAGCGCACAAATCGTCTGCGCGTGACCTGGCCATCCTGGCGCGCGCCATCATCAAAGACGGCGCCGAGTACTACCCCATCTACGCTGAACGCGAGTTCAAATACAACGGCATCAAACAAGGCAACCGCAACGCCCTGCTCTACACCGACCCGACCGTGGACGGCTTGAAAACCGGCCACACTGCCGAAGCGGGTTATTGCCTGGTCACCTCCTCCAAGCGCAACGACATGCGCCTGATCTCGGTCATCCTCAACACCAACAGCCCTCAGGCGCGTGCCGACCAATCGCGGACCCTGCTGGGCTGGGGCTTTGGCAGCTTCGAAAAAGCCACCCCGATTCAGCCAGGTGCCGTGGTCAGCACGGCCAAAGTCCGCTTCGGCAAGGCCGACACCGTGGCTGCAGGCCTGGGCACACCATGGCTCTTGACCGTGCCACGCGGCACGCAAGTGCAGACCGCTGTGGAACTCAAGCCCGGCCTGGAAGCCCCTGTGGCCAAGGGCGCAGTGGTCGGCAAAGTGATCGCCACCTCGAACGGCAAGCCCGTAGGCGAAGCCCCACTGGTGGCGCAAGCCGAAGTGGAACGCTCGGGCTTTCTGCTGCGCGGCTGGCAGCATGTGATGAAATTGATTGGCAAGTAAACGCCGACAAGCCAGCACCGTGGCCGATCCCGCTGATGGCCCTTGGTGCCGTTAGCGTGGGCAGCGCATCACCACCAACACCAAGGCACCTGCGGGTGCCTTTTTCACGGGCAGGCATCTTCAGCCACCCATGACTGGCTGCTGCCCGCTTGGCAGGTTTAAACCAAGGCCCGCTTCGCCGCCACACTCGCCCGCGCCGCGTGCAATTTTTTGTAGCTGTCGAGCAAGCGCTGATGCCGGTCCAGGGTTTCCAGCTTGAGACTGGTGGGCGTGAGGCCATGAAAGCGCACGCTGCCGTCCACCGAGCCGATGGCCGCATCCATGCGCTCGTCACCGAACATGCGCCGAAAGTTGACGGCGTAATCCGCCAAGTCCAAGTCCTCGCCCAGCGTCACCTCCAGCACCACGTTCAAAGCCTGGTAAAACAAGCGGCGCTCCACCGTGTTGTCGTTGTATTGCAAGAACGCACCTACCAGTTCGTGGGCCTCTTCCAGCTGCTGCAAGGCCAGGTGGATCAAGAGCTTGAGCTCCATCACCGTGAGCTGGCCCCACACCGTGTTGTCGTCGAACTCGATGCCGATCAAGGTGGCGATGTCGAGGTAATCGTCCAGCTCGTTGTTCTCCAAGCGGCCCTGCAATGCCTCTAGCGCCTCGTCATCCAAGCTGTGCAGATTGAGCACATCTGCGCGGAACAAAAGCGCTTTGTTGGTGTTGTCCCAAATGAGATCATCGACCGGGTACACCTCGGAATAACCCGGCACCAAGATGCGGCAGGCGGTGGCGCCAAGCTGGTCGTGCACCGCCACATAGGCTTCTTTGCCCATGGCCTGCAAGATGCCAAACAGCGTGGCGGCCTCTTGCGCGGTGGCGTCCTCGCCCTGTGCAGAAAAATCCCATTCCACAAATTCAAAGTCCGATTGCGCGCTGAAAAACCGCCACGACACGATGCCGCTGGAGTCGATGAAGTGCTCCACAAAGTTGTTGGGCTCGGTCACGGCGTTGCTGATGAACGTGGGCGCGGGCAGGTCGTTGAGGCCCTCAAAACTGCGCCCCTGCAGCAACTCGGTCAGGCTGCGCTCCAGCGCCACCTCCAGACGGGGGTGTGCGCCAAAGGACGCAAACACACCGCCCGTGCGCGGGTTCATCAGGGTCACGCACATCACCGGGTACACACCGCCCAGCGAGGCGTCTTTGACCAAGACCGGGAAACCCTGCGCTTCCAAAGCCTCGATGCCCGCCACGATGCCGGGGTACTTGGCCAACACGGCAGGTGGCACATCGGGCAAGGCCATTTCGCCTTCCAAGATCTCGCGCTTGACAGCGCGCTCAAAAATTTCCGACAGGCACTGCACCTGCGCTTCAACCAAGGTGTTGCCCGCGCTCATGCCGTTGCTCACGAACAGGTTTTCCACCAGGTTGGACGGGAAGTACACCACCTCACCGTCGGACTGGCGCACATAGGGCAGCGCACAAATGCCGCGCTGGGTGTTGCCCGAGTTGGTGTCGAACAGGTGCGAGGCGCGCAGCTCGCCATCGGGGTTGTAGACGCTCAAGCAGTGCGCGTCCAACAAGCCTTTGGGCAGCGCGTCGCCTTTACCCGGCTTGAACCAACGCTCTTGCGGGTCGTGCACAAAGTCGGCTTGCGCAATGTCTTCGCCAAAAAACACGCCTGCGTAAAAGTGGTTGTTGTTCAGCCGCTCGATGTATTCACCCAGCGCCGAGGCCAAGGCGCTCTCTTTGCTGGAGCCCTTGCCGTTGGTGAAGCACATCGGTGAATGCGCGTCGCGGATGTGCAGCGACCAGACATTGGGCACCAGGTTGCGCCACGACGCGATCTCGATCTTGATGCCCAGGTTGGCCAACACCGCCGTCATGTTGGCGATGGTCTGCTCCAGCGGCAAGTCTTTGCCCGCAATAAAGGTCTGCGCCTGCGCATCGGGGCTGAGCGTGAGCAAGGCCTGCGCGTCAGCGTCCAGGTTGTCCACCGCCTCCACCACAAACACAGGCCCGGCTTGAATGGCTTTTTTGACGGTGCAGCGGTCGATGGACCGCAAAATGCCTTGGCGGTCCTTGTCGGACATGTCGGCTGGCAACTCCACCTGAATCTTGATGGTCTGCAAATAGCGGTTATCAGGGTCAACGATGTTGTTTTGCGACAGACGAATGTGCTCGGTGGCAATGCCGCGCGTCTGGCAATACAGCTTCACAAAATACGCCGCACACAAAGCCGAAGACGCCAAAAAATAATCGAACGGCCCTGGCGCCGAGCCATCGCCTTTGTAACGAATGGGCTGATCGGCCAGCACGGTGAAGTCGTCAAACTTGGCCTCCAGGCGCAGTTTGTCGAGAAAATTGACTTTGATTTCCATGCTGAGGTCCCGGGCAATTGAGGCATCCCAGCGGCCAACAATCCGTCGATCAGCGGCTGGGAGAAGGTGAACAAAGGTGGGTAGTTTGCCTGAGCGTGGCACACGAGCGGTTTTCACTGAAATTCAACCCGCCCAAATAAGTCAAAAACTTATTACTAAATAATGTATTTTTATATAGATCAGTGGATACTCTTTAGCCACTATCGCATCCGCCAGAATTGCAGAGTGTGAACAACCGATTACAATCACATGTACACGATCAAACGCATGCCCGAGTTTGATGAGTGGCTGGCCAGCCTGAGGGATGGCATGACACGCATCCGACTGACCCGACGGCTCGAAAAAGTCCAGCGCGGTTTACTGGGCGATGTTGCACCCGTAGGCGAAGGCGTCAGTGAAATGCGGGAATTCTTTGGCCCCGGCTGGCGCATGTATTTCGTCGAGCGGGACGGCATGCTGATCGTGATGCTGGGCGGTAGCGACAAGTCCACACAATCGGACGACATCGTCCGCGCCATTGCACTGAGCCGAACCCTGACGGAGTGACTGACCATGACCCGCAAAATCAAAGCTGCCGACCTACCCGACTTCGACATGGCCGAATACCTCAAGACCGATGAGGATGTGGCCAACTACTTGACACTGGTGCTGGAAGAAAACGACCCCGCCGAGCTGACCCTCGCGCTGGGCACCATCGCTCGCGCACGCGGCATGACCGAAGTGGCCCGTGCTTCGGGCCTGACCCGCGAAGCCCTCTACAAAGCCCTGCGCCCGACATCGCATCCGCGCTTTGACACAATTGCCCGCGTGTGCACGGCGCTGGGGGTGAAGCTGGTGGCGCAGCCGATGCAAGCGTAACGTGTCCACACATTCACCCGTGCTGCGCCCGGTATTCCTGCGTCAGCCCGCCATAGCCATATGCCCCGGCCCGCACATCATGCACATGGATGTAGCTTTCGTGGTGCAGGTTCGGCATCAAGGCTGACAAGCCCTCAAACACCGCCCGGATGTACGCCGCCTTTTCGGCCCGCGTGTTGGTCTCGTCCGTGATCTTGATCTCGACATAGGCGCTGGAGCACCCCTGCTCTGCCAGCGTGCGGCCACCCACCACCCAATGTTCGGGCTCAACATAGCGCACGGCGATGGAAGTGAGCTCCGGTTTTTTGTGTAGCAACCGGGCAGTCAAATCAGACAACAACGCGGCCACTTCGCGGGTGGTTTGCGAATGGGCCGGGCCGCTCAGCAAGACGTTCAAGATGGGCATGTGTTTTCTCCTGTGAATGTGAAACACCACTTTAAAGAAACAACCAATCCACCGAAACAGCGCAAAATGCACAACGGTTCACCGTTATTTGCAAAATCAAACCGGAATGCCCATGCCTTTTCATCTGGACGACCTCGCGCTTTTTGCCCGCATTGCAGCACTGGGCTCCTTGTCCGCCGCTGCCCGTGAGCGCGACATCCCGGTCAGCCAGGTCACCCGCGCGCTCACACGCTTAGAGACCGCTTGCGGCGCACGCCTCATGCACCGCAGCACCCACGGACTGAGCCTGACCGACGAAGGCGACACCCTGCTGGCCCATGGACAAGACATGCTGAACACCGCCGAGGTGCTCGGGGCTGAACTGCAACTGCGCCAGGGCCAGCCCAGCGGCTGGGTGCGCGTGGGCGTGAGCGCCTCGGTAGCCGAAGCCGTGATCGCCCCCAGTCTTCCGGGCTTGTATGCGCTTTACCCGCAACTGCACATTGACATCGTGGTGGACGATCGCCTGGCCGACATGGCCCGCGACGGCATCGACATCGCCATCCGCACAGCCGATGTGCATAGCGACAACTTGGTGGCCCGCACCATCGGCCATGCCAGCCGCACCCTGTATGCCAGCACCGCCTATCTGGCCCGGCACGGCACACCCCAAACACCCGACGAGCTGACGCAGCACCACCTGATTAGCAACAGCAAAGCCCCCAGCATGAACCAGTGGCAAAGGCAGGACACCAAAGCACCCTGGGCCGTGAAAGGCCAAACCCTGACCGACAACTCAGCCGTCATGCTCACACTGGTGCGACACGGCGTGGGCATGGCACGCCTGCTCGACATCGTGGCCCGCCCTTGGATACAAACCGGCGAACTGGTGCCCTTGCTGCGCGACCACTTGGATGTGTGTGACATCCCGGTCTATGCCGTGATGCTGCCCGAGCGGCACCGGCTGCCCAAGATCAAAGCATGTGTGGATTATTGGGCGGGGTGTCTGAGCGGCATTGATCCAAACGCCAAGCTCAATGATTCAACTGCCCCCAAGCCTTCTCCAGCCGCTTGATGCTGACCGGCTGCGGGGTGCGCAGCTCTTGGGCGAAGAAGCTCACGCGCAGCTCTTCCAGTAGCCAGCGGAACTCCAGCATGCGGGCGTCTTGGGCGCCTTTGCGTTCGGCCACCAGGCGCCAGTAGCGTTGTTCTTGGGGCTTGAGCTCGGTCAGGCGCTGGGCGTCGCGGGCGGGGTCGGCGCGGTATTTGTCCAGACGCAGGGTGATGGCCTTCAAGTAGCGGGCGTAGTGCTGCAGCTGCGGCCACGGGGTGGCGGCCATGAAGTTTTTGGGCATCAGGCGTTGCAGTTGCTGGGTGCAGTCTGCCGTCGCGTCGGGGGCGTTTTTCGTGTCCTTGATCTTGCGGGTGGCCGCGCCAAACTCCAGCAAGATGCTGCCCGCCAGCCGGGCCACTTCGTTGGCAATCAAGGTCAGGCGACCCCGGCCCTCTTCAATGCGGCGCTTGAATGTGATTTCATCGTTGGGCAACGGGTCGAGCAAGAAGGCGCGGTCCAGCGCCACGTCGATGATCTGGGTTTTCAGCTCGTCCGCTGTGCCCAGCGGCATGTAGGCCACGGCCATTTTTTGCAGGTCGGGGATGTTTTTCTCAAGGTACTTGAGCGCGTCTTTGATCTGCAGGGCAAACAAACGGCGCAGGCCAGCGCGGTTTTTGCTGGCGGCCACTTCGGGCTCGTCAAACACTTCGATGGTCACAGCGTCTTGCACATCCACCAGCGCAGGGAAGCCAATCAGGGTCTGGCCGCCTTTGCTGATTTCCATCAGCTCGGGCAGCTCGCCGAAGGTCCAGGTGGTGTAGCGCTGGGGGGCGATGGGGGCCTGTTTGGCGGGGGTGGCTTTGGCGGGTGCTGTGCCTGTTCGGGCATGGATACCCGCGTTCGCGGGTATGACAGAAGAAGAGGCTGCGCCTTCGTCCTTTGTCACACCCGACTTGATCGGGTGTCCATCTGTTTGCGGCGATGCAGCCACCTTCAACTGCGCCAGCGCCTGGAATGCGCCACGGGCTTTGGCCCCCAGCTCGCCTTTGAGTGCGCCCAGGTTGCGGCCCATGCCCAGCTGGCGGCCGTGCTCGTCAACCACCAGCAGATTCATGAACAGGTGCGGGCTGAGCATGTCGTGTTTGAAGTCACCTCGCTTGATGTCCAGGCTGGTTTCGTCGCACACTTTTTTGAGCAGCACATCGGTCAGCGACCCGGCACCAAACAGCTCGGGCACCGACAGCTCGGCCGCCAAGCGGGTGGCCGATTCGGGCAGCGGCACAAAGCGGCTACGCGGGCGCTGCGGCAGGCTTTTCAGCAGGGCCTGGATTTTGTCTTTGAGCAGGCCGGGCACCAGCCATTCGCAGCGGTCTTCGCTGACTTGGTTGAGCACAAACAGCGGCACGGTCACCGTGACGCCATCGCGGGCGTCGCCAGGTTCGTGCAGATAAGTGGCCTGGCAGTCGGTGCCGCCCAGGCGGATGTGTTTCGGGAAGGCTTGCGTGGTGATGCCTGCGGCTTCATGGCGCATCAACTCTTCACGGGTCAGCAACAGCAGGCGCGGCTGCTTGGCGCTTTCGGCCCGGTACCAGTCTTCGAGCAGGCGGCCGCTGCAGACTTCGGGCGGTATCTGCTGGTCGTAAAAAGCGTAGATCAGTTCGTCGTCCACCAGCACGTCTTGCCTGCGCGACTTGTGCTCCAGCTCTTCGACCTTGGCGATCATCTTGTGGTTGGCGGCCAGGAAAGGCAGCTTGGTCTCCCACTGGTCGCCCACCAGGGCTTCGCGGATGAATATCTCGCGTGCGCCGTGCAGGTCGACCCGGCTATACGCCGTGCGCCGCCCGCTGTAGACCACCAGGCCATAGAGCGTGGCCCGCTCCAGCGCCACCACTTCGGCGGACTTCTTTTCCCAATGCGGATCGAGCAGTTGCTTCTTGAGCAAATGCGCGCCGACTTGCTCCAGCCACTGCGGCTCGATGGCGGCGATGCCCCGGCCAAACAGGCGCGTGGTTTCCACCAATTCAGCCACCACGATCCAGCGGCCAGGCTTTTTGGAGAGGTGCGCGCCGGGGTGCTTGTGGAACTTGATGCCGCGTGCGCCCAGATAGGCTTCTTCGTCTTCGAGCTTGTAGCCCACGTTGCCGAGCAGACCTGCCAGCATGGACAGGTGCAGTTGCTCATAGCTCGCGGGCTGGGTGTTGATGCGCCACTTGTGTTCGGCCACCACCGTCAGCAACTGGGTGTGCGTGTCACGCCACTCGCGCACGCGGCGGATGTTGATGAAGTTCTGGCGCAGCAGTTGCTCGTATTGGCGGTTGCTGAGTTTGTGGGTGGGGGCACCGCTGTTTGTCACACCCGACTTGATCGGGTGTCCATGGGGCGCATGGATACCCGCGTTCGCGGGTATGACACCCTTATTTGTCACACCCGGCTTGACCGGGTGTCCATGGGCCGTTGGGCCGCCACGAGCGTCGTGAATCCATTTCCACAGTTTCAGATAACCCGTGAACTCACTCTTGTCGTCGTCAAACTTGGCGTGTTGCTGATCGGCCTGGGCCTGGGCGTCCATGGGGCGGTCGCGCACGTCTTGTACGCTCATGGCGCTGGCGATCACCAGCACCTCTTCCAGCGCGTTGCGGTGGCGCGCTTCCAAAATCATGCGGCCCACACGCGGGTCCAGCGGCAGGCGGGCCAGCTCTTTGCCAATCGGGGTGAGTTCGTTGTCGTCATCGACTGCGCCCAGCTCGGCCAGCAGTTGGTAGCCATCGGTGATGGCGCGCTTGGACGGCGCTTCGATGAACGGGAAGTCTTCCACCACGCCCAGGTGCAGCGACTTCATGCGCAAAATCACGCCCGCCAGAGACGAACGCAAAATTTCCGGATCGGTGAAGCGCGAGCGGCCCGCAAAGTCCTTGTCGTCGTAAAGCCGAATGCAGATGCCGTTGGCCACGCGGCCGCAACGGCCCGCACGCTGGTTGGCTGCCGCCTGGCTGATCGGCTCGACCATCAGCTGCTCGACCTTGCTGCGCAGGCTGTAGCGCTTGACGCGGGCAGTGCCTGCGTCGATCACATAACGGATGCCGGGCACCGTCAGCGATGTTTCGGCCACGTTGGTGGCCAGCACGATGCGGCGGCCGTTGGACGCTTCAAAAATCTGGTCTTGCTCGGCCTGCGACAGGCGGGCAAACAGCGGCAGCACTTCGGCGTTGCGCGTGAGCGGCTGGTGCGCCAGGTGCTTGCGCAGGTGGTCGGCGGCTTCACGGATCTCGCGCTCACCCGGCAAGAAGATCAGGATGTCGCCCCCTGCCCCGCCTTGCCAGAGTTCGTCCACGCCGTCGGCCATGGCCTCGTTCAGGCCGTAGTCACGCGATTCTTCAAACGGGCGGTAGCGCTGCTCCACCGGGAAGGTGCGGCCCGAGACCATGATGACCGGGGCCGGACCGTTGCGCGAGGCAAAGTGCTTGGCAAAGCGGTCGGCATCGATGGTGGCCGAAGTGACCACGATCTTCAGGTCCGGCCTGCGCGGCAGGATCTGGCGCAGGTAGCCCAACAAAAAGTCGATGTTCAGGCTGCGTTCGTGCGCCTCGTCGATGATGATGGTGTCGTAGGCCTGCAGCAGCGGGTCGGTCTGCGTTTCGGCCAGCAAGATGCCGTCGGTCATGAGCTTGACCGATGCGTTTTTACTCAGGCGGTCCTGGAAGCGCACCTTGAAACCCACCACCTCACCCAGCGGGGTCTTGAGTTCTTCGGCAATCCGCTTGGCCACCGAGCTGGCGGCGATGCGCCGGGGCTGGGTGTGGCCAATCAAGCGGCCCTTCTCTCCGGGCTTGGCATTCAAGCGCCCACGCCCCAGCATCAGCGCGATCTTGGGCAGCTGCGTGGTCTTGCCCGAGCCGGTTTCACCGCACACGATGATGACCTGGTGCTGATCCATCGCGGCCATGATTTCGTCACGGCGGGCCGAGACCGGCAGGCCTTCGGGAAAGTCGATTTGGAGGGGGGTGTCGGACAAAGCGGAAACTTCTGTGAAAATCAATGCAAGAACAGCTTGGGATTATCCCAGCCCCACGCCCACACTGCCCGAAACGCTTCATTGCCCATGTCCACTGTTTTCAATTTCACCTTCGTGCCCTGGTTCCGGTCGGTGGCGCCCTACATCCACATGCACCGGGGCAAGACCTTTGTGGTTGGCATCGCGGGCGAAGCCATTGCGGCGGGTAAGCTGGGCCTGATTGCACAAGATCTGGCGCTGATCCAGAGCATGGGCGTCAAGATCGTGCTGGTGCACGGCTTTCGCCCGCAGGTGAACGAACAGCTGGCCGCCAAGGGCCATGTGCCCAAGTATTCGCACGGCATGCGCATCACCGACGAGGTGGCGCTGGACTGCGCGCAAGAGGCCGCGGGCCAGCTGCGTTACGAGATCGAAGCGGCCTTCAGCCAAGGCCTGCCCAACACGCCGATGGCGGGCTCCACGGTGCGGGTGATTTCGGGCAACTTCATCACGGCGCGCCCGGTGGGCATTGTGGACGGCGTGGATTTTCGGCACTCGGGTCTGGTGCGCAAGGTGGACGTGGACGGCATCATGCGCACGCTGGACATGGGCGCCATGGTGCTGCTCTCGCCGTTTGGCTTCTCGCCCACGGGCGAAGCCTTCAACCTGACCATGGAAGAAGTGGCCACCAGCGTGGCCGCCGAGCTGCAGGCCGACAAGCTGATTTTTGTGACCGAGATCCCGGGCATCCGCATCCACCCGAACGAGCCCGCCAGCGAAGACAACCCGATCGACACCGAACTGCCCTTGGCCACAGCCAAGCAGTTGCTGGCCGCGTCACCCAACCCGACACAGCCGACCGACTTGGCGTTTTACCTGCAACACTGCGTGAAGGCCTGCGAAGAAGGCGTAGAGCGCAGCCACATCCTGCCTTTTGCGGTGGACGGCGCTTTGTTGCTGGAGATTTATGTGCACGACGGCATCGGCACCATGATCGTGGACGAAAAGCTCGAAGAGCTGCGCGAAGCCACCGCCGACGATGTGGGCGGCATCTTGCAGCTGATCGAGCCCTTTGAAAAAGACGGCACCCTGGTCAAGCGCGACCGCACCGAGATCGAGCGCGACATCGACCACTACACCATCGTGGAGCATGACGGCGTGATCTTTGCCTGCGCGGCGCTCTACCCCTACCCCGAAGCCAAGACGGCCGAGATGGCGGCCGTCACCGTGTCACCTCAGTCACAAGGCCAGGGCGATGGTGAAAAGATTTTGAAACGCATCGAACAACGCGCCCGCGCCATGGGTCTGAAAAGCATCTTCGTGCTGACCACGCGCACCATGCACTGGTTCATCAAACGCGGCTTCGTGCAAGTCGACCCGGACTGGCTGCCCGAGGCGCGCAAGCGCAAATACAACTGGGACCGCAAGAGCCAAGTGCTGGTCAAGAAGCTTTGACAGCTTCATGTCGGGGCTGAGGCCCTTGACTTGCCACTGGATAGGGAACTCAGCTTTTTGCCTTTGTCACCTCCGACTTGATCGGAGGCCCATGCCTTCTGGTTTTGTCACCCCCGACTTGATCGGGGGTCCATGCCTTCGACCGCCATGGATACCCGGTCAAGCCGGGTATGACACATCTCCATCCATCAGTCCTTGCGCAGCGCTTTGACGGCAATGGCCACGCCCATCAGCGCAAACACCACAAACCACACAAACGACCAGTTGGCAATCGAGCCCCCCAAGAATGTCCAGTCAACCTTGGTGCAGTCGCCACTGCCTTTGAAAATCATGGGAATGGCGCGGTTGATCGGGAAGTTTTCGACCATGCCGTAAAAGTCACGACCACAGGTGACGATCTCGGGCGGGTACCACTGAATCCAGCTTTGGCGGGCCGCCGTGAATCCACCAAATCCGGCCATCAGCGCCATCAGCAAGCTGCTGACCACCAGGCCCCAGCCCTGCACGCGCGAGCCGATCAAAGCGATGAGCATCACGCCAATCAGGGCGTAACGCTGCACGATGCACATGGGGCAAGGGTTCAGGCCCACCACGTGTTGCAGGTACAGGCCAAACGCCAGCATGCCAATGCACGCCAGCGCGATCAGCGCCATCCAGCGGTTGAGGGTGATGGAAAACAGTTTCATGGGATGCGAATTTCCAAAAGACAAGGGGAGCATTGTGCTCCCCTTGTCATGAAGATGGCGTGACACAGATCACATAGCCATCACGCAAGTCCTGAAATTCAGGCGTCGGCAAAAGCCCGTTCGATCACGAAGGCGCCAGGGGTGCTGGTGTTGCCTTCTTTGAGACCGTTTTCTTCGCAAATGCGCTTGAGGTCCTTGAGCATTTCAGGCGAGCCGCAGATCATGATGCGGTCGGTTTCGGGGTTGAGCTTGGGCAGGCCCAGGTCAGCGAACAACTTGCCGTTTTCAATCAGCTCGGTCACGCGGCCCTGGTTTTTGTAGGGCTCGCGGGTCACGGTGGGGTAGTACAGCAACTGCTTGCTCACCATCTCGCCCAGGAACTCGTTGGCGGGCAGATCCTTGGTGATGTAGTCGTGATAAGCCAGCTCGTTGACCTGGCGCACGCCGTGCACCAGGATGACTTTTTCGAAACGCTCGTAGGTTTCGGGGTCACGGATGATGCTCATGAAGGGGGCCAGGCCCGTGCCAGTGGACATCAGGTACAGGTTTTTGCCAGGCAGCAGGTAGTCACACAGCAAGGTGCCGGTGGGCTTGCGGCCCACGACGATGGTGTCGCCCACCTGGATGTGTTGCAGCTTGGAGGTCAGCGGACCATCGGGCACCTTGATGCTCAAAAATTCGAGGTGTTCTTCGTAGTTGGCACTGGCGATCGAGTAGGCACGCAGCAGCGGTTTGCCGCTTTCCTGGCGCAAGCCGATCATGGTGAAGTGGCCGTTCGAAAAGCGCAGGGCCTGGTCACGCGTGGTGGTGAAGCTGAACAGTCGGTCGGTCCAGTGGTGAACGCTCAGAACGCGTTCTTCGAGAAATGCACTCATGAAATCTTTTTTGGTTTGGGGCCGGGGCAAGAGTCCCGTGGCCACTGAGGGGAGCTGAAAGCTTGCTACAGTTGCGTTTTGAAAGACCGCGAGGGAAGTCGATCCTGTCGAAAAACAGGGCGTATTTTCCCCCGAACGGCTTACAACTGGAAATACTGAAATTTTATACCCGTATAACCAGTGATTCTTAAGACACATCAAGGCAACACACACCATGGCACGCACAGTTCAATGCATCAAACTCGGCACCGAAGCTGAAGGTCTGGACTTTCCACCCTACCCCGGCGATTTGGGCAAACGCATCTGGGAGAGCGTGAGCAAGCAGGCCTGGGCCGATTGGCTCAAGCACCAGACCATGCTGGTCAATGAAAACCGCCTGAACCTGGCCGATCTGCGCGCCCGCCA
>Ga0228700_1001082_pt1 | contig 19567 bp, 21 predicted proteins | sample McNCre317_Aug_MG_FD_178019 | JGI IMG/M metagenome (GOLD analysis project Ga0228700, IMG submission 178019) | Freshwater microbial communities from McNutts Creek, Athens, Georgia, United States - 3-17_Aug_MG | ecosystem: Environmental > Aquatic > Freshwater > Creek | place: USA: Georgia...
TGAATATTTTTTGTAATAATTAGATTACATGTGCACTTTAGTAGACATGCACAAGGTGCCCATTGGTGGAAAACCTAGGAGACGTTCGCTTGGGTGCTGAAGGCACGCTGTAGTTGATGCAAGCGCCTTTGCGGGGTTGGCGGCCGGGCAGCGCAAGGCCGGCCCAACAGGTCATCTGCTGGGCCGGCAAAAGTCGCGAGGAAAGAAAGATAAATACGTTGGGGAAACCGAGGCAGCACGGGGCGGATCAACCCGTCCGCGCAAGCCCACCCGGGCAGGGTTGGGGCAGGCCCCGGCAGGCTAAAGCCTGGGCTCCAGCCAGCGGTCCAGCGCAACAGGGCCGCTACCCCAGACAGCCAGCACAGCCAGCACAATGCCCCAGCTGATGTGCTGCTGCAGGGCCGCCGGTGCAATGTCCGTCAACGACAGCACGGCCACCCCATTCACAAACAACAAGCCCAGGGCGGCAACGCGTCCGCCCAAACCCAGTACCAAGAGCACCGGCAAGACCAACTCGCCCCCGGTGCCCAGATAGGCCGCCACAGTGGGCGAAAGAAGGGGCACATGGTATTCATCGGCAAACAGGTCCAGCGTGGTGTCCCAATCGCGCAGCTTGGTCAGGCCGGAGAGGAAAAATGCCTGCGCCACATACAGGCGCCCAAGCAGCGCCAGCAGCGGCTGCAACGCATTCATGGGCCGCGCCAGCCAGAGCCAGGCACGCGACACGCGCTGTAATTGCACACGCCAGCCCTGGCCGACTATGGAGGAAGTTGGATGAGATGCTTTCAAGGCTTGCTCCTGCTTGTGTGGTTCATCGCGTTTTCATCATGCAATCCTGTGGCCCCTTGGCGCTCGGCACCCAGCACCAAACCGCTGTGTACCGCCTGAGGCAACCACTGTGAGAAATCCAGGTTCGCGGCCAGTTCCAAGGCCGGCTCGATTGCCTTGCCAGAACACAGTGCCTGCAGAAAGAGAGGTTCACCCTGCAAGGTCTGACGCAGCTGAACCTGGTAGCCCGCGCGCCACAGCACCACGGTTTGCGCGCTGCGCGCTTGCAATTCCAGCGACACCTGCGCAAGCGTGGGGCTGCCCTGCAGGTGCGCCAACAAGATGCTGGCCAGGGGCCAGCTGCTGTGTTGCACGGCCAGGCCTGGGGCCAGCTGAAAGACCAGCGTGTTGGGGTCTTCGGTGGTGAGCAAGGCCAGGCTGGCCAGGTTGGTGGGCCGATCCGCAGCAACGGTACAGCGGTGCATGGCCCATTCAGCTCGCGCCACATCGACCAGGTAAGGCACCTCCTGCAGCTGCATGCTGTCGCGCACAAAATCAATCAAGGCCTCGCCCCATTGGGCCAGATCGCCTTGCGCGGGAGGGGCGTGGTGCCACAGCGCACGTGCCAGCTCTGCAAAACTATCTGCGCCCACCAATTGCACCACCACCGGATAAGCCGCGCCCAGGGCCCGCTCGGCCATGGCGTGGCCATTGGCCTGGTAGCCTGCAAGCCCACGTTGTGCACAGGGCCCAACCCCCTGGACGTGATACAGCAAGGCCTCGGACGCCTTATGTGCCGGCCATGCGAAAAGGGCTTGCAGCAGCGCCTGTTGTTGGTCCAGCAGCTTCTCCATGTGCAGGCTCTTCAGGCTGGCGTGTTTGCGGCCACGGCAGCAAGCCCGCGCGCCCGGGCGGCTTCTTCCAGCAGCACCGACAGGGCTGGCACATCGGTATCCCATTCAATGAGACTGGGTACCGGGCCAAAGCAGGCCAGGGCATGGGCATAGAGCTGCCAGACGGCATTGCAGACCCGGCTGCCATGGTCGTCGATCACCATCGCACCATAGGCGTCTTGCACATGGCAGTGACCGGCCAGGTGCAACTCGGCAACGCTGCCTGGGTCTATGGCCTGCAGCCATTCCTTGCAGGCAAGCAGGGGATCCGTACAACGCCCCGCAGCCGATGCATTCAGCGCATTGACGTAAATGTTGTTGACATCCACCAGCAAGACACAGCCGCTGCGGCGTGCGAGCGCGTTGAGAAACTCCGTCTCTGGCATGTCCCGCTCTGCCGGTGTGTTCCAGCGCAGATAGGCACTCAGATTTTCCACCGCCAGGCGCTGCTGCAGGCGGTCCTGCACCCGCTGCACATTGGCACACAGCACATCCAGCGCGGCGCCGGTAAAGGGCAAGGGCAGCAAGTCCGCTGCATGGACCGGCCGGCCATCCAAGACACCGCGCGCAAAACAGGCATGGTCACTGACTCGTAACGGCTCAATGCGATCGACCAGGCAAGCCAGTTGTTCCAGGTGCCCAAGGTCCAGACCCTGCGCCGATCCCAGCGACAAGCCCACACCATGCAGGCTCACGGGGTAGTTGGCACGTCCTTGCTCCAGCACGGCGAGTGCGGCTCCGCCCTGCCCGAAAAAGTTTTCAGAATGGACTTCCAAAAAATCGAGCGTCGGGCGTTCCTGCAGCAACTGCGCGTAATGGGACTGGCGCCAACCCACACCGATGGGCGCAGGTGCCCTTGCGTCAGGACGGACTCGTTGGCGAGCATCCCGATGCATGGCAACAGCGCCGAGCGGCATGCGGTCCTTAGCTCTTCAGACCCTTGGCTTCTTCGGCCGACAGCCCTTTCAGGTCCTTGCATGTGCCCTTGGCCACGTATTTCCATTCGGTCTTGTCCATGTCAACCTTGGACTGGCCGGCGCAAGAGTGCACGCCGGTGGTGCTGGCGCAGTCGTTCTGCCCCGCCTTGGCGATACCAAAGCACTTCTCGCGCTCGGCAGCCGCAGCGGTGGCCGGGGCGAGTGTGAGGGTCATCAAGGTGGCAGCGGTGGCGGCGATCAGCTGGGCTTGTTTCATGGTGAAGTCCTTTCAAAATTAAAGCATTTGTGCGAATGAATGCATGGCTTGCAAATCAACACCGACTACCCGTGGGTGCCGGCTGCTCCTGGGTCGGTGCCAAAGCAGGGTTCTTACAGGCTACCGGGCATTTTCACGCATTGGGCGCGAGCGTGCCCACGCTAAACTCCTGTGCACCTTTTGCCTTGAAGACACGGTGTTATGTCCAGCCCCGACCCGAGTGCGCCCAGCTTTGAAAACCAGGTGGCAGCCTTGCACGACTACCTGATGAAGTTTGCACGCCTGCAACTGCGCAACGAAGCATGGGCAGAAGACGCCGTCTCGGAAACCATGCTGGCCGCGTTGGCCAAGCCCCAAGCCTTTGCCAACCGATCCCAACTCAAGACCTGGTTGGTTGGCATTCTCAAGCACAAGGTTATCGACACGCTGCGCCTGCGGGCACGGGAAGCCTGCCCGCTGACCGATGCCGATGCCAGTGACGACGACCCCTTGGAATATCTGGGCTTTCAACCCGATGGCCATTACATCGAACCACCGGCCGAATGGGGCAATCCCGAAAAGGAAACCAGCAAGCGCCAGTTTTTCGAAGTGCTGGAGGCCTGCAGCAGCAAGTTGCCCGCAGTGCAGGCCCGCCTGTTTCTGATGCGCGAATGGCTGGAGCTTAGCAGCGAGGAAATATGTAAGGAGCTCGCGCTGACACCGACCAATTTGTATGTGCAATTGCACCGGGCACGCTTGCGGTTGCGTGAGTGCCTGGAACTGAACTGGTATGGAAGGGCGGCCAAGTCGTGATTTCACTGCTACAAAGCTGCAAGCAGGCCGCTGCCCTGATGGTGGCGCGCGAAGACCGCCCCTTGAGCAAGAAAGAACGTTGGGCCCTGCGCCTGCATTTGCTGGCCTGCAAGGCCTGCCCTCGCTTTGAACGGCAAATGCTCACCATGCGCAACCAGTTCCAAGAGTGGCGCAACTACACCGAACCCGACTGAGCCGGCATTGCAGATCGCGGCTCCCGGCAAAACGCCCACCGCTGGCAACTAAATTGCCATTCTGAAAAAAAATAGCCTCCGCAGGGAAAATTGGCGCATAATGATTTCGCCTTGCCAAAAATATGGCAGGCAAGTTTGCGGTGTCTAGTCAGTTTCGCGTCTGCTCTAAGTCTTTATTGGTTTGTTGATTGCGGTTTTGGACTCCATCGCGTTTTGAGTTATTTTGAGGAGTCCGTTATGGGCAACAAACTTTACGTTGGCAATCTGCCATATTCTTTCCGTGACGAAGACCTGCACCAGGCATTCGCTCCCCACGGTACCGTTACCAGCGCCAAGGTCATGATGGAACGTGACACCGGTCGCTCCAAGGGTTTCGGTTTTGTGGAAATGGGCAGCGACGCTGAAGCGCAAGCCGCTATCAACGGCGTCAATGGTCAGCAGTTCGGTGGCCGTGGCCTGGTTGTGAACGAAGCCCGTCCCATGGAACCCCGTCCCCCCCGCTCTGGCGGTTTTGGTGGCGGTGCAGGTGGCGGCGGCTACGGCGGCGGCCGCTCGGGTGGCGGCGGCTACGGCGGCGGTGGCGGTGGTCGCTCCGGCGGCGGTGGCGGTTACGGCGGTGGCCGTGGCAGCAGCTACTAATCAGCCCCCAGCACAACAAAAGGACCTTCGGGTCCTTTTTTGTTATCCCTGCTCATCGGCACGCAGCTTGCGCGGCCGCCCTGCCAGCAGTTTGTCAAAGACCGCATTGGGCAAAAGGCGCAATAACTTGGCCACCGCCGCCATCTGCCAGGGAATCACGCGGTAGCTGTTGCCCGATTGAATCGCCGCAAAGGCCTGCTCGGCAAAACGTGCGGCCGGCATCAAGAAGGGCATGCTGTAGCGGTTTTTCTGGGTCAGTGGCGTATCGATATAGCCGGGGCATAGGGTCAGTACCCGCACCCCGCTGGAGCGCAGTTCACCCCGCAGACTCTCGCAGTAGGCAATCACCGCTGCCTTGCTCGCACAGTAGGCGCCATGGCCGGGCAAACCCCGGATGCCTGCCACACTGCCAATACCCACCAGGCTGCCACTGCCGCGCTGGCACATCGCCTGAATGAATGGATGAAAAGTGGCCGCCATGCCGATGTTGTTGGTGGCAAAGGTCTGGGCCATGACATCCAGGTCCGTGCGCACGCTGCTGTCCATGCCAATGCTGATGCCCGCATTGGCAATCACCACATCCGGCACACCCTGCTCACGCAGGCATTGCTGGCCCGCAGAGACAATGCTGTCGACATCGGCTACGTCTGCGCGGTAGATGGCAATGCGCTGGGCGTCCAGGCCTTCTGCCTGCACCCATTGGTGCACACTGTCGGTACGCCGGGCCACCAGCGCCAGTGCATAGCCGGCCTGGTAGAAGCACAAGGCGAGTGCCTGGCCAATGCCGCTGGAGGCACCGGTGATGAATGCCAATCGGGTCATGTCCGGTCCTAGCGATTGAGGGTTGAAGATGCGACAGGCGTGGGCACCAGCGTTCCGCGCACCCGGCCACTCAGCAGCAGCACCTGCTGTGCGTTGTCGAAATCCATGCTGTCCGCGGTGAATCGGTCCGCACCCCGCTGCAGTTCCACCGGCTTGTGGGACTTCAGGCGTTCGGTGTTGAGAAAGGCATGCAGGAACTCACTGCGGTACTGCAGATTGAGCCCTGGTTTTTTGTCTGCTGCTTCGCTGCTGCGCACCACCACTGCGTTGCCCATGAGTTGCACTTCAGAGCCGTCTTCATTGGTCAGTCCGCGATCGGCCGAGGCCGTGGTCAAGCGCCCCTGCGCGTCAAACGAGCGGATGTGAATACCCTCAATTTCCAGCCATTTGGTATCAGGGTAGTGCCGCACTTTTTCACCCAGCACTTCGCTGCGCAGCCGGCCATTGGCGTCAAAGGTCTTGACGGCAAAACCATCCATGAAATAGTCGGGCTCGTGCCCTTGCGCGCGCACGCTGGCAGGAGCCTGGGGCGCCGGTACGCTGCGCACCACCCAGTAGCTGCCCAGGGCCAGCACGGCCATGCAGGCCAGAGGCAGGTACAGCAAAAAGCGGTCCCAGGCCTCACGCACCAGCAGCAGGGCGCGAACCATCAGTGACGGTACCCGTCAAGCAGTTCGACATAGCGCCCGCTGGCAACCAGCAACAGGTCGCACAGTTCGCGCACGGCGCCATATCCGCCCTGGGCCGATGTGACATAGCGCGCCTGCGCCTTCACTTCGACATGGGCATTGGCCGGCGCGCAGGCAAAGGCGGCACGGCGCATCATGGGCAGGTCGGGCCAGTCATCGCCCATGGCCGCCGCCTGCGACCATTCCAGGCCCAGCGCTGCCAGGGTTTGCTGCGCGGCCGGGGCCTTGTCTTCGGTCCCGAAGTGGGCATGGACCACCCCCAGCGCCTGCAGCCGGTGGCGCAAAGGCAGGGAATCGCGGCCGGTGATGACGGCGGGTGTGATGCCCGCCTTTTGCAGCAGCTTGAGACCATGGCCGTCCAGGGTGTTGAAGCGCTTGAGGGTTTCGCCCTCATGCGAATACAGCAGGCCGCCGTCGGTCAGCACGCCGTCCACATCCAGAAAAACCACCTTGATGCCTTGCGCCTGCAAGAGCAGGGCCGCATCGAACTGCAGAACGGGTGCCATCAGATGACCTTGGCCCGCATCAGGTCGTGGCTGCTGACTGCGCCGCACAGCCGGCCTTGTTCATCAAGCACCAGCACACAGGTGATGCGGTGGCTCTCCATCAGATCGGCTGCTTCCACCGCCAGGGCGTGCAGGCCAATGGTCTTGGGGGCTGCGTGCATGACATCGGCAGCCACCCGGTTGCGCAGGTCTTGCCCCTGCTCTACCAAACGGCGCAGATCACCGTCGGTGAAGATGCCCTGCACGCGGTCATCCGCGTCAACCACCACGGCCGCCCCCAGGCCTTTGGCACTCATTTCGCGCATCACCTCGCTGAAGCTGGCCGCAGGCGCAACCCTTGGCACACCGTCGCCGCTGCGCATCACATCTTCCACATGGGTCAGCAACTTGCGCCCCAGGGCGCCGCCCGGGTGCGAGCGGGCGAAATCCTCGGCCCTGAAGCCGCGCGCATCCAGCAGCGCCAGGGCCAAGGCATCCCCCAAGGCCATTTGCACGATGGTGCTGGCTGTGGGCGCAAGGTTCAGCGGGCAGGCCTCTTTGTCGACGGCGCTGTCCAGCCACAGATCGGCATGGGCGGCCATGGTGGAGTCCGCGCGCCCGGTCATGGCAATCAGGGGGCTGCCCAGACGCTTGAGCACGGGCAGCAGCACCGCCATTTCCTGCGATTCGCCACTGTTGGAAATGGCCAGCACGATGTCCTGCGCCGTCACCATGCCCAGGTCACCATGGCTGGCCTCGGCGGGGTGCACAAACATGGCGGGGGTGCCGGTGGAAGCCAGGGTGGCTGCAATCTTGCGCCCCACATGGCCGCTCTTGCCCATGCCCATGACCACCACGCGGCCTCGAACGGCCAGCACCATGTCCACCGCTTTGGCAAACGCGTCTGCGATACGGCCGCGCAGCGCCTGCAGCGCCGCGGCCTCGATGTCCAAGGTTTCCTGGGCCAGGGCAATGGCACGCTGGGGGTTGGAACTTGGCTTGCTGGTTGCGGATGGGCTCATGCAGCCATTTTATCGGGGGCCACTGTCAAAGAGGCGTCGCTTGCTAGTATCCAGGGCATGTCCGGTTTGGAAATGACCTTGGTGTATCTGTTGGCCGCAGTGCTGGGCGTGGTGCTGTGCCGCCTGCTCAAGCTGCCACCCATGCTGGGCTATCTGGCGGTGGGCGTGATCATCGGGCCGAACGCCCTGGCCTTGTCGCAAAGCGTGGAGGCGGTGCAGCGCCTGGGCGAGTTTGGTGTGGTCTTTCTCATGTTCGTCATCGGCCTGGAATTCAACCTGCCCAAGCTGCATGCCATGCGCCGGCATGTGCTGGGCCTGGGGCTGTTGCAGGTGGTGCTGACCATGCTGGTGGGCACCGCCCTACTCTTGCTGCTGGCCTGGCAATGGCCCGGCCGCTGGGGTATGGACTGGCGGGCTGCCCTGACGCTGTCTGGCGCCCTGGCCATGAGCAGCACCGCCATCGTGGTGAAGCTCATGGTGGAGCGCCTGGAGCTGGAGTCCGAGCATGGCAAGCGCGTCATGGGCATTCTGCTGTTCCAGGACCTGGCCCTGGTGCCGCTCCTAGTGCTGGTGCCTGCCTTGGGTGCATCCGCGGAAAACCTGGCGATGGCCCTGGCCCTGGCAGCACTGAAGGCAACCGTGCTGGTGACGCTGCTGCTGGTGGGCGGCAAGCACCTGATGCGGCGCTGGCTCACACTGGTGGCGCAGCGAAAGAGCGAAGAGCTCTTTGTGCTCAACCTGCTGCTGGTTACCTTGAGCCTTGCCTGGCTCACCCAGCAGGCGGGGCTGAGTCTGGCGCTGGGGGCCTTCATTGCCGGCATGCTGATCTCGGAGACGGAGTTCAAGCACCAGGTGGAAACGGATATTCGGCCCTACCACGATGTGCTGCTGGGCCTGTTTTTCATCAGCATTGGCATGTTGCTGGATTGGCGCCTGGTGCTGCAGCACTGGGGTCTGGTGCTGGTGTTGATGCTGGTGCCGCCGCTGCTCAAGCTGGGCCTGGTTGCGCTGCTCACGCGCCTGCTGGGGGGCTCCAGCGGGGTGGCCTTGCGTACCGGCTTGTACCTGGGGCAGGCCGGGGAATTTGGCTTTGTGCTGCTCACCCTGGCTGATGAAAACGCCTTGGTACCCCAAACCCTGCTCAACCCGATTCTGGCGGCCATGGTGCTGTCAATGGTGATGGCGCCTTTTGTGGTGATGGCCAGCAACCGGATTGTGCTGCGCCTGGTGTCCAACGAATGGCTGCAGCAGTCGCTGCAGATGACCGGCATTGCGCGCAAGTCCATTGGCATGCAGCACCACGTGATCATTTGCGGCTTTGGGCGCTGCGGGCAAAACCTGGCCCGCATGCTGGAGGCCCAGCGCATTGCCTATGTCGCCCTGGACCTGGACCCCGAACGCGTGCGGCAAGCCGCCGCCGCCGGGCATGCGGTGGTGTTTGGCGACTCCACCCGCCTGCAGGCGCTTACGGCTGCCGGGCTGGCTCGGGCCCGCGCGGTGGTGGTGACCTTTCTGGATGAGTCGGCAGCCCTGCGGGTGCTGGCCTGCACCCAGGCACATGCGCCCCAGGTGCCCGTCATCGTGCGCACCCAGGACGACCACAGCCTGGAAAAACTGCAGTCGGCCGGTGCCACCGAGGTGGTGCCTGAGGCCATAGAAGGTTCGCTGATGCTGGCCAGCCATGCGCTGGCCTTGGTGGGTGTTCCCATGCGGCGTGTCATCCGCATCGTGCAAGAGCAACGCGATGCCCGCTACAACCTCCTGCGCGGCTTCTTCCATGGTGCGGATGACGATTCGGTGGATGAGCTGGACCATGCGCGCCTGGCCAGCGTGACCTTGCCGCCGGCCTGCCCCTCGGTGGGCAGGCGGCTTTTCGACTGCGGCATGGAAGGCCTGGGCGTGCGCGTGCTCAGCCTGCGCCGCGGCAGCGCGCCGCCCCAGCCGGCCGGCCTGGACACCGCGCTGGAGCCTGGCGACACCCTGGTACTGTCGGGCCGTGCCGACAGCCTGGCGCTGGCCGAACAGCGCCTGCTCATGGGCTGAAACGCGCTGGCGCGGGTGCACAATGGCCCCAACAACCACCCACCTCGGCAGCCCCATGCAACACCTCAGCGTGAACCAGTTTCTTCGCAACCATATCCGCACCGTGCCGGACTGGCCGGCACCCGGCGTGCAGTTTCGTGACATCACACCCCTGCTGCAGGACGCCAAGGTGTTTCGGGTGCTGATTGATGCCTTTGTGCACCGCTACATGGACAACGCGCTGCGCCCCGATGTGGTGGCCGGCCTGGACGCACGGGGTTTCATCATCGGCGCGGTGGTGGCCTATGAGCTGAATGTGGGTTTTGTGCCGATCCGCAAAAAGGGCAAACTGCCCTTCACCACGGTGGAGGAAACCTATGAGCTCGAATACGGCAGCGCCACGGTGGAGCTGCACACCGATGCCGTGCAGGCCGGCCAGCGCGTCTTGCTCATTGACGACCTGATCGCCACCGGTGGCACCATGATGGCGGGGCGCCGCCTGCTGGAACGCCAGGGTGCCCAGGTGATGGAGGGCGCGGCCATTGTGGATCTGCCCGAACTGGGTGGCTCCAAAAAGCTGCGCGACTCAGGCCTGCCGCTTTTCACCCTGGTGGACTTCGCCGGGCACTAAGGCGGCCGAAGCGCAAAAAGCGCCCGCCTAGTTCAGGCCGCCAAACTGCGAAGGCCCCAGCGGCGCGTTGGTATCAAAGGGCTCGGTATTGCTGAAGTCGGGCACCTGCTCGATGCTGCGCCGTATGGTTCTGCGGGTTTCACCGCGCGGGCTGGCTGCACCGTGTGCAGCCGCTGCGGCGACCGCGCGCTTGAAGGCCAGCACCTCGTCCTGGTCGATCGGGATGTCCGGGCTGGGTGCACCTGGCGCATGGGCCGGTGACGGTGGTGGCCCGGCCTCTGTGGATGGCGTGTGGGCCGGTGCCGCATGCACAGCCTGTGGCGCGTGCTGCGCATGGGGAGTTTGGGCTACGTGCAGCGCGCGCGGCGCGCTCTGCTTGCCCGCCACACTGACCTGCTCATTGGCACGCCAGTAGACGGCCGTGACCAGGATGTCGAAACGCTCCTTGGCGCTGCGGGCGATGGCGCCCTCGGTGGCCGCAAAGAAGGCCATGTCGCTCATGTACTGCGGCGGCATGTCCACCATGAGCAGGTATTTGCGGCCACTGGAGTCCAGGGACAGCACCTTGAACTTGTAGGTGGAGGACAGCACGCCGGCAGCGGTCATGCATTCGCGCACTGCGCCATACAGCAGCTCGCGCCGTTCCAGGCGCTCGGTGCGGCGGCTGTTGGCATCCAGGGCGCGTTCGGCCACGGCCGGGTTCAGGTCGCGGTGGTTGGGAACGGTGATGTCTGCCTGACCCAAGTCAGAACTCGGCCCGGGTTGTGATTCCGGGTTCACCTGCTTTTTGCCAAACCAGCTGAGGAAGGACATATCCGTAGAGGAAAAGTGGTCGTGCCGGTCAGTTTAGGGCAGATTACTTGCCTATACAAAACTGCGAAAAGATCACGCCCAGCAAGTCATCCGAACTGAAGGCTCCGGTGATCTCGCTCAAGGCCTGTTGCGCCAGGCGCAGTTCTTCGGCCAGCAAATCCAGGGCCTGGGCCTGGGCTGCCAGATGGGCGGCGGCCTGCTCGCAGTGCTGGTCCACCTGCCGCAGCGCCTGCATATGGCGCTCTCGGGCGATGAAGACTCCCCCCGCAGGAGCCTGCCAGCCTGCTGCCTGCAGCAGGGCCTGGCGCAAGGCCTGCAGGCCAGCGCCGGTCTTGGCCGACAGCAGCAGGCCTTGGGGAGGCCTAGCGTCCACCGCATCGGCTTTGTTCCAGACTTCTATCACCGGCACGCGGGCCGGCAGGCGCTGCGCCAGCGTGGCGCGAATCTCGGCATCGGCAGCACGGTAGTCGGGCTGTTCGCGGCGGGTGAGGTCGTGCAGGAAGAGCAGCACATCGGCTTCGGCAATCGCCTCCCAGGCCCGCGCGATGCCGATGACCTCGACCGCATCGTCGCTGGCACGCAGGCCTGCGGTGTCGATGATGTGGATGGGCACGCCCTCGATCTGGATGGTCTGCTGCACGCGGTCGCGGGTGGTGCCGGCTATCGGAGTGACGATGGCCAGCTCCGCTCCTGCCAGCGCATTGAGCAGGGAGGACTTTCCGGCATTGGGCTGCCCTGCAATCACCACCCGGATGCCCTCGCGCAGCAGGGCACCTTGCGAGGCCCTGGCAAACAAGGCATGCAACGCCGCCTGAATGCCTTGCAACTGTCCACGCGCGTCGGACTGTTGCAGGAAGTCGATCTCTTCTTCCGGAAAATCCAGCGTCGCCTCGACCAGCATGCGCAGGCGCGTCAGCGATTGCAGCAAGGCATTCACCTCGCTGGAGAAGGCGCCCGACAGCGACTGGGCGGCGCTGCGCGCTGCGGCCTCGGTGCTGGCATCGATCAGGTCGGCGATGGCCTCGGCCTGTGCCAGGTCGATCTTGTCGTTGAGAAAGGCCCGTTCGGAGAATTCACCGGCCTGTGCCAGGCGCAAGCCCGGCAATACAACACTGGCACCGCCGGGCGCGCCCTGCGCGGCCACCTCCAGACAGCGTGCCAGCAAAAGCTGCAGCACCACCGGTCCCCCATGGGCTTGCAGTTCCAGCACGTCTTCGCCGGTAAAGGAATGGGGTGCGGTGAAGTAAATCGCCAGACCGTGGTCTATGGCCAGGCCCCGGGCATCACAAAACGGCAGATACACCGCCTCGCGCGGCGGCAGGGAACGGCCCAGCAAGGCCTGTACGAAGGGCTTTAGTTTTTTGCCGCTGACCCGCACGATGCCCACGGCACCGCGCCCGGGCGCCGTGGCAATGGAAAGTATGGGATCGTGGTGGCGCGCCAGCATAGTGGAGGAGTGTAGCCACCGGCATCGTGCTGCCATCAACGCTGGACCACGATTTGCATAAGCCCGGATGCCATTCGCCTCAACAGGCGAAGGGCACCCCTCCCAGAGACACCGTGGAACCGGCTCCGCCGGGCCACCGGTTTCGCCCCTCTTAGGGGGGAGGCGCCGCAGGCGCCACAGGGGGGATCAAAACTTCGGCAGGTTGAACTTGGGCGGCACCCCCATGCGGGTGTTGATGATCCACTGCTGCGCGATGGACAGCACGTTGTTGGTGATCCAGTACATCACCAGGCCCGAGGGGAAGAAGAAGAACATCACGCTGAAGGCCAGCGGCATGATCCACATCATCTTGGCCTGCATGGGGTCCGGCGGCGCCGGATTCAGCGAGGTCTGCAAGAGCGTGGTCAGGGTCATGAACAACGGCAGCATGTAGTAGGGGTCGGGGGCCGACAGGTCATGGATCCACAGGGCCCAGGGTGCGCCCCGCATTTCCACGGTGGACAGCAGCACCGAGTACAGGGCGATGAACACCGGAATCTGGATCATGATGGGGAAGCAGCCACCCATGGGGTTGACCTTTTCCTCGCGGTAGATACGCATCATTTCCTGCTGCATTTGCTGCGGCTTGTCCTTTAGGCGCTCCCGCATTTCCATAATCTTGGGGTTGATGGCCTTCATCTTGGCCATGCTGGCGTAGGCCTTGGCGTTGAGCCAGTAGAAGGCGATCTTCAGCAGCAGCACCAGCGCCACAATCGACCAGCCCCAGTTCTGGATAAAGCTGTGCAGCTTGTCCAGCAGCCAGTACAGGGGCTTGGCCAGAATGGTCAGGTGGCCATAGTCCTTGAGCAGCTCCAGGCCAGGCGAGAGCGACTCCAGCATCTTCTCTTCCTGCGGGCCGACAAACAGCTTGGCCTCAACCGCCTTGCTGGCACCCGGCGCCAGCGACTCCAGCGGCGCCACCATGGTGGCGCGGTAGCAGCAGTCCGGCACGCTGGCACCGATGTCCACCGCATCCATGTTCAGGCTGCGCTGCATGCCATCGGGCAGGATCCAGGCGCTGGCGAAGTAGTGCTGCACCATGGCCACATAGCCGTTGGCGCTGCTCTTTTCAAAATCAGCCTTGTTCTTCTTGATGTCCGAGAAATCCACCTTCTGGAACTTCTTGGCATCGGTGTAGACCGCAGGGCCGGTGTAGGTGGAGTAGAACGACGAGCCGCCCGGTGGCTTGTTGCCATCGCGCACCAGCTGCAGGTAGAGCTGGGGAGACTGGGCGGCAGCACCGGTGTTGGTCAGCTCATGCCTGACGGCGATGTCATAGGCGCCGCGGCGCAGGGTGTAGCTCTTGACCAGCTTGATGCCGCCCACCTCGGGCGAGGTGAAGGTGATGGTCATCGCGTCTTGGCCATCAGCCAGGCTGCGCGGGCCGCTCACGGTCATGACGGTCTTGTGCGTGGGGAAGGCACCACCGGTGCTGCCGGCCACCACGCCCGACTGGGCCATGTAGACGCGGTCCTTGCTGTCGTCCAGCAGCACCACGTTCTTGCTCTTGTCCTCGGCGTCGGGGTAATTGAGCAGCTCGGCGCGCACCAGCGAGCCGCCTTCGGTGTCCAGCGTGAGCTTGAGTACATCGGTACGCACCTCAAAACGCTCTTTGGGCACGGCTGGCGCGGCCTCAGCCACCGGGGCCTCTGAGGCGGGCTTGGCCGCCGCCGGGGCGCTGGCCTGGCTCACCGGGCCGGGGAAGAACGTGGCCCGTTTGCCATTGCTGATCTGCCACTGGTCCCACAAGAGCACCATGGAAAAGCCAAAGATCACCCACAGAATGGTGCGGCGTATATCGTTCATGAGGGTTTCTTTTCAGACAGGGAAAGCAGTCGGCCAAACAGCCGCGGGGATTCGGAGGGGACCGGGTCGGCACCACCGGCACACCAGGGATGGCAGCGCGCTATGCGCGCCACCGTGAGGTAGCTGCCAACGGCAGCGCCATGCTGCTCCAGGGCCTGCAAGGCATAGAGCGAACAAGTGGGTTCGAAACGGCAGGCGGAACCCAGGCTGGGGCTCAGAAAAAGACGGTAGCCCCGAACCAGGGCGCTCAAGGCGCGGCGCATCATGCCTGCACCTTGGCGGCTGCAGCTGCAGCACCCGGGCAGGCACGCGCAAACAGGCTTAGCAGCTCGGTGCGCACGGCGGCTTTGAGCAGCTCGGAGCTGGCACTGATGAATTGCTTGCGATCGAAGCCGGCGCGCAAACGCACCACATGGGCTGAGAGGCCCAGATGCGGTTCAAACTGCGCAGCCACGCTGTAGATTTGTCGCTTGATGGCGTTGCGGGTGACCGCACGCTTGGCCCAGCGCTTGGGCACCATGGCCCCCAGCCAGACACAGGCATGCGAGAAAAGAGGCGCTTGGGGGCCAGTGGCCTCGCTTGCTGGCAGATCCAGACTCGCACAATGCAGGGCAAAGTGGGTGGTTCGCGCCAGCGTCTTGCCGGACAACACCGCCTGGAACTGGGGCCGGGTTTTCAATCGTTGCACGTTGCAGCACAGGGGAGCTGAAACGCCTTGAGACAAAGCGCGTGCCCCAAGAATTCAACAATCAGATTGAGGACCGAGACGACCGCAAGGACCGTCTTAGACAGCCAGGCGCTTGCGGCCCTTGGCACGGCGCGCGTTGATCACGGCGCGGCCACCACGGGTCTTCATGCGAACCAGGAAGCCATGGGTACGGGCGCGGCGGATTTTGGAAGGTTGGTAGGTGCGTTTCATTTAAAAATCTCTGCTCTGGACCCCGACAACAATCAGGGAAACCCAGGATTATCGCAAATTATTGCCCAGGCGGCAAGGCTGTGATGCAATAGCGCCCCCCAAGGCGGGCCGCCACCTGACCTGTAAATGCATGTGGATAAGGCTTTGATAATTTACAATCCGGGCCACAGCAAACCATAACTATCCACAGAAGCTGAGAAGAAGAATGACGCCGGGACACCCCAACAGCGCGCAGCAAAGCGCCGCCCAAGACATCGGACAAAGCCTGTGGCAGAGCTGCGTCGACCAGCTGGCCCAAGAACTCCCCGAGCAGCAGTTCAACACCTGGATCAAGCCCTTGCAGGCCCAGGTCCAGGAAGATTTTTCGCGCATCACCATCTTTGTTGCCAACCGCTTCAAGCTGGACTGGGTGCGGGCCCAGTACAGCAGCCGCATTGCCGACATGCTGGAGAAGCTGTATGGCCAGCCCATGCAGCTGGAGCTGGCCATAACTCCCCGCGAAACCGCTGTCAAACCTCAGTTCAACGCTACAGTTTCAGAAGCAGCGGTGATTGAGGAAGCAGTGGAGAGCAGCGAGGACCGCAGCCAGGCCGCGCCCAAGAACCGGCTCAACAGCATGCTCACCTTCGAGACCCTGGTGGAGGGCACGGCCAACCGCATGGCGCGCGCTGCCGCCATGCATGTGGCCAGCATGCCGGGGCATCTGTACAACCCCCTGTTCATCTACGGCGGCGTCGGCCTTGGCAAGACCCACCTGATGCATGCGGTGGGCAACCGCCTGTTGCAAGACCGCCCGGGCGCCAAAGTTCTCTACATCCATGCAGAGCAGTTTGTCTCTGATGTGGTTAAGGCCTACCAGCGCAAGACTTTTGATGAATTCAAGGAGCGCTACCACTCGCTGGACCTGCTCCTGATCGACGATGTGCAGTTCTTCGCCAACAAGGACCGCACCCAGGAAGAGTTCTTCAATGCCTTCGAGGCGCTCCTGGCCAAGAAGTCGCACATCGTGATGACCAGCGACACCTACCCCAAGGGCCTGGCCGACATCCATGAGCGCCTGGTCTCGCGCTTTGACTCGGGGCTCACCGTGGCCATCGAGCCGCCCGAGCTGGAGATGCGGGTGGCCATTCTGATCAACAAGGCACGCGCCGAACTGTCCGAGATGCCGGAAGAGGTGGCCTTCTTTGTGGCCAAGAATGTGCGCTCCAATGTGCGGGAGCTGGAAGGCGCGCTGCGCAAGATCCTGGCCTATTCGCGCTTCAACCAGAAAGAGATTTCCATTGCGCTGGCACGCGAGGCGCTGCGCGACCTGCTGTCCATCCAGAACCGGCAGATTTCGGTGGAAAACATCCAGAAGACGGTGGCCGATTACTACAAGATCAAGGTCGCCGACATGTACTCCAAGAAGCGCCCGGCCAGCATCGCCCGGCCGCGCCAGATTGCCATGTACCTGGCCAAGGAGCTGACCCAGAAAAGCCTGCCCGAAATCGGCGAGCTCTTTGGCGGGCGCGACCACACCACGGTGCTGCATGCGGTGCGCAAGATTGGCGGCGAGCGCCAGCAGATGACCGAGCTGAACCAGCAGCTGCACGTGCTGGAGCAGACCCTGAAGGGCTAATTGCTAAAAACTACAGGCCCTGCACCGTAAACACCACATAAAACAGCGAAAATGGCGAGGGTTTGGAAACGGTGACCCTTCAGACCGAACCGCTCAAAACAGAGACACAAAAAGAGGTTGAAATGATCGTACTAAAGGCAACGCAAGACAAAGTTCTATCGGTTCTGCAATCTGTTGCTGGCATTGTGGAACGGCGTCACACCTTGCCGATTCTGGCCAATGTGCTGCTGCGAAAATCGGGCACCTCCATCCAGTTCACCACCAGCGACCTGGAAATCCAGATCCGCACCACCGCCGAGCTGGGGGGCGACACCGGCAACTTCACCACCACGGTGGGCGCGCGCAAGCTGATCGACATCCTGCGCACCATGCCCTCCGACCAGACCGTGTCGCTGGAATCCAGCCAGAGCAAGATCATCCTCAAGGGCGGCAAGAGCAAGTTCACCCTGCAGACCATGCAGGCCGAAGACTTTCCGCTGGTGCAGGAGTCGGCCAACTTCGGCCCGGTCTTCAGCGTGCCGCAAAAGACCCTGAAAGACCTGCTGGGCCAGGTGGCCTTTGCCATGGCCGTGCATGACATCCGCTACTACCTCAACGGCATTTTGTTTGTGGCCGAAGGCAAGCAGCTCAGCCTGGTGGCCACCGATGGCCACCGCCTGGCTTTCTCCAGCGCCACGCTGGATGTGGAAGTGCCCAAGCAGGAGGTGATCCTGCCGCGCAAGACCGTGCTGGAAATGCAGCGCCTCTTGAGCGATGCCGATGGCGCCATCGAGATGCAGTTCGCCAACAACCAGGCCAAGTTCAGCTTTGAAGGCATGGAGTTTGTGACCAAGCTGGTGGAGGGCAAGTTCCCCGACTACAACCGCGTGATCCCCAAGAACCACAAGAACATGATCACACTGGGCCGCACCGCCCTCTTGTCCACCCTGCAGCGCACCGCCATTCTCACCTCGGACAAGTTCAAGGGCGTGCGCCTGAACATCGACCCGGGCTCGCTGCGCGTGGCCTCCAACAATGCCGAGCAGGAGGAGGCGGTGGACGAGCTCGACATCGACTACGGCGGCGACAGCATCGAGATCGGCTTCAACGTCACCTACCTGATCGACGCGCTGGCCAACATGAGCCAGGACATGGTGTCGATCGAGCTGTCGGATGGCAACAGCTCGGCGCTGTTCACCATTCCCGACAACAACACCTTCAAGTACGTGGTCATGCCCATGCGCATCTGAGGCGCACACGCCCTGGGCAGCCACCGACGCAAACCCCCGCCAAGCCGGGGGTTTGGTCATTCAAGCGATTGAGATTTTGTAAGAGAAGAGAAGCCATGACCGATACCAACAAGCCCGCCGCCAGCAACGAAGCCGGGGACGCAACGCCCTCTGTGCACACGGGCGAAGGCGGCGCGGACAGCTCCAACTTCCAGCCCACCATCGACGCGCACCAGGCGGGCGCCTCGGAGGCCTATGGCGAAGGCTCCATCCAGATCCTGGAAGGCCTGGAGGCGGTGCGCAAGCGCCCTGGCATGTACATCGGCGACACCTCGGACGGCACCGGCCTGCACCACCTGGTGTTCGAAGTGGTGGACAACTCGATTGACGAGTCTCTGGCTGGCCACTGTGACGACATCCTGGTGACCATCCACTCCGACAACTCCATCAGCGTGGTCGACAACGGCCGTGGCATTCCCACCGGCGTGAAGATGGACGACAAGCACGAGCCCAAGCGCAGTGCCGCAGAGATTGCGCTCACCGAGCTGCATGCCGGCGGCAAGTTCAACCAGAACAGCTACAAGGTCTCGGGCGGCCTGCACGGCGTGGGTGTGTCCTGCGTGAATGCGCTCTCCAAGATGCTGCGCCTGACCATCCGCCGCGACGGCAAGGTGCATGTGATGGAGTTCAGCAAGGGCTTTGTGCAGAACCGCATCGTTGAAACGCAAAACGGGGTGGAAGTCTCGCCCATGAAGGTGATTGGCGAGACCGAGAAGCGCGGCACCGAGGTGCACTTCCTGCCCGACACCGAGATCTTTAAGGAGAACAATGATTTCCACTACGAAATCCTCTCCAAGCGCCTGCGCGAACTCAGCTTTCTGAACAACGGCGTGCGCATCCGCCTGAAGGACGAACGCAGCGGCAAGGAAGACGACTTTGCCGGTGCCGGTGGCGTGCAGGGCTTTGTGAACTTCATCAACAAGGGCAAGACGGTGCTGCACCCCAATGTGTTCCATGCCATGGGTGACCGCCAGAGCGACCAGGGCACCAACATCGGCGTGGAAGTGGCCATGCAGTGGAACAGCGGCTACAACGAGCAGGTGCTGTGCTTCACCAACAACATCCCGCAGCGCGATGGTGGCACCCACCTGACAGGATTGCGCGCCGCCATGACGCGCGTGATCAACAAATACATTGACGAGTCCGAGTTGGCCAAAAAAGCCAAGGTGGAGGTCAGTGGTGACGACATGCGCGAGGGCCTGACCTGCGTGCTCTCGGTCAAAGTGCCTGAGCCCAAGTTCTCCAGCCAGACCAAAGACAAGCTGGTCAGCAGCGAAGTGCGCGGCCCGGTGGAAGACATCGTGAGCAAACTCCTGGCCGACTACCTGCAAGAGCGCCCCAACGATGCCAAGATCATCGTCGGCAAGATCATTGAAGCAGCCCGCGCCCGTGAAGCAGCCCGCAAAGCACGCGACATGACACGCCGCAAGGGCGTGCTCGACGGCATGGGCCTGCCCGGCAAGCTGGCCGACTGCCAGGAAAAAGACCCGGCCATGTGCGAGATCT
>Ga0228700_1001083_pt1 | contig 19558 bp, 18 predicted proteins | sample McNCre317_Aug_MG_FD_178019 | JGI IMG/M metagenome (GOLD analysis project Ga0228700, IMG submission 178019) | Freshwater microbial communities from McNutts Creek, Athens, Georgia, United States - 3-17_Aug_MG | ecosystem: Environmental > Aquatic > Freshwater > Creek | place: USA: Georgia...
GGCCAGCTCGACCTGGTCGGGCGTGGCCTGGCGGATCGTCGCGAGCTTCCAGTCCTTGACCTCGAGCAGCAGCAGCCCCAGGCCGGGGCCGAGCACGATGAAGTCGGGCTGGCGCGCGGTCGCGCCCACCGGCAGGTCGTGCCAGACCAGGTGGCGGTCGTCGAGGCACTGGCGCAGCTGGTCGAGCACGCGGCGCTCGCCGGCGTTGCAGCGGGATTCGATCTGGTGCAAGCCCTGGGGAAACTGGGCCATCGTGACGGTGTCGGTTCAAGGGAGACGGGGGCGCGATCCTTGCATGAGATCGGTGCCTGTGTCGCGTTTCCTGAATCCTGCACCGACAGCGCGCCGCAAGTTTCATCTCCGGGTTCACATCCGGAAAGACCAGCAGTCCGCCGGGACCGCGATTACGCGAAGATGGATCACCGATCCTCTGATCGCTGATCGTCGCCAAGGAGTCGTCATGAGCACCGTTGCCCAGATCCTCAAGTCCAAGCCCGCCAACCAGCCGGTGCGCACCTTGCCGCCGGACGCCACCGTGCGCCAGGCGATCGAGCTGATGGCCGAGCAGCGCATCGGCGCGCTGCTGGTCGCCGAGGGCGAGCGCATCGTCGGCATCTTCACCGAGCGCGACTACGCCCGCAAGATCGAGGTGCGCGGGCGCGCCTCGGCCACCACGCGGCTGGCCGAGGTGATGACGCCCGACGTGCTGCACGTCGGTCCGGCCACCACCACGCAGGAATGCATGGCGCTGATGACCGACAAGCGCCTGCGCCACCTGCCGGTGCTCGACGCCGGGCAGGTCGTCGGCATGGTCTCGATCGGTGACCTGGTCAAGGAGATCATCTCCGAGCAGCAGTTCATGATCGCCCAGCTCGAAAGCTACATCCACAGCTGACGCTTGGCTCAGCCGGGGGTGCGGCGCGCGAACCAGTCCGCCAGGAAGTCGAGCGCCACCCGCAGCCGAGCCGACCCGTCGGCCCGGCCGGCGTGCACCGCCCAGATGCTGGCGCTCTGGCGCCAGTCGGGCAGCAGCTGCACCAGCCGCCCCTGAGCCAGCGGCGCGGCCACGTCCCACAGCGAGCGCAGCACGATGCCGTGGCCCTGCAGCGCCCAGTCGACCGCGATCTCGCCGTGGTTGGTGGACAGCGGGCCGGTCACGCGCACTGTCTCGTCGCGCTCGGGCTGCTGCGCGTGCTGCAGCCGCCAGACGCCGAAGGGATGGTCGCGCTCGCGCACCACCAGGCAGTCGTGGCCGGCCAGCTCGGCCGGGCTGCGCGGGGGCTCGCGCCGCGCCAGATAGTCGGGCGCGGCGCACAGCACCCGGTGGTTGGCCGCCAGCCGGTGCGCCACCCACTGCGGCGCGATCTCGTCGCCGACGCGGATGTCGAGGTCATAGCCCTCGGCGGCGATGTCGACCAGCCTGTCGAGCACCTCGAAGCGCACCGTCAGCCGCGGATACGCCCGCGCCAGTGCCGCCAGCGCCGGCGCCACATGGCGCCGCCCGAAGCCGAAGCTGCTGCACACCCTGAGCGCTCCGCGCGGCTCGGCGCGCACCGCCGAGACCTGGCTGACCAGATCGTCCATCGCGTCGAGCAGCGGCTGCGCGCGCAGGCAGAGCTGCTCGCCCTGCGCCGTCAGGCCGATGCGGCGGGTGGTGCGGTGCAGCAGCGGCGCGCCCAGCTGCGCCTCCAGCAGCCGCACCCGCTTGCTCACGCCCGCGGTGGACAGCCCCAGTTCGGCCGCGGCCGCCGAGAAGCCGCCGCGGCGCACCACGGTCAGGAACAGGCGCAGGTCGTCGGGGTGGGGCGTGGCCGGAGAGATCGTCATCCTCCGAATTGTCAACCGATCGTGGAAGACGGGTGAACGATTCGGGGCATTGGAAACCACGAGCACAGGCCTAGCATCGTGGCATTCCTTCTTCGACCCTTCCCGGAGCCACCGATGCCCCAGCAGAGCCTGCCGTCCACCGAATCCTCCCGTCCCTTTCGCGTCGCCGTCATCGCCGGCGACGGCATCGGCAAGGAGGTGATGCCCGAGGGCCTGCGCGTGCTGCACGCCGCGGCCGAGCGCTTCGGCCTGGCGATCGAGACGACCTCTTTCCCGTGGGCCAGCTGCGACTGGTACGTCGAGCACGGCGAGATGATGCCGGCCGACTGGAAGGCGCAGCTCGGCGGCATGGACGCGATCCTGTTCGGCGCGGTCGGCTGGCCGGCGACGGTGCCCGACCACGTCTCGCTGTGGGGCTCGCTGCTGAAGTTCCGCCGCGAGTTCGACCAGTACATCAACCTGCGCCCGGCGCGGCTGTTCGAGGGCGTGCCCTGCCCGCTGGCCGGCAGGAAGCCCGGCGACATCGACATGATGATCGTGCGAGAGAACACCGAGGGCGAGTACACCAACCTCGGCGGCACGATGTTCGCCGGCACCGAGCGCGAGATCATCATCCAGGAATCGGTCTTCAGCCGCTTCGGCGCCGACCGGGTGCTGCAATACGCCTTCGAGCTGGCCGCCAGCCGCCCGCGCCGGCACCTGACGGTGGCGACCAAGAGCAACGGCATTGCCATCTCGATGCCCTGGTGGGACGGGCGCGCCGACGCGATGCACGCCGGCTACCCGCAGGTGGCGGTCGACAAGCAGCACATCGACATCCTGACCGCACGCTTCGTGCTGCAGCCGCAGCGCTTCGACGTGGTGGTGGCGACCAACCTGTTCGGCGACATCCTCAGCGACCTGGGCCCGGCCTGCACCGGCACGATCGGCATCGCGCCCTCGGCCAACCTGAACCCGGAGCGGCGCTTCCCCAGCCTGTTCGAGCCGGTGCACGGCTCGGCCCCCGACATCCATGGGCGCGGCATCGCCAACCCGATCGCGATGATCTGGTCGGCGGCGATGCTGCTGGACTTCCTGACCGAGGGCGCCGGCGCCGGCCGCGCCGCGCACGACGCCATCCTCGGCGCGATCGAGGCCGTGCTGCGCGACGGCCCGCGCACGCCCGACCTGGGCGGCACGGCCGACACGGTGGCGGTGGGCGAGGCGATCGCGGCGCGGGTGGCCGGTCGGTGACCTTGCCGCGCGTGCCGGCTCCCGACTCGGCCTAGCATCCGGGTTCGATCAATCCGTCCCGAAGGCCCCGTCATGGATTCCCGCTCGCGCCGACCCACCGCCGCCGACTTCCCCCCGGAAGTGCTCAGCCTGTTCGACCGCTATGTGCACGGCCAGCTCGACCGGCGCGGCTTCCTCGACGGCGCGGCGCGCTTTGCGGTGGGCGGCACGACGGCCGCCGGCCTGCTGGCGGCGCTGAGCCCGAAGTTCGCCCAGGCGCAGGTGATCCGGCCCGACGATGCGCGCATCCGCATGCAGTGGATCGACATCGCTTCCCCGGCCGGTCACGGCACGATCCGCGCGCAGGTCGTGCGGCCGGCGCAGACCGCCGGGCCGCGGCCGGTGGTGCTGGTGATCCACGAGAACCGCGGGCTCAACCCGCACATCGAGGACATCGCGCGCCGCTTCGCGGTCGAGGGCTTCGTCGCGGTCGCGCCGGACGCGCTGAGCTCGGTGGGCGGCTACCCCGGCGACGAGGATGCCGCGCGCGAGCGCTTCTCGAAGCTCGATCCGGCCCGCCTGAACGAGGACTTCGTCGCCGCGGCGCGTCACGCGTTGGCGATCGAAGGCGGCAACGGCCGGCTCGGCGTCGTCGGCTTCTGCTATGGCGGCGGCGTGACCAACCTGCTGGCGGCGCGCGTGCCCGAGATCCGCGCGGCCGCGCCCTTCTACGGGCCGGCGCCGGCCGCGGCGCTGGTGCCGGCGATCCGGGCGCGCCTGTACATCGTGCACGCGGCCCAGGACGAGCGCATCAACGCCGGCTGGCCAGCCTACGAGGCGGCGCTGAAGGCCGCCGGCACCGACCATGTGCGCGAGCAGTTCGCGGGCACGCAGCATGGCTTCCACAACGACACCACGCCGCGCTTCGACGCCGAGGCCGCCCGCCAGGCCTGGGCGCGCACGCTGGCGCTGTTCAACGCGACGCTGGGCACGGCGTGAACATGACCCCGGTGGTGCGCGGGGCGGGGCTTGCGCTGCTGGCGTCGGCGCTGTTCGGGCTGAGCACGCCGCTGGTGCAGCGCTTCGGCGCCGGGCTGGGCCCGTTCGCCACGGCCGGGCTGCTGTACGCCGGCGCGGCGCTGCTGGGTGCGCTGCTGCGCCAGCCGGTCGGGCGCGAGGCGCAGCTGCAGCGCAGCGACGCTCCGCGTCTGCTGCTGATGGCGGCGTTCGGCGCGGTGCTCGGGCCGGTGGCGCTGGCCTGGGGGCTGCAGCACACCAGCGGCGCCAGCGCCTCGCTGATGCTGACGCTGGAGGCGCTGTTCACGGCCGCGCTGGCGCGGATGCTCTATCGCGAGGCGCTCGACGCGCGGGTGCGCACCGCGCTGGCGCTGATCCTGGCCGGCGGCGTGCTGCTGGTGCTCGACCAGGGCCTGAGCGGGCGTGCCGGTCTGGCCGGATTGCTGGCGGTGCTGGTCGCCACGGTGGCCTGGGGGGCGGACAACACCGTCTCGCGCGCGCTGGCCGAGCGCGATCCGGGTCAGTTGGTGATGGTCAAGGCGGCGCTGGGCGCGTCGGCCTCCGGCGTGCTGGCGGGTCTGGCCGGCGAGTCGGCGCCAGCCTGGACGGCCGTGGCGGCGCTGCTGGCGGTGGGGGCCTGCGGCTACGGACTGAGCCTGCGCTTCTACCTGCTGGCGCAGCGCACCTTCGGCGCGGCGCGCACCGGCTCGGTCTTCGCGCTGGCGCCTTTCCTGGGCGCGGTGGCGGCGGTCGCGCTGGGGGATCGGCAGTGGGGGGGGCCGGCCCTGGTGGCGGGCGGCCTGGCGATGCTGGCCGGCGTGCTGCTGCATCTGGCCGAGTCGCATGCGCACGAGCATGAGCACGAGGCGCTGGAGCATGAGCACGCCCACCGCCACGACGACGGCCACCACGACCATGCGCATGACCCGATGCCGACCGGGCCGCACAGCCATCGCCACGCCCATGCGCCGATGCGCCACGCGCACGCCCATGCGCCGGACGTGCACCACACGCATGCGCATTGAACTCAGCCGATCAGGCTCCGGATCAGCCCCAGCGCGGCGCACGCCGCCAGCACCTTCATGATGTCCTGCTTGTGGCGCCACAGCGCCACGAAGGCCACCGCTGCCACCGCCGCCGAGAACACCTCGATGCCGCCGGAGAAGGGCGCGGCGGCCGTCGCGCGCGGCCACACGACATGCCAGCCAAAGAACAGCGCGAGGTTCAGGATCACGCCGACCACCGCGGCGGTGATGCCGGTCAGCGGCGCGGTGAACTTCAGCTGGCCGCGGGTGGACTCGACCAGCGGTGCGCCGGCCAGGATGAAGACGAAGCTGGGCAGGAAGGTGAAGAAGGTCGCCACCGTGGCCCCGGCCAGGCCGGCCAGCACCAGCGCGTCCGGCCCGAAGATCGCCTTCGTCCAGGCGCCGACGAAGCCGACGAAGGCCACCACCATGATCAGCGGCCCCGGCGTGGTCTCGCCCAGCGCCAGGCCGTCCATCATCTGCGGGCCGCTCAGCCAGCCGAAGGTCTCGACACCGCCCTGGTAGACATAGGGCAGCACCGCATAGGCGCCGCCGAAGGTCAGCAGCGCCGCCTTCGTGAAGAACGCGCCCATGTCGCGCAGCACCGGCTGATCCTGCAGCAGCGCCATCGCCCCGCCCCACAGCCCGAGTGCCACGCCCACCAGCGTCAGCAGGCGGCTCCAGCGGAAACGGGCGTGCGCCGGCGCCGGCGTGTCGTCGTCGATCAGCGCGGGGGCGTGGCCGGCCTGGGCCGCAGCATGGCCACCGCCGCCGGTCTGGAAATGCTGCGGCGCGACCCGCCCGCCGACCGCGCCGATCAGCCCGGCCGCCAGCACGATGGCCGGGAACGGCACGTCGAAGCCGAACAGCGCGATGAAGGACAGCGCCGCCATCGCCTGCAGCACGCGGTTCTTCAGCGCCCGCGCGCCGATGCGCCAGGCCGCGAAGGCGACGATGGCCACCACCGCCGGCTTGATGCCGTCGAAGAGGCCCTTCACCGCCGGCACCTCGCCGAAGGCCAGATAGACCCAGGTCAGCGCCGCCAGGATGAACAGCGACGGCAGCACGAACAGCGTGCCGGCCACCAGGCCGCCCCGGGTGCGGTGCAGCAGCCAGCCGAGGTAGATGGCGAGCTGCTGCGCCTCCGGGCCCGGCAGCACCATGCAGTAGTTCAGCGCGTGCAGGAAGCGGCCCTCGCTGATCCAGCGTCGGCGCTCGACCAGCTCGGCGTGCATCACCGCGATCTGGCCGGCCGGGCCGCCGAAGCTGATGAAGCCGAGCTGGAGCCAGTAGAGGAGGGCCTGACCGAAGGTCGGGTGAGCGGGTCGAGCGCTGGGGATGGGGGTCATGTGATTTCCAGGAAATGGGTCCGCAAGGCTCAGCGCCGCCAGAACTGCGGCGTGAACAGCACCAGCACCGAGAACAGCTCCAGCCGGCCCAGCAGCATCACGACGGTGCAGATCCAGGTCTGCGCATCCGTCAGGCCCTGGTAGTTGCTGGCCGGGCCGACCTGGCCCAGGCCGGGGCCGGTGTTGTTGATGCAGGCCACCACCGCGGTGAAGGCGCTGATCACGTCCAGCCCGGTCAGCAGCAGCGCCATCGTGCCCAGGGTCAGCACCGCGCCGTAGACCAGCATGAAGGCCTGCACCGAGAACAGCACCTGCGGCTCCACCACCGCGCCGCCCAGCGTCACCGGCCGCACCGAGCGCGGGTGCAGCAGCCGCGTGAACTCGCGCTGCACCTGCTTCATCAGCAGCAGCGAGCGGCTGAGCTTGATGCCGCCGCCGGTCGAGCCCGCACAGGTCGCGAAGCCGCACAGGAAGAGCATCAGCACCGGCGCGAAGACCGGCCACTGCGCGTAGTCGACGGTGGCGAAGCCGGTGGTCGTCGCCACCGAGACGACGCTGAAGGCGGCGTGGCGCAGCGCGGTCGTCCAGTCCGGATACACGCCGTGCGCGACCAGGAAGACGGTGACCACCGCGACGCTGGCGGCCATCAGCGCGAAGAACAGCCGCGCCTCCAGGTCCTGCCACAGCGGCCGGATCGAGCGGCGCTGCCAGACGCGGAAGTAGAGCGCGAAGTTCACGCCCGCCAGCAGCATGAAGACGATGGCCACCGCCTCGATCCGCGGCGAGTCGAAGGCGCCGAAGCTGGCGTCGTAGCCCGCCAGCCCGCCCAGGCCCATCGTCGAGCACATGTGCATGAAGGCGTCCGGCCAGCTCATGCCCGCCCAGCGCAAGGCCAGCAGGCAGGCGGTGGCCACGACGAAGTAGACCGCCCACAGCCCGCGCGCGGTCTCGGCGATGCGGGGGGTGAGCTTGTCGTCCTTCATGGGGCCCGGCGTCTCGGCCTTGAAGACCTGGCTGCCCCCGACGCCCAGCAGCGGCAGGATCGCCACCGCCAGCACGATGATGCCCATGCCGCCGATCAGCACCATGAAGCAGCGCCAGATGTTGAGCGACACCGGCAGCCGCTCCAGCCCGGTGAGCACGGTGGCGCCGGTGGTGGTCAGGCCGGAGACCGCCTCGAAGTAGGCGTCGGTGAAGCTCAGGCCGGGGATGTGCAGCAGCAGCGGCAGCGCGCCGAAGACCGGCAGCACCGTCCACACCAGCGTGGCCAGCAGGAAGCCGTCGTGCGGCTGCAGCTCGCGCTCGATGCGGCGGCAGCGCAGGAACAGGCCGGCGCCGGTGGCCAGGGTGATCGCCATCGACAGCGCGAAGCCGGACGCGATGCCGTCGCCGCAGACGTGCGAGAAGCCCAGCGGCACCGCCATCGTCAGCCCGAACAGCATCAGCACGCCGCCGAGCACCTTGAAGACCGGGTCGTAGTAGCGCATCTCGGATCGGTTCGTCGGTGTCAGAAGAAGGTCGCGCTGACCTGGAACAGCTTCTCGACCGCGCGCACCTGGCGCTTGCTCGGCAGGAAGACGATGACATGGTCGTCGGTCTGGATGACGGTCTCGCCGTGCGCGATGATGACCTCGTCGCCGCGCACGATCGCGCCGATCTGCACGCCCTCGGGCAGGTCGAGCTGCTCGAGGCGCCGGCTCACCACCTTGGAGCTGCGCCGGTCGCCGCGCGCGATGATCTCCATCGATTCGGCCGCGCCGTGGCGCATGCTGTGCACCGCCTCGATGTCGCCGCGGCGCACATAGGCCAGCAGCTCGCCGATGACCGCATGCTGCGGCGAGATCGCCACGTCGATCTGCGTGCCCTGCACCAGCTCGGTGTAGGCGCGGCGGTTGATCAGCACGATGGCGCGGCGCGCGCCCAGGCGCTTGGCCAGCAGGCCCGACAGGATGTTGTCCTCGTCGTCGCTGGAGAGCGCGATGAAGACGTCCGTCTCGCCGACGTTCTCGTCGGTCATCAGGTCCTCGTCGGTGGCGTCGCCGTGCAGCACCAGCACGTCCGTGCCCAGCTCGGCGGCGAGGTACTCGCAGCGGGTGCGGTCGAGCTCGATCAGGCGGATCTCGTAGCGTTCGCGCAGCTCGCGCGCCAGACGCAGGCCGACCTTGCCGCCGCCGGCGATCATGACGCGACGCACCGGCCGGTCGCGCTCGCGCAGCGCGCACAGCACCTCGGTGACCGCGGCGGTGCGGGTCAGCACGAAGGCCTCGTCGCCGGCCTCGATGCGGGTGGCGCCGTCGGCCTTGAGCGGCTGCTCGCGCCGGAACAGGCCGACCACGCGCATGTCCAGGTTCGGCACCAGCGTCGGGATCTCGTCGAGCCGGTGGCCGACCAGGCGGCTGCCCGCGCCGGCACGCACGCCCGCCAGCGTGACCCGGCCGCCGGCGAACTCGATGATGCGCAGCGCCTCCGGATACTCGACGAGCTTGCGGATGTAGGTGGTGACCGACTGCTCCGGGCAGATCACATGGTCGACCGCGAAGCCGCCCTCGCGCGCCAGCAGCGGCGCGCCCTCGACGAACTCGGACGAGCGCAGCCGCGCGATCGTCTTGACGACGTTGAACAGGTCGTGCGCGACCTTGCACACCGTCAGGTTGGTCTCGTCCAGCGGCGCGCAGGCCACCAGCAGGTCGCAGTCCTCGGCCCCGGCCTCGCGCAGCACCGAGGGCTGGATCGCGTTGCCGCAGACCCCGCGCAGGTCCAGGCGCTCCTGCAGATCGCGCAGGCGCTGCGGATCGGTGTCGATGACGGTGATGTCGTTGCGCTCCGAGACCAGATGCTCGGCCACGCTGGTGCCGACCCGGCCGGCGCCGATGATCAGGATGTTCATCGGCCGATTATCGACAGCGGCCGCGGGCGATGGGCGGCCTCAGGGGGAGGCGGTCAGCAGCGTGGCGCGCGCGCCCCAGTTCGCGGGCATGGCCGGGCCGGTCTCGCCGGCGTGGCGTGCGGTTTCGATCAGGCCGGCCGCCAGCAGGCGATCGGCGGCCGCGGCCAGGTCCGGCGCGTCGTCCCGGGCATCGCGCAGCAGGTGCAGCGGGGTGTAGCCATTGAAGCGCATCAGCAGGCGCAGGTCGCCAGCGGCCAGGTCGTCATGGGGCTCGAGCAGGGTGGTGCGGCCGCGTTCGGTGCGTTGAAAGATCCGGTTCAGCATGGGTCTGTTCCTCGAAGGCGTGTCGGGCGTCGTGCATGTCTCTGGTGCATGCGAGGCAGGCGGACCGATACGACCCAGTCCGAGGGCGGGAATCACGCACGCAGTGCGATGGCTGATCGTGACATTTGTCACTTTCCATCCTTTATAGCGGCAGATTCCGGCCCTGTCACGCCCCTGTTTTTCCGGACAGCGCGGCCTTGGTGTGCACCAGAGAGGGGCGCGATGATACCGACGAGCCGGTTCCTGTGGGGAACAGAGTGGGCTCCGCCGCGAACCGATGGTGTCGTCCCCGCTGCAGCAGCCAGAGGTGCCGGATCGCCAGCCCCGTGCCGTGCATGACCAGCCCGGCGACGATGATGTCGCTCAGGAAATGTCCGCCCTGCATCACGCGGCCGGCGCCGACGATCAGGCCGGCGCCCAGGCCGATGGCGGCCCAGCGCCGTCGGCGCGCCGGCGTGCCCATCAGTCCGAGGGCCGCCAGCGCGAAGCCGGTGGCCGCATGGCCGCTGACGAAGGAGCAGTTGCTGCGGCACAGCGCGCTGATCCGGCCGGCGGGCTGGAAGGCGTGCGGCCCGCCGAAGTCACGCACCGCGGTCGGGCGCGGTCGTCCCCACTGCTCCTTCAGCACGCCGTTGACCACCAGGCCGAGCCCGAACACCAGCATCAGCGCCATCGCCGCGGCCTGGCGGCGGGTTCGTGGCGGCGTCGCGCGTCGCCACCACAGCAAGAGCGCCAGCAGCACGCTCAGCCGTCCGATCCACGGCACCGCGTGATACAGCGCCTGCACCGGCGCGAGCTGCCCCAGCGGAAAGGGCGTGGCCGCAGCCGCCTCGTGCACCGCGGCGGTGACGGCCAGATCGAGGTCGGGCCGCAGGTTGAACAGCGCCAGCGTGCCGGCCAGCGCCAGCAGCCAGACGGTCCACAGGTGGCGCCAGCGTCGGTTCATCGAGGGCTCTCCGGGGCAGGAAGAAGGCGGGTCCGCCACAGCGTCAGCCGCAGCGGCGAGCCGCTCTGCGGCGCGACGGCCTGGGCCAGCCGCTCGGGCGGTGCGAGGGCTGCCCAGCCGGCGGGGGGCGTGTCGCCTTCGGCCACGATCAGCACGGTGCGCCCGGTGTCGGCGGCCCGCGGGCCTTGCGCTCCGGGCCAGCCGGCGACCAGCTGGTAGTGGTCGGCCGGCGGGCGGGACGGATCGGGGCGCCAGGCCCGCCAGTCGGCGCCGGGCAGATCGCGCCAGGCATGGCGGCCGTGCGCGATCAGCGTGCGGTCGGCGCCGAGCAGCAGCGCGCCCTCGGCCAGCGGGCCGCGCGCGGCCGGCGCCAGCGCCGCCAGCGCCGGCTCCCAGCCGCGCATACGCGCCCACAGGTCGAGCGCGCGCGGCGGCACCGCGCCGTCGCCGTCCGCGAGCCGGGTCGCGGTGCCGATCAGCGGCAGCGTGCTCACCAGCAGCAGGTGCAGCGCGACGACGCCGGCGGCGGCGCGGCGCAGCGGCCGGCGCGCCGCCGGCGCCAGCCACAGCGCCAGCGCCAGCACCAGGCCCTGCATCGCCGGCGCGGTCCAGTTGATCTGCGCCTTCGCGTTCAGCGCCTGCGCCGCGCCCAGCGCCAGCAGCGGCAGCGTCAGCGCCAGCAGCAGCTCGCGCACCGGCGCGGGCCAGGCGTCGTCGCGGGCGAGGCGAGGGCGCCAGCGCAGCCACAGCACCAGCCACAGCGGACCGCTCATCAGCCACTGGCCGCCGAGCCATTCCGCCAGCGAGGCCAGCACCGGGCGCTGCGCGTCGCGGCTGGCCTGCACGGTGATCTCGGCGGTGTGGTGCAGCGTCGGCCAGCCGGCGGCGGCGTTCCAGAACAGGTTGGGCGCCAGCAGCAGCGCCGCCAGCACGAGGGCCAGCGCCAGCGCCGGGCGCGCATCGGGGCCGCCGTCGTGCCGGCGCCGCCACAGCCACCACAGCAGGCCGGGCAGCAGCGCCGCCATCGTGTACTTCGACAGCAGCCCCAGGCCCAGCCCCAGCCCGAGCGCCAGCCCGTCGCGCAGGCGTCCCGAGCGGCGCAGCCGCCACAGCGCGCGCGCCGCCAGCGTCCAGCACAGTAGCAGCGGCGCGTCGGTGGTCGCCGCCAGCCCGAGCAGGCCGGCGATCGGATTGGTGAGCGCGATCAGCGTCGCCCAGAGCGCGGCCCGGCGCGCCCGCGCCGGCTCCTGCGGCCAGGCGGCCTGAGCCAGATCGTGCGCCAGGAGGCCCAGCGCCAGGCAGGCGGCGACCTGCACCGCCATCGCCAGCCAGCGCACGCCGAGAACGCCATCGCCGCCGATCGCGGTCGAGGCGGCGATCAGCGCGGCGATGCCCGGCGGCTTGGAGTAGTAGCCCCAGTGCAGCTCGCGCGACCAGTCCCAGTACTGCGCCTCGTCGACCTGCAGGCCGACGCCCGGATCGAGCAGCACCAGCGCCAGCACGCCCAGCCGCAGCAGCAGCGCGGCCGCGCCCAGCGCGAGCAGGCGAGCGCGCAGCGCCGGGCTCATCCGCGGACTCATCGCACCGGCTCCTGCGGCTCGGCCGGGCGCTGCACCAGGCTCAGGCCGCTGCGCTCGGCCAGGTGCAGCGGCGGCGCGCGCCAGCCGGCCTGCCGCGCCAGCGCCTCGAGCTGATCGCTGCGCACCAGCGCCAGCTCGCCCGGCTGCGGCGCGCGCCGCGGCACCGGCCGGTCCAGATGGAAGGCGAAGCTGGGCAGATGCAGGCCCCACTGCACCGCGGCGGGCGCGCCCGGCTGCGCCTGCGCCTGCCGCGCCAGATCACGCACCGGGCCCTGCAGCCGCTCGCCCCACCACGGCGCGCACTGGCCGTGGAACCACAGCAGCCCGCACAGCGCCGCCGCCGCCAGCCGCGCGGGCTCGCCCCAGCGGCGGCGCGGTCCGGTCAGGCATAGCGCGGCGGCGGCCGCGGCCAGCAGCGCCCCGGCCGCCAGCGGTGCCGGCGACGGCGTCGGCGCGCCCAGCAGCGCCCGGTACAGCGGATCGTTGATGCGCTCGGCGTGGGTCTGCAGCGCCAGCGCGACGCCGGCCAGCAGCGGCGCCAGCAGCACCAGCAGCGCCTGCTGCAGCCGCAGCAGCGCGCGGGGCAGCGCCTCGGCTGCCATCAGGCGGCCCGCCAGCAGCGCCAGCGGCGTCAGGCCGTACAGCGCGTAGTGCGGCAGCTTCGTGCCCGACAGGCTGAAGAAGACGATCACGAAGCCGGCCCAGCCGAGCAGATAGCCCGCCAGCGGCTCGCGCCACAGCGCCCGCGCACGGCGCAGCAGCGGCACCAGCAGCGGCGTCCACGGCAGCATCAGCAGCGGCAGCACCAGCAGGTAGTAGCCCAGGCTGCCGCCGTGGCCCTCGAGCGTGCCCTGGTAGCGCGACAGGTTGTGCCGCACCAGGAAGCCGTCGACGAAGGCCTGGCCGTGCTGCACCAGCATCAGCGCATACCAGGGCAGGGCCACCGCCAGCATCAGCGCCCAGGCCGTCCCGTCGCCCAGCAGGCCGCGCAGCCGCGTGCCCGCCGGCACCGGGCTGCGGCGCGTGGCGAGGAAGACCAGCGCGGCCGCGCCGGGAACGATCAGCGCGATCGGCCCCTTGGTCAGCAGGCCCAGGCCGATCCACAGTGCGGTGCGGCGCAGCGCCTGGCGCGCCGCTGTGCTGCCGGGCGCGGCTTCGAGATGGCGCCACAGGTCCAGCCCGGCCAGCGCCAGCCACAGGTTGAGCAAGGCATCTGCGGTGGCGGCGCGCCCGATCAGCGCCACGCCCAGCCCGCTGGCCAGCACCGCACCGGCGCCCAGCGCCGCCGCATCGCCCCAGCGCGGCCGCGCGAACATCACGGTCGCCAGCACCCAGCCCCAGGCCGCCAGCACCGAGGGCAGGCGCAGCGCGAACTCGTGCCGGCCCAGCAGCGCCATTGCGCCGGCCTGCAGCCAGTAGACGAGGATCGGCTTGTCCCAGCGCGGCTCGCCGTTGAGCGTGGTGCGGCTCCAGTCGCCGCCGGCGAGCATCTCGCGCGAGGCCTCGCCGAAGGCGCCCTCGTCGACGTCGACCAGCGGCGCGGCACCCAGCCGCAGCAGCATCGCGCCGAGCAGCAGCAGGGCCGGCAGCCAGGGGCTCCAGCGCGGGGCGCGCGATTCAGGCGCGGGGCTCATCGCGGCCGTCGTCCTGCCGCACCACATAGGGCTGGCCGTGGCGCGCGCCGTAGTAGATGCGGATCAGCAGCTCGGCCAGCACGCCGGTGGTCAGGAACTGCAGCCCGCCGATGGCGCAGAAGAAGCCCAGCGACAGCAGCGGCCGCCCGCCGATGTCCTCGCCCAGCAGCTTGAGCACGCCCAGGTAGCCCAGGATCGCCAGGCCCGTGCCCAGCACCGCCAGGCCGATCACGCCGAAGAAATGCCCGGGCCGCGCCGCGAAGCGCTGGAAGAAGGTGACCGCCAGCAGGTCCACCAGCACTCGCAGCGTGCGCGACAGGCCGTACTTGGAGGTGCCGTGCAGGCGCGGGTGGTGGTCGACCGGCTCCTCGGCCATGCGCGCAGGCGACGTCACCGTCGACAGCCAGGCCGGAATGAAGCGGTGCATCTCGCCGTAGAGCCGCACCTCGCGCAGCACGCTGGCGCGGAAGGCCTTCAGGCTGCAGCCCAGGTCGTGGAAGGGCAGCCCGGTGATGCGCCGGATCAGCCGGTTGGCCAGCTGCGAGGGCAGGCGGCGCAGCCAGAAGCCGTCCTGGCGCTGCACCCGCCAGCCCGCGACGATGTCCAGGTCCTCGGTCAGCAGGCGCTGCACCAGGCGCGGGATGTCGCGCGGGTCGTTCTGCAGGTCGCCGTCCATCGTCACGATGACATCGCCCTGCGCGGCGTCGATGCCGGCCTGCATCGCCGCGGTCTGGCGGAAGTTGCGCGCCAGCGCGATCACCCGCACCGGCGCGCCGGTGGCGCGGGCGTGGCGGCGCAGCGCCGCGGCGGTGGCGTCGCGGCTGCCGTCGTCGACGACGACCAGCTCCCAGGGCTGCGGATAGGCCGCCAGCGCCAGCCGCACGGCGTCGATCAGCGCCGCGGCGTTGTCGACCTCGTTGTACATCGGCACGACGACCGACAGATGGTGGGCCGGCAGGTGCGCCGGCGACGGCAGGCCTGCGCCCGCCGCCGCCACTTTCACCCCGGTGACCTCCCTGGGGCCGCTCCCCGCCCCGTCACCGGATCCCCCATCCTGCTGTCGTGCTGGCGTGCGTGCCAGCGTCGCGTCGGCCGCGTTCATGTCGTCGATCCTGTCGTTGCGGTGTCGGTGGCGGGACGCCCCAGGGCCAGCACGGCGCCCAGGCTGGAGAGGCCCAGCGACAGGGCGTGGACCTGCACCACCGCGCTCAGCGCCGCGGCGGCCGGTTGCGGCCGTCCTGCCCCGGCCCAGACCGCGGCCTCGTGGCTGCCCAGCCCGCCCGGGGCCTGCACGGGCAGCACGCCGGCCCATTCCCCGGCGATCACGCCGTGCAGGGCCGCGACGCCGCCGCCCGGTCCGGCGCCGCCCAGGGCCTCGAGCAACAGCGCCAGCGTGGCCAGCTTCAGCGTCCAGTTGCCGAGGCTGCAGAGCCAGGCCGTGCGGCCGCCGCGCCGCGCCAGCAGCGCCGCGCGCCAGCGGGCCCAGCGGGCGGCAGGCCGCTCGGAGGCCGAGGCGCGGGTCAGCCGGTCGATGGCCCGCTCGGCCGGGCCGATCAGGGCGACCAGCAGGACAGCCGCCAGCCCCAGCGCCGCGAGGGCCGGCAGGGCCAGGCCGGCCAGCGTCAGCGTCAGCGCGCTCAGCAGCGCCAGCACCACGGCGTCCTGCAGCCGCAGCCACAGCAGGCTGGGCAGCGAGTCCTGCAGCGGCACCTGCCAGCGGCGCTGCAGCCACAGCGCATAGCCGGCCTCGCCGCTGCGCATCGGCAGCCAGACGACGGCGGCGTTGTGCACCAGGAACAGGCGCAGGCAGTCCGCGAACGTCGCGCCGGTGCGTGGCTGCCATTCGGCCCGGAGCCGGGCGGCGCGCAGCAGCCAGGTGGTCGACAGGGCGGCGGCCGCGGCAGCCCAGACCGGCGCGGCCAGCCGGGTGCGCGGGGTGAGCAGCGCGTCGAACAGGTCCTGCGGACTCATGGTGGCGTCGACCGCTCGCCCAGGGCGGAGGCGGTGCGGTGCAGCCCGGCCGCGATCGAGAGCACGGCCAGCACGGCCTGCAGCGGCAGGGCGGCCGGGTAGCCGGTCTCGATGCGGGCGATGGCCAGGCCACAGACCAGCTGTCCCAGCGCCAGCACGAGCTGGCCCGGTCGGGTGCCCAGCCAGCGCGTCAGCGCGCTGTGGCCCGCCAGCTGCCAGGCCCAGGTCGCGGTGAGCAGGCCCAGCGCGGCGCCCGCGAACAGATCGGCCGGCCAGTGGGCGCCCACGGCCACGCGCGCCAGCAGCAGGGCCAGGGTTCCGGCGATGATCAAGGCGCGCTGCAGGGGCGACCGCGGCCGGGTCAGCAGCAGGCCCGCGAGGGCCAGGGCGGTGACCGCATGTCCGGAGGGCATGGCCCCGCTCAGCAGCGGGTGGCCGATCACGGTCAGCGCCTCCGGCGGCAGGACCGCGGCCGGGCGCGGCTGCTCGATCAGGCGCTTGAACAGATGCGTCAGGCCCCCGCCGATCGGAAAGGACCAGAGCAGGGCTGAGATCGGGCGCATCGATCGTGCCTCACGACCGCGATGCAGGGCCACCAGCACGATGAACACGCTCAGGCCCAGGCCGGCGACGCTCAGCAGCGACCAGAGCGTGGGCAGCAGCGGACCGGGCAGGGCGTTGAGCGAGGCGTTCATCCGGGTGAACAGGTCCGCATCCCGACCGTGCAGGCTCAGGCCGGCGGCCAGCAGCACGGCGCTCAGCGACAGGCGCACCGGCAGAAGCCGGCGGCGCGATCGCTCAAGCGTCAGGGCGGGATGGGTGGCATTCATGGCGGCTGAATGCTTGCAACAACATGTGACGCCGCGTTGAATGGCCGATGTCACGACGGTGACGTCGCGTCGAGCGCACGGCGGGCGGCGGGGCGACATGGCGCTGTCACGGGCGCTGCCGAGCATGCGCAGCCACCATGGCCCAGATCCTTGTCACCGGCGCGGCCGGCTTCATCGGCGCGCATGTCGCCGCAGCGCTGGCGCGTGCCGGCCACCGCGTCGTCGGCTGCGACAGCTTCAATGCCTACTATCCGGTCGAGCTCAAGATCGCGCGGGTCGCGGCGCTGCCGGCGCCGGCCGGCGTGGCCGTCGAGCGGCTCGACCTGTGCGACGGCCAGGCGCTGCAGGCGCTGATGCAGCGCCACCGCATCGACACCGTGCTGCATCTGGCCGCACAGGCGGGCGTGCGCCACTCGGTGAGCGCGCCGCTCGACTATGTGCAGGCCAACCTGCTCGGCTTCGCCTCGGTGCTGGAGGCCTGCCGGCTGCAGGGCGTCGGCCATCTGCTCTACGCCAGCTCGTCGAGCGTCTACGGCCGGCGCGACGGCGAGGGGGCGCCCGGAGGCTTCCGCGAAAGCGACCGCACCGACGCGCCGGCCTCCTTCTACGCCGCGACCAAGCAGGCCAACGAGGCCATGGCCCATGCCACCGCCGCGGTCCACGGCCTGCCGGTCACGGGCCTGCGCTTCTTCACCGTCTACGGGCCCTGGGGGCGGCCGGACATGGCGTACTGGGGATTCGCCGAGCGGCTGCGCCGCGGCGAGACGCTGCAGCTCTACGGCCGCGGCGAGCTGCGCCGCGACTTCACCCATGTCGACGACGTGGTGGACGCGCTGCTGCGGCTGGTCGCGCGCGGCGCGCCCGCGGGCGGTCACCGCGAGGACGGCGTGCCGGCCGAGCTGTTCAACATCGGCCACCGTCATCCGGTGCGGGTGCTCGACTTCGTGCGCCTGCTCGAGCGCGCCACCGGCTGTCCGGCGCACATCGAGTTCGCGCCGATGCAGGCTGGCGACGTGCCCGACACCAGCGCCGATCCGTCCCGTCTGATCGCGGCGATCGGCCCGTGGCGCGCCACGCCGCTGGCCGAGGGCCTGGCCGGCTTCGTGCGCTGGCTCGACGACTGGCGGACCGGGCGGTCTGCCAGCCGGCCCGTGCTGACGGTGGCGGCCTGAGGCGCGCGGGCGCGGTCAGGCGCAGATCCTGACATGCGCCTGTCGGCGGATCGCCGCCAGCCGGTGGCCGCTGCACAGCACCAGATCGACGGCCGGCGCCAGCGGCTCGGCCTCGGGGCGGCGGCGCCAGAAATGGCGGGCGATGCCGGCCACGCCCAGGTGGCGCAGGCCGTCGATGCACAGCCGCGGGGTCAGGTCCGGATCCTCGGGATCGCCCACGCCGGGGGGCGGATCGGCAATCAGGGCCGGCACCTCGATCAGCAGCATCGCCGAGGCGCCCGGCGGGGTCTGCCAGATGGCCGGATCGGCTTCGGCCGCGGTGGTCAGGGCCAGTCGCAGCGGCGTCTCGTGATCGGACAGGGCGTGCAGGACGGCCGACATCGCCGGCGACAGGCGGGTGCGGGCGTGGCGCGGGTCCGTCGGGCGCACGGTCGGTGCCGGGGGCAGCTCCAGCACCTGACCGGGATGCGCCAGGGCCAGCTGCAGCAGCCAGGCGGCGGGGCCGGGCTCCACGGTGTCGGCGAGAGAGGAGGGCATCGGGGATTCCTTCGGTTCGGTCGATGCCGCCAGTGTGTTTTTCGACCGTGACATGCGCTTGTCGGCGCCGTGCCGCGACGTGTCGCGCCGGGGCCGCGTCGTGCCGGCGTCATGCGCGCTTCACCGGCCGGTCATGTCGGTACCAGACCATCGGCGCATGACTGCCGCCTCCGTTTCCGTCGCGCCGGATCCGCCCCTGACCTTCGACGCCTCGACGGGGCGGCTGTCGGTGCGCACCGTCTTTCTCTCCGACGTCCACCTGGGCACCTCCGGCTGCCAGGCCGAGGCGCTGCTCGACTTCCTGCGCACGGTCGAGTGCGAGACGCTCTACCTGGTCGGCGACATCGTCGACGGCTGGCAGCTGCGGCGGCGCTGGTTCTGGCCGCAGGCGCACAACGACGTGGTGCAGAAGGTGCTGCGCAAGGCGCGCAAGGGCACGCGCGTGATCTTCGTGCCCGGCAACCACGACGAGTTCGCGCGCCGCTACGCCGGCCATGCCTTCGGCGGCATCGAGGTGGTGGAGGACTGCATCCACCAGACCGCCGACGGCCGCCGACTCTGGGTGATGCACGGCGACCTGTTCGACGGCGTGATCCAGTGCGCGCGCTGGCTGGCGCATGTCGGCGACGGCCTCTACCAGCTGGCGCTGCGGCTCAACCGGATGCTGAACTCGGCGCGTGCGCGCTTCGGCCTGCCCTACTGGTCGCTCTCGCGCTACCTGAAGCTCAAGGTCAAGCGCGCGGTCAGCTTCATCAACGACTTCGAGCTGGCGGTGATCCGCGAGGCGCGCCGGCGCGGCGTCGACGGCGTGGTCTGCGGCCACATCCACCATGCCGAGCTGCGCGTGGTCGACGGCCTGACCTATGCCAACGACGGCGACTGGGTCGAGAGCCTGACCGCGCTGGTCGAGCATGCCGACGGCCGGCTCGAGATCATCGACTGGGCCGCGGTGATGCGCCGGCGCGCGCGCCGCGCGCCGATGGCGGCGCTGCCGCAGCCGGCCTGAGCCGGCCCGGCCCCGGCTTCGCCCTGGCTCAGGTCGCCGCGAGCAGCGCGGCCGGCCGCGGGATCGGCCGCAGCGCCTGCTCGAACTGGCGCGTCGCCGCCGCCCAGGTGTAGCGCTCGGCGAAGGCGCGCACGCGCGTGCGGTCGCAGCGCAGCGCGGCCAGGCAGGCCGCCTTCAGGTCGGTGTCGATCACGCCGCCCTCGCCGCTGCTGCCCACCACGTCGATCGGGCCGGTCGCCGG
>Ga0228700_1001084_pt1 | contig 19550 bp, 15 predicted proteins | sample McNCre317_Aug_MG_FD_178019 | JGI IMG/M metagenome (GOLD analysis project Ga0228700, IMG submission 178019) | Freshwater microbial communities from McNutts Creek, Athens, Georgia, United States - 3-17_Aug_MG | ecosystem: Environmental > Aquatic > Freshwater > Creek | place: USA: Georgia...
CAAGGATTGTGGATAACGTGGCTCAGTTTCCGACTGGAATTTCTATCTTTTTGGCCCAGAGTTCATTTGGAATCAACAGTGGAGACTTCTCAAGCATTCGCTCAAGCCCTTGCCGACTGGGCATCCACCAGAGAGTTAGAGTCTGAGTGCCTAGAGGCCCTTTGTCCGCTACTAGTTGCTTCACCCTCGCAGGAAGTAGTGGCGCTGATTAGGAAAGCCATAAACCGCCCGTCCCTCGCGTCCGATGCGTTGCTGTCAATCGCGACGGGGGCACCGAGCCTACTCTCGTCCTGGTCAGGATGTCATTCCGGCCCGGCCCCGCGATTTGAGGACGTTCACGATGAACTCACTAGTCTTCGCGCTGGTATTTTCATTCCGCCCATCTTCAACAATCAATTTCAGAAACTGCAGGCTCACACGGGGTACCCGTTCTTGACGCAATGGGCTTTCGAATACCGTCAATTGCGTTCGCGTTTTGGCAGGAATGGTGATGGCGTCCTCGACTATTTCCGCGGTTCTGATCGGCAGACTGGCGGCCAGTTCATCGCGCGCAAAGGGCATCTAGCGAGGTCGGCTTTTCTGCGCACCCTGGCATTTGCAGTAGATCACTGGGAAATGCCGATGGAGATGGCTTCGTCGGTTGCTGAGATGGCCTATCCGGCTGAGCCCATTTTCTTGCGATTTCCGCCTCATCCGGCACCAGCCTGGGCGGCCGGGATTCATTCACGTGAGGCGGCAGAAGCGCACGACGCTCCGGCCTTGGCCAAGACTCTCATTGAAGCCATAGAAGCGGAAACGCACGGCCGGCTGATGCACTGCTCGCTCGCCGTTGTAGATGAGCCTAAGATCCGTGTCGATTTCGAAGTCATCTCTATCTCTCAAGCTGCTCCAAACTTGGACGCAAACGATGTGTTTCGGTTTTACCAGTACCTCGTCGGCGAAATGAGTCCCGCTCGAGATGAGCTACGGGCATTCATGTTGTCGGACATGGATTTCAACGGAGACTTCGGCATTGGATTTTCTCCACTGATGTTGCCGCTGGTTAGTCACCACGTCGGCTATCTCCAAGCTGATCTTCTTGGTCGTGTTCCTTACGTGCCGATAGCCTCCAAAGGCATTCCCAACTTGGAATTGGTTCCCACAGGAAATCAAGCGGTGTTCAGATCGAACGGTCGGGACGTCGGCTCGTGGGCATGGTGGTGCTGGAACTGGCAGCCCACACACCCGCGAGATCAACCACCGCTAATTGCTAGCTCCGTCACGTTAGCGCCAGACGCAGCCATAGCATTGGTCAACCGCCTTGGTGACAAAATAGAACAAGTGTGGCGGATAACCATGTGGACCCGCGATAGTGACTACGGGGAATGGACTGAGAGCGAGACTGTTGGTCGCTGCAAAGTGATCTAGTACGGTTTGGACGCCAGACGTCTAAATTCTTGCCATGCCATGCGTTTTCGATACTCACAGGCTCGAGATACACATTCGCACTTACCAGCCGTTCTCCTCGCGTTGCGTGGCGAGGGTCAGAACCGGGCCAGAGTAGAAGCAAAAAGGTTGCCGGTCACTGCGTCACCGCCTCTAGGTAGGGCTGAATGACACGTTCGACACGGTTGATCTTGGAAAAGTGGCTCAGCTCGGCCATGGTGACCTTGCGGCTGCGCCAGGCATCTTTCAGTGCCTCCAGCGCCACATCCAGGCCGATCTTGTTGCGAAACTTGAAGCAGTCTGTCACCGTCTTGGCGGCACTGTAGACGCGGATGGGAGCGCCGTGATCGTTCACGGTCTGGATACCGTCGCTGTAGGCGGTGCCGCGAAGGCGAGTGATGCGCAGCGTGGGATTGCTCAGTGCCGGGGTCTGCGTCCCCTCGGGCAACGCGATCCAAACTTCGTGCGGTAGTTGCGTGCCTATTTCATGGAAATGCAGCGCACTCAGGAGGCACAGCACGGCCTTGGGCACACGTTGGCAGACCTCGAGCAGCGTCTGGTGCTCGGAGACTTTGGCATCGGGCAGTCCGTACAAACCACGATTGAGGCGTTGCAGCTTGCCAGCTATGTGCAGCCGGATCAGAAGCTGCGCCGACCAGCCGTGCTCGCGCACATCCGCTGCCCCCAGCACGCGTCGGTGCTGGGCCAGTTCAAGAATGTGGTCGGACTGGTTCATGAGGGATGAGTTTAATATTCACATTACCTTTGCTCAAGTAATGAGAAATTCAATCATCCTCGTACTCGCGGGCTCTTCCATTGCGCGACGAATCGGAGTAGTGATCAAGCGGACTAGACCTTGGTAGCTTCCGCGGTTTTGGGACTACGCCACGCGGGCATGTTCAGCTAAATCGGATGCTCTATGCCTTATCCAGATATGACGTTCGATCACTGTTCTCTATGGGCTACCTGGCTAATCAACAGATTCACCGCTTGCTAAATCTGACCGTAAAGCTAAAATATTTACTCAAAATGCATCATTCACCAGATGGTAAATCTTACTTCACATCAGATTGAATCACTGGAACAGGGGTTCGCATCCTTACGGAAAGCACTCGAAGCACTCTCTGTAGTGACTTCGATTGACGTTCCAGTAGAGCCGTTCTTAGGGACATATCGATCTGATGCCACCTTGGTTGTCGAAACCGCATTGGGAAAGCAGCGGATCGAAATTGAGGCAAAAACGTCTGGTGAGCCTCGCTTTATCCGAGAGGCTTCGTTTGTTCTTTCAGACCGACAAAGGACTCAACCCAACATCTACGGTGTTGTTCTTGCCCCGTACATTTCTCCGGAATCACGGTCGATATTGCGTGGACAAGGGCAGGGCTGGTTTGATCTTGCAGGCAATTGCTTAATCAGTTTCCATGGCGTTCACTTAGAGATCGTCAAAAGTGACGTCAATCCATTTAGTTCGAAAAGAAAACAACGATCCGTTTTCAGTCCAAAGTCTGGTCGAATTCTCAAGCTGCTGATGACGGAATCTCGCCCCCTAAAGGGCATTGAAATCGCAAGTCGCACTTATGTAAGCACCGCGCAAGTCAGTAAAGTCCGCGAAGCGTTATTGGACATGGAGTGGGCTGTTTCTGATACGCAGGGCCTGCGCATAGTCAAACCTGCCGCTGTACTTGAAGCGTGGCGCAACGACAGGGAGCCACCAAAATTAATGGCCCGTGGGTACACCATTAAGTACGGCAAGAGTTTAGACACCTACATTGAGACGCTTTTTATGAAAGCGCAACAAACCCAATATCAAACACTGTTATTGGCAGGTCACTCCGTTGCTCGACGAGTTGCACCATATTCACGCACTGCAGGTGAATTTTTTTACGCAGACAACCGAGGGTACGAGCTGATCCAAGAGTATCTAAACCTTGAATCTGCAGACGACGGAGCCAACGTATTTGTATATGAAGCTGATGACGAAATGTTGTCATTAGACGCAATGATGCTCAAACCGGAGCCTTTGCGAGGGACCGGTCTAATACAAACTTATCTCGATTTGTATTCGATGGGTGATCGAGATCGTGAGGCTGCAGATTATTTGTTGGAGCAAAAACTCCCGACATTGTTAGTCAAGCGAGGGGAAGATAGTGCCTAGTACCAACGAGTATCAAGACCGCACCACTCTGGCTGTCTATTCCGTTCTTATCGAACTTGGTCAAGTTCTAGGAACGTACATCAACAAATTCGTCGTCATTGGTGGTTCCGTGCCATGGCTGCTCTATTCGGATGCGCATCCAAAACACATTGGCACCTTGGATGTGGACTTGAGCGTTGACGCAGAAGCACTCGGCGATGGTGAATATGTGACTTTAATTGAGAGCCTAGAGGCTGCCGGATACGAACGTGGTAAACAAGGCATGCGGCCTTTTCAGTTGATTCGAACAGTGCAAATCGACGATGGCGGTCCTATTGCTGTGATTTTGGACTTTTTGATGCCTCGTAACGCCAAATTCATCAAAAATAAGCCGCCCATTTTGGCAGGCTTTGCAGTGCAAGGGGCTGACGGTGCTGAAATCGCAATGCAAAGCTTTGTGAACCATAAACTCCAAGGCACGATGCCAGATGGCAGGCAAAATTCTGTCAACTTGCGAGTTGCAAGCATTCCCGCACTGCTAGTCATGAAGGGCTATGCCCTAGTTGGACGAAATAAGCCGAAAGATGCATACGACATCTACTATGTAATTCGGCAATTCGACGGCGGACCTGAAATACTCGCAGAAGCCTGCAAACCACTTCTTGAAAATGAAGTCGCTCTCAGGGGTTTTCAAAATATCGCCGGGAAATTTACGCATCTGAACGATTACGGCCCTGAAACCATTAAGCGTTTTCTATCGGAATCAGGTGATCCAGAAGGCAGGACAGATGCCCAAATATTGCAAGATGCCTATGCCCAAGTTCGTGCTTGGTTCAAAGTCCTAGGCTTATCTTGATTCAAGACTAACAGCAACCCTCATGCATGACATATCGGTGCCAGCCAGCAGGGCCACTTCAGTATGTGTTTCCGAAAACGTGGACATAACGGCCCCATGCAAAGACTATGACAGACAGAAACGACATCACAGAGCTACAGACGAAGCCGGAAATGGTGCGCCTCATCTGGGCGCGCGACAAAACCTATCAAGCGGCCAAGTATACGCAGGGCTGGTTCGTCTTCTGGACCGCTGCGGTGCCGGTCTTCGGTGCACTTACAAGCGGCCTATTGCCTGGTCTGAAGCCCTCGCTCGCGCTGATTAGCCTGCTATTGCTCTTTCTCGATGTAGGCCTCATCGACCGCCTGCAGAAGGAGCGGCTGAAGCGGGGTGCAAAGCTGCAGGAGGAATTCGACACCAAGGCTTTCGGGCTACCGTGGAACAAGTTCGTCGCAGGCGACAAGGTCCTCCCAGAAGACGTGACTGAGGCGGCTTCTGCAGCGATGCCGTCTAAGCGGCAGAAGGAAATCGAGACCTGGTATGAGGCCTCCGTCTCACGTGTTCCACTTGCTTATGGAAGGCTCGTTTGCCAGCGAACGAATATCTCGTACGACTCGCGGCTGCGTCGCCGTTACGGCAACGGGCTATTCAGCGTGACGCTGATGCTAGCCATCATTGTCCTAGTCGCGGGAGTTCTGCTAGACCCTAAGTTCACCGACGCAATCTTGGGTTTGGCGATGGTCACTCCCATGCTGTCGTGGGTCTTGCGCGAGCACCGCAAGCAGCTCGACACCTGCAATTCGCTGCAAAACCTGCAGAGTGAATTTAAGACGGTATGGACTAGGGCTTTGGAAGGTGCCAGCGATGAAGAGCTTAAGGTCGGCTCGCGCCAGCTTCAGGATGCCATTTATCAGCACCGAGCGAGTGCGCCACTTGTTTTCGACTGGGCTTATTGCCGGATGCGCTCAAAGAACGAGAAAGAAGCGCACGTTGCTGCGGAGGAGTTCGTCAAGCAAGCAGAGGAGGCTCTGAGTGCCGGGGGCACGGCATGAAGCTGCTCGAACACTTCAAAACGTTCCTCGACGACCAGGTCGACCTGAATCAAACGCGGGTCGACCAGCTCGGCTCCAGCGTTTCGGCGGTCCAGACTGCAATCAAGGACAGTGGATGGAAGACGACCATCATCGAGTTCTCAGCTCATGGCTCCTGGGCACATGACACCATCATCAAGCCGCTTCCGGACAAGGAGTTCGACGCCGACCTACTTGTCATCGTCAAGCCCGTAGAGGGCTGGGAAGCGAAAGACTACGTCAACACCCTCTACTCCGCCCTGGAGCAGAACGCGACCTACAAGGATAAGCTGCGGCGCTATTCGCACTGCGTCACCATCGAATATGCGGGGGTTCGCCGAATCGATATTGCTCCCGTCGTGCGCGGCCGCTTGATTGCAGGATGGGATGAGGTCTGCAACCGAACATGCAACGAGTTCGAGCGCAGTACGCCTACTGAGTACACGACGTGGGTTTTACAAAAGAACAATATCGCCGGCGGCAACGACCTAAAGAAGGTCACCAGGCTGCTGAAATACCTGCGTGACATCAAGGGCAATTTCACCTGTCCGTCGTTCCTGCTGACAACCCTTCTGGGCTATCGAGTTCAGGAATCAGATAAATACACAAATCCGTTCCCGGACACCCCGACCACACTCAAGTGCTTGCTCGGTCGGCTCGATGATTGGCTGCAAGCCAATCCCATCCTGCCGGAAGTGCGCAACCCAGTGCTTCCCACAGAGGTACAGAGTAAGGCGTGGGACAAAACCAAGTACTCGAACTTCCGGGACAAGATAAATCTGTACCGTGGCTGGGTGGATGAGGCATACGACGAGCAGGATCGGGACGAGTCAATCGGCAAATGGCGGCGCGTCTTCGGTGATGATTTCGCACCTGGCGAGACCACGGAAGCCGCATCGCGGATTAGCGAATCGGCTCTTGTGGCCAAGTCCACCAGCGCCGTGGCTTTGGCCGGCCAATACAAGGACTTAGTCGAGTGGGTCAAGCAAGCTGGCCTTCAGGTTATTCCTGCGAAGCTTCGCAAGCTCCCACACATTGAGCGGCCCAAGTGGCGTAGGGCACCTAACAGCTACACGGTCAAAGTTACGGCGCAGCTCCTTAACGGCGAATATGGCCTCAGTCTGGGATCGGTTTCCTCAGGGCAGCCGCTACAGCCAAGGTACTGGATTCGCTTCACTGCTTCTAACAACATCGGCACACCATTCCCTGACGAATACCGGGTCTGGTGGCGCATTACGAACACGGACAAGGTCGCGACCGCAGCTGGCCAATTGCGCGGCGAGTTCTACAAGAGCGATGCTAGTACACCAGCAAGTCGTAAGGAGTACTTGGAGTACCGCGGCGTTCACTTCGTGGAGGCTTTCGTGGTGCGTAAGTCTGATGACCGGCTATTTGGCCAATCGGATCCGTTCTACGTAGTCATAGAGTAAGCTGTCCGGATGACTACGACATGTCTGTCCTGAGTTACTTGGAGTCACTGGCGGGCGACGCATTGCATCTGCCAAGTGAGAAGAAGAGGGTCCAAGACGCCGTACTTAAGTTGCAGGAACGACTTACCCGGCACTTTGGCAATGAGCTCGAGAAGCACTTCAAATTTGGATCCTCAGTTCGCGGTACAAACCTTCCTCAGCAATACGCGGAGGAGATGGACATCGACTATTTGGTCGTTTTTCGCGAACGCGGATTGACACCGAAAACTTTGTTGCGGAAGTTGATTGACTTCGCAGAACTGCACTATCGACGGAACGAGGTGTTCCAGTCGTCACCTGCTGTAGTAATAGTTTTGCGTTCGGTGAGATTTGAACTCGTGCCGGCGAGACGAACTTTAACTGGCATCTTTCATTCTCATGAAATTCCAAATGCAAGGGCAAACGATTGGATCGGCGCGAACCCACTAGGCTTTGAATGTGCGCTGATAGAAAGGAACAAAGAATGCCACAGCCGATTGAAGGCTGCCATACGTTTAGTGAAGATATGGAATGCGGCAAACGGCTACGTATTCAGCAGCTTTCGCCTTGAGAATATAGCCATTGACCTCTCATACCCATTGGACAAAAACCTGAAGGACTACTTCTGTCGACTGCTCTCGAAATTACCAGAAACTGAACTCGGCACGGCCTGGCGAGTGGAGCGACTACGTCGAGGCAAGCGTATGCTGGCTGACGCACTCCGTCTAGAGGAAAACGGAGAGAATATGAATGCCTATAAAGTATTGGACCGACTATTTGGCAACAAATGAAATTCCCTCTTCCCGTTGTATGTTGAAGTCCATGCCACCCTGACCGCAAGAGGGTGCGACATAAAACTGGGACTGGTTAGGTACTCATCCCACTGGTTTCAGCACCGCTCACTTGTCTAACCCACTCTAACGCCTCCCGGAGATCCAAATAGTAGCTTGCATAGGCCCTGCGTAACAGGCCCTCCGGAAGCGCCCAATCCCATTTTTCGCGCTGAAGGTTTTGTACGTTCTCCAATAGCAAGTCAAGCGAGGGTGCTTCGTCTACTGCAGCATCTTGCAGCACCGCCAGAATTTCTTCAGCGGTATGCCCGCTTTTGAGTACTTCCACTCCTGGCCCCGACGGCGTGGCGACAAAACCTCGCCGAATGAACAAGCAAGCAATTGCTTCGTTAGCCGAGTCTCCGAGCCACGTCAGCAACATTACCTCGGCCCCCTGATTGACGACAACCACATTGGCGAGGTCCATTCTCAGATAACACTCTCTGGCTTCTTCAAGAAACCGAGCAGCTGTTTTGTCCAAGAAAGCCGGAACAGCCTTTGACTCCAACAGCTCCCGCATACGCTGGCGTACCTTAGTGTGCGTTCTACCCCCACCTCCCGCAAAAAGAGGGGGAACCCCTCCCGACGTACGGGAAACATAAATGGTTTTCTGCGGCTCATCGACTTCTTCAACGCACCACGTCTTGCCGGCAAAAAGAATCCGCTGACCCGCGGTCATCATTTGAGACACAGGAATTGTTCCCAGTGTCTTGCCTCCAGCCACCAAACGAAACTCCTCGTCGGATGCAAAGGCGGCATAGAAGGTGTAGTGGTTGATGAATCTCTCTCCCAGACTCCCAGGTAGCAGAGCCCCCGAGGAATCTTGCATGATGAGTTCTTTCTCCCCTAGGTGCTTGAGCAGCTCCAGGAACTCAGCTTTTGACACCAGTGAGAACGGTGTTTCAGGCGCGCAAAGTAGTGAGTACAACTGGCTGGCAGTCGCCCCGCCTATTTGGGCGATGGATGAGAGAAGTTGCTGAATGAGGGTCGAGAGGTGCATGCCCTGCACCCGGGGAGGCTCGAACCAGTTATCCAGCAGCAATGAGATTTGGGCTGTCAGTTGGACCGTGCCAAGTCGCAAGAGATTCCCCAAGGAAGAGTTGACGTCAAGCGCATCCTCTATGCAGTAGCCACGCAAAATGGCGTCTTCCCCCTTTCGTCGACCAGAGCGCCCTAGGCGTTGACGCAAGCTGGCGACCGCGGGAGCGGTGCCAATCTGTGCAACGCTTTTAACGGCGCCAATGTCGATGCCTAGCTCCAACGTGTTTGTGCAGATGGCAGTAGCGGGGTACTCTTTTTGTTTCAGGGCGTTTTCAGTCTCGTACCGAATCTCTTTGGAAAGACTGCCATGATGCGGCCAAAACTCATTGGGTACTTTGTTTTGTTCGCATAGACGGTTCAGGAGGTGCGTATACCGCTCTACCTCCCTGCGTGAATTCGGAAACACGAGGTTGTTTGAGCCTCGCAAAGTTTTGAACAGGTGAGCGCCAACCTGGCCCGGAGTTATCGGTTCGGGGTCATCCTCGTCGCCTTCTACGGGGACCGCCGGGGGCTCTTCATACCCTTTGACAAGTATTTTCAGGGCAATACCGTCAGCTCCGGACACCACCATTTCAACGGCGGCAGACTTGCCAGGGCGCAGAAAGTCGGCTGCCAAACGCATATCGCCAAGTGTGGCGGAGAGTCCGATACGTGGAATGGTCCGGCCAACGGAACGCTCTACACGGTGCATCAATGATTGGAGCTGCTTTCCTCGTTCAGAGCCGATAAATGCATGCAGTTCGTCAATCACAAAAAAAGTAGTTGCCTGAAACACCGCGCCCACTGATGAACCTCTGTTGCAGAGCAACGCCTCCAAGGACTCAGGGGTGATTAACAACACGCCTTCACGCTGGGTCAGGAATTTAGTCTTCTTGGAGGCCGCTACGTCTCCATGCCAGGGCCAAACAGGAATCTCCAGGCTTTCACAAAGTCGGTCCAGACGCCCGAACTGGTCATTGATGAGTGCCTTCAAGGGGCTGACGTAAATAATCAGTCCCGTACTACTCTGGGCGAGAAGATGAGTGAGTGCTGGAAAAAAAGCCGCTTCTGTCTTGCCTGCGGCAGTAGCCGCTGCAACGATGACATCACGGGTTCCTTTGACAATGAGGGGAATAGCCTTCTCTTGGGCTTCCCGAAGCTCTGACCATCCTTCGGCCCAGATAAAGTGCTGGATGCGCGTATCCAGCAGGTTGAAGGATGAACTGGACTCACTCATGAGCTCTTTACAACTTGAACGTCGCTAGCTCGTCGTCGTCATCAAGGGCTAAGTCACCCGTTCCACCGGTGTCGGCACTGACCTCAATCCCACCAAGCAATGACTCCCATTGCGTCCCTGTGTTCTGCTCCAAAACGGCCAGCAAGTTAATGAAAGCCGTAATCGTTGTTCGCGGTGTGCGAAAGTAGGTTTCACCGATACGATTTGAGCAGTGCTCCATGAAGCTGAAGATACCGTTGTCGGGGAGCAGATACTTCGCTGGGTCCCCACCGGCGTAGACATTTCGGACCTTCTGCAGGAGCACATAAAAGTCCTCGGGAGTCAGGCTGGACAGCCTTACGACAGGTCCACTGAAATCAACCAAGCCAGCTGACGCGAAAGTGTTTTGCGCGAGTCTGCTTTGCAATGCCGGATAGCTGTAAAGGCCCCGGCGAGTGTCCAGAAGGAACTCTGGCGTTCCGCCTAAAACGAAACCTAGGCCAACAGCGGTGCCTTGCAGTGAGTCATTCAGGATTCGCAGAATCTGCTCATAGTTGGCATTGCGTGCTTGGGTGTTGGCCAACTTGTAGAGGTTGACCAGTTCGTCAAGGCTCACCAGTAGCCCTGAAAAGCCTGCCAAGCGTACAAAACGCGCCATCAATTTGAGCTGGTCGTACATTGCCGCGTCATCAACGATGGTTCGCACGCCCAACGCCTGTTTTGCGTCTGTTCGGGTAGAGAATTCGCCACGAAGCCAGCGGACAGCATCGGACTTCAACTGCTCATTGCCGTCTTCAACGCCACGACAGTACGCCGCAATCACATCGGCAAAGTCATAGCCATTGACCAACTCCGTCAATTGCTCCAGTTTCTGGCGGATGACCGTTTCGGTACTTACATCTGCCGCTTTTGCTTCTGCCTTGGCCGTTGCGATGAACTTCTCCACGATACCTGCCAAGGCGCCGCCCTCAGGCTTGGTACGTGTTGCCATATTTCGCATGAGCTCTGCGTAAAGGGAGCGTGCCTGCCCACCACTGGCATGGAGCCGACGATCTGGGTTTAAGTCGGCATTTGCAACCACCAGCTTCTTCTCTAGGGCTACGGCCCGAACCAAATTCAGGAAGAACGTCTTACCCGCGCCGTATTCCCCAATGACAGTGCGAAATCCGGAGCCGCCATCGGCAATGCGGTCAATGTCACTGACGAGCGTTTCGATTTCACGCACACGACCCACTTGAATCAAGTGCTGGCCAGCCCGGGGCACTACACCTGCGCGCAGGGATTGAATGACCGCGTCACGGTCCTTAGGACGAATAGTGGTTGTCATACTTCCAATTTCTCAAGGACTTCAGCGTTGACTTCAATAGGGTCGTCACCTTCCGTCAGGGGCAAATCGTGTGCATCAAAGGATGCTTCGTTGATACGCTCAAGGGCGCCGTCGAGCATTAAATCGAGGTCTTCTGCAACGTCCTGCAGTTCCTGACGCGTCCACTGTGGGCGAGACAGCAACATGCGCGCGAAGGAGCTGTGGGCTGCGTCGAGGCCTAGGAAGCCAGCTCCTGTTTCCGGCTCTGACGAGTTGTCTTCCGAAACGGGTATTGGTGGTGCGACCGAGGTTGTTTGTTCTTCGGTGAAGATACCTGCCAGCAACTGGGACACTTTTTCCGTATCCTTTTGCAATGCCGCAATACGGGCCTGGTCCAACTTGAACCCGACGGTCGTCTCCTTGCTTGGCGCAACTACAGGAGCGGCCCCCGATGCTACGGAATGGACATCACTGAAGACCTTATTGGAATCAACTCCAAGTGCTTTGTAGACCTTCTCAAGTATCTTGACTTCAGTAGGCGACACCATGCCGTCGGCCTGAGCGACGGTGGCCATAAAGGAGGCGATGGCTTCCTTTGAAGTAGTGGGCAGAGGGTCCAGTCGCTTCTTGAGAGAAGTGAGAGATACCGGTGCATCCACCAGCAACTTCAAATGCGCTATCAAGCGTTGACGGTGACCAGGGGTCAGGTGGGTCCACGCCTGGATTTGGTTTTGTAGGTGACTGGTCTCGGATTCTCCGAACTCACCGTCTGCCGATGCCACGGCAGACGCGAGCTGCAATGTCAGCAAAGCAGCTTGATAGGCAGGTGTCTCTCTGTGACTAACTTCCCCGGAAGGCAGAGCGAAGAGAACCACCTTGTCATCAGCTTTGGGGACCGCAGCACTCCCCAATACATCGGGTTCCATCGCAATACCCTGGGACTCCATCACGCGGGCGAGTCCTTGCACCTTGTCACGAGACAAATTTGTGTCTCCGCCAAGCGGGCGTATGAGCTCACCAAATGTCTGCGTGGTAATCATCTCTATGACACTAATTCGACTTTTGACATCCAGCAGTACGGATTGACTTGCCTGAGGCCATAGCATGAAAGGAAGCTGCAAGAGCCCTTCGAGCGTGCCGGACCCACCCTGGTTCTTGGTGCGTCCTAGCCACCGACTGTAGGGTTCCAGTTCTTTTGTAGCGGCTTCGGCAATTTTCTGTAACTGCCCGATGGGCCCAGTCAGAACAGTGACGTCTGGAGTTTCCCCGAAGCTCAGTTTGATTTCGCCGAATCCCCTGAATCCGGAGGAAGCAGGGCGATAAACCAGCTTTAACTTCGTCTTGTTCTTTGGAAGCTTCAGACCTGTGCCATGCGCCTCACGGTACTTTGCTTCAAATAGCTTGGCAAATTCGTCGGGGCACCTGGTAGCAGGAGTCCGGAGTCTTGAATCGGGGGCCAGTTGCACCCAAGCCAAAGCAATATGCACCGGCAAGCCAACGCCTGCGACGGCGGCCTGCCCGATGGCAAGTTTTAAATAGGCAGGTATCTCCCAAGTGCGATGGAACTCCGGCACTGGGTTGTTGTACATAGTGGAGGAGTGACTGTTCAGTTCTATCCAATCCAACAATGCAGAACCATAGTTCTGGAAGGAGCCCGATTTTTGGCCATATATGCCAAGCAGTCGCCTGACTTCATTACCGAGTACCGGTAGCTCTTCGCGAGATTTGGCGTCCTTATTTACGTCTAGCAAAACCCGGCGTTCCAGCCCATAGAAGTACAAGAAAACGAACCCGATGTCAGCCTCCGGGTCGCTCTTGCCGGAACTCAGCCAACTCAAATAGGCCCGTCGAGCGGTCGGAGAGATTTGAGAGTAACTTGGCCAGTAGCCTGTTTGACTCTCTGTGTAGTCACCCTTTGATGCAATGGTCTTGCTGGGGTCAATGAGACAAGGGTCGTTTTCATGAAACTGGGTCTTGAGGGAGGTGCCGACATAGACCATACCTCCTGGAATGGAGGTACCTCCAACGGTTACGGCCACGCCACTTGGGTACCAAACTCCCACGCCGTGTCCAGCGGGTGCTGTCGGGATGGAAAACCCTGAGGAAGATGCACTGTTTGCAGGTACACGAGCAAACGTGTCCTCTTCTCGATAGCCCTCAGCTGTGTAGGTCACAGCGGAATTACCTACTCGGGAAATACTGCTGCTGCCTTGTTCTGGGGTTGGCGATATTGTTGGTTTGTTACTTTTGAAAGAACGCACAACAAGCCAAATGGCGCCGACTACACAAATACCAATCCAGACGCTTTTCGGTACAGATGCCAGCAGGAACAACAGTCCTCCGACAACAATGACGATGCCTTCAATACCTGACTTCTTTTTCCCCGCCATTTTTTAATCCCCCTGTTGGTCGGTTTTGGGGAATTATCAATCGGTTCCATATGAACACATACGCAAGGGGAATTATTCATCCCTTTCTAACATGTCGAGCCTGAAGGTGTCTTCGTTGGACGGTTTACGCGGGACGGAGGAGAGCGTGCAGTGCTGTGATCGACAGCGCATGATCAATCAATTCGGCGCTTCCATTCCAAGTTAGGCCATCCACTCCACACACTTCGGCCCGTATCTAGAACGGGCGACTTGCAGTGGTTGTACAAGGTCAGCTTTTTACTTCAGACTTTTGAACTGCGATTTGGATGCAATCGTTTAATTTTTCACCCAAATGGGGGATGTTTAGTGCTTGGCCAAATCGTCAAAATCGTGGTTGGTAGACCGTAATACTTCAATGTACAAATTGCGTTAGGCACGCGCACACGGTAATGTTGAAACACAAAAGGAAGTCTTCATGACACTCAAACCAGGTCCCAAGCCAATAGCAAAATCAACCGGAAAGCCGGATCAACGCCGCCGCGATAACAAAACCACCCCAGGGAATACACCTTCCCTCAAACCCAGCAAATCAAGCAATCCCCCAAAAGGGAAATGATGGGGAACACAAGTCGTAAAAAAGCCGCCCACAGGGAGCGGCTTTTTCGTCCTAAGAGAGCGCCAATTGAACAACGTCTCAAAGGATGAGTTGCACCGACACTTTGCCCACATCTATTTTTTCACCCAGGTACTAATTGGAAATTGGTAGCACCCACTTCCAATCCGCTATGCGTTTAAGCCCAAATCAGGCACGAGAGGGGGGAGTTCTGGAAGTTCGCGACACCCACGGACCAACCACCGGATCTAGCCATCGCTTTGCAATTTGGAAGAGGTCTTCGTTCAGTGCATATTGAGGATCGCGGCAGTCATAACGTACGCGTTTTTTGTGTTGAACACGTACCAAACGGAACGCTTTATCAGGTGTCGCACTGTTGTCAAACATGATCGTAATGTCTGCAATTCCTGCTGCGTGACCTACTGCTTTTTGCGTTCTAGGGAACCGGCTGAGCAGTTTGTCGACTTCAACAGTGTGGCCACCTTGACGCTTGCGTGTATCCACTCGGCCAATAGAAAGCTGGGCACTCACTAATCCCACAAACAGAAGTACCACGTAGTAGCCTTCTTTTTGCAAGTTCTTGATGAGGTTTACTTTCGATTCAACCTGTCCATCCGCCAACTCTTTCCAATGAGAGAACACCGTCTCATATCCGAAAGACATCTTCTGATCCGTCACCAGGCCTAAAAAACTAGCTACGCCATCCTGGGCTAATCGTTGCCAACGCTCATCGTCGTCGCGAAGTTTTGCTGCCCACGTTACCAAATGGCCCGAACTATCAGGAGCGGGAAGAATGGATGTAATCAGTCGATCGGAATTAATCAACGGCCGCTGGAAAACTGGCGCCAATCTCTCGTTCCAAAGTGTCGACTTTCCAGAGCCATTGTGCCCGGCCAGTATGAACGCAATAGGCTTAGCTTGGCCTCGCTGACCGTCCAAGTCTCGAATGATGGTTGGTAACGTTGGCGCTTTAGGCATCAGGCGTGTACTGCTTTACGCCGTACGACACGAAACAGTCCATTCACCATAGAGCCTGTCGTTTTTTCCCGCTGGAGTCTTCTCTTACCAGTAGGTCTGGATTCATGGGGTCTACAGAATAGGCGTACACCGCTTTACGGCCGTCCTTTCGAAAAACCGTTTCCCGTTTCACACCTGGCTTTGACAATGCAGAAGCAACTCGACCCATCAGTGCATCGGCCCGCTGATCCTGTGGAGTCTTGGAGACTGCTTTCGTACCAGAACGCACGATAAACATGTCACCACGTGGAGTGTCAATGACGCGCCCACCGCGGAGATTTGAATCGCCCCGGATTTACTAGACACTTCCGAGCCGTTGGAAATAGCGTTTCTCGAACTCTACGGGCGAGATGTCGCCAGCGGTATTGTGCCGACGCTTGGGGTTGTAAAACATCTCGATGTAATTGAAGACATCGGCCCTAGCCTCTTGCCGGGTGAGGTAGATCTGACGCCGAACGCGTTCTCGCTTGAGCAACTGAAAGAAGCTCTCGGCCACTGCGTTGTCATGGCAGTTACCTCGCCGACTCATGCTGCTGACCAAGTTGTGATCGCGCAAAAAGGTTTGCCAGGCATGTCCTGTGAACTGGCACCCTTGATCTGAATGCACCAGTACCGATTCCTGCGGCTGTCTGCGCCACAGTGCCATCAAGAGTGAATTGAGCACCAAGTCTGTATCTATTCGACTGCCCATAGACCAGCCAATGACCTGTCTGGAGAACAGATCGATCACCACGGCCAAGTACAGCCAGCCTTCATGTGTACGGATGTAGGTGATGTCCGTGACCCATGATCTATTGGGCTGATCCGGAGTGAACTGTCGGTTCAGGTGATTGTGGGGGCAACCACAGCAGGTTTGCCACCGCGTGCACTTGAGCGGCGCCGGTAGCCTGTTTGTGAGCGTATACCTTCGCAGCGCAACAGTCGGGCAACGCGGTGCTTGCCGCATTGCTCGCCCAGGTCGCGCATATCCAGCGTGAGTTTGCGATAGCCGTAAACGCAGCCGCTCTCTAGCCAGGCCTGCTTGAGTAGCCCCAGCAGGCGTTGGTCATCTCGACGCTTCTCACCGATGGGTTCACGCCTCCATGCGTAGTAGCCGCTGGGATGCACATCCATCACCGCACACATCCTGCGCACGCTATGGGCACGTTCGTGGCGCTGGATAAACGCGTACCTTACCCGGATAGCTTGGCAAAGTACGCGGCGGCTTTTTTTAAGATGTCGCGCTCCTCGCTCACCCGCTTGAGCTCGGCCTTGAGTCTGCGCAGTTCCTCCGTTTGGGATAACTGCTCCTTGTGCTGACCAGGAGGCAATTGCTGCTCTTTGATCCACTTGTACAGACTGTGCTGACTGACACCCAATCGGGCGGACACCTCGGCCACTGAATGGCCGCGTTGCGTGATCTGCTTAACCGCTTCGATCTTGAATTCTTCGGGAAATCTCTTCTGACTCATATCACCTCCTATTAGGCCTCACGTTTGAGGCTCAGAGGTGTCTACATATTCCGGGGCGATTCAATTTACCGTGACATGGTGCGCATTGTTGCGTGAGGACTGAGAGGCCATTCATGAAGCATAGCACTTGCACCGCCAAGTATTCAATGTGGAAATTCACAGGCCATGTTTTGGCCTTCACATTCACTCGGAATCGCCCTCCTCTCCCCCCTCCTCCATTTATTGCACTCCGACTTCGTCATGATTATCCTTATAATCACGACGCTGAATTAATTGTTCTAAGTCGGCATTCTTCAAAAGTACGAGGTCGCTTGCATGGCCGATTTGCCCGGTTTTCCCTCGGTAGACCCGCTGTTTCATCGCCCGGCGCCCAAGCGCCGCGGCCGCCCGCCCGGCTCTAAGTCCCAGGTGGTCAAAGATCCCCGCTCCCTGGGGCTGCACCACTTCGCCTTTGTGCGCTCCGCTTTGCTGGGTCTGGACCTGCGCCAGTCCTTTGACCGCTACCTGGCCTGGGCGGAGAGCACCACCGATCTGCGCTACGTCCAGAACCGCAAGGATGCCTTGTTGCAGCAGATCATCGAGGCCGGACGCAACCTGGACCCCGGACTGCCCAAACACGCGGGCCTGCATGCCTCCCTGGACCTGCTGCGCAGCCAGGCCAAACCGGTGGCGGCCGTACAGCTTCCCACCCTGGAGGAATGGGTAGAGCAAGAAGGCATGGACCCCGACATGTACTCGGAAGCCGAGCTGCTGGACGAATACAAGGCCGCCTTCGGACTAGACAATGCCGATGCCCTGGAAGCTGGCGCCCACCTCAAAGACCCATCTGCCGAACGGGTGCGCGCCCTCAACCACCTGGAATCCTTGCTGGCCATACAGCCCACGGCCGAGGACAAGCTGGAGCTCTGGTTCGCCCGTCCGGTGGTCAAACGCCTGCGCAATGTAGGACTGCTGTTTCTCAAAGACCTGGTGAACTTCATCAATGTCTATGGCTACCGCTGGCATGGCCGGATCCAGGGATTCGGAGCCTTGCGGGCCGGGCAGGTGGTTTTCTGGCTGCAGCTGCAACAAGAGCAGCTGCGCATGGCTATCCAGTCCACGGCGCTCCAACCCAAGGCCCTGAGCGCCCTGCAGACACCCCGCGTCATCCCCGCCGGTGCGCCCTCCCCTGCCCTTCCCTCCCCTTCTGACAGGGTTTCCGGCTTTCCTTCTGGTGGTGCCACCGGCACCCTCACCCTGATCGACCGTGAACTCCAGCGCATCGCCCTCACCCCGACCCTCACAGGAGAGAACGGGGTGTTTCGCAGCCACATGCCCAACACCCTTGGTGCTGGCAACGATAGCGAAGCAATTGCTGCCTGGCTCAGCCGTTACAACGAAAAGCCTTCCACCCAGCGCAGCTACCGCAAAGAGATTGATCGCTTCGTGCTCTGGTGCGCCCAGGAACTACGCAAGCCCCTGAGCTCCGTTACTGCTCCTGATTGCCAACGCTACCGGGAGTTTCTGAAAGCGGTCCCGGCGACTTGGATCCACCCCCTGCCCGTCCCACGATCTGATCCTCAGTGGCGGGCATTCCGAGGACAGCCCTCCCCTGCTTCCCAGAAACAAGCCTTGGTCATTTTGCAGACACTGTTCACCGGACTGATGGATGCCGGCTACCTGGTGGCCAACCCCTTCCGGGCCCTGATGAAGTCCTTTGACTTGCCAGTATCCAAGGTCGATCTCCGACGCAGCTTCACGGCGGCGGAATGGGAGTTTGTGCTGCACGGTGTGGCCGCCCTCCCCTCCTCTCCTGAAACCCATCGACTGCGCTGCATCTTGGAATTGCTGGTGACCAGCGGCGTACGCCTGGACGAACTGGCCCGCGCACGCTACAAGTACCTGCGGGTAGAAACACTGCCCGACCATCCCCCCACCTGGATCCTGAGTGTCACTGGCAAGCGCAACAAGACCCGCGACATCCCGCTACAGGACTCCATCGTTGCGCTCATAACCCAACACGCTAAAGAATTCTTGGCTGAGGACAAGCAATTGTTAGATGCAGATGAACTACCCCTGATCCGCACCTTGCACGCATCGGTACCCCAGTGGCGTCAAACCAGCACAGGTGCCACCGAAGTCAGCCCTATCTCAGAGAAGCCTGGCTTGCCCCTGTCGGCCTCCGGGATCTACGCCGTGCTCAAACGCTTCTTTACCAAGATCTCGTTCGGCTGCAACGAGGCCGGTTTAGACCAAGCCCGCTTCTTAAAAGCCTCCACCCACTGGATGCGTCACACCTTTGTTCGACAGGCTTTGGTGGATGGTCTGCCGATCGAAGTGGTGAGCGAACTGGCTGGGCACGCGTCTATCGATACGACGTCCATTTACTCCACGCAGGAATTGGCGCGGAAGATCGATGCGGTGAAGAGGATGAAGCGACGGAGTGTTGAGGTGTAAAAAAAAGGGGGGTTGTTTGAAACAACCCCCCTTTTGGCTTGATTGACTTTCTTGACCTATTTGGCCAGAAACGCTTTAACCACCGCCTCAAGCTCGGCTGCGCGTGACTTGTCAACGCCTGATATCTGTACAGCAAACCTGTTTTTCAAAGAATCAAATTTGATAACAGCCTCTCGGCCGGCAGCTCCTTTTACGACGGCCTTGAGGGGGTTGTTTGAAACAACCCCTCCTCGTTCCAGATACTCCATAACTTGTTTTGCTGTCAGGGAGGAAAGTGTTTTGACTTCTTTAGCTCGGCTCAGCAAGACGTCAGCACTCGAATCAAGAAGCTGATTCAATTTGGTTGACCATCCAAGCTGGATGTCTAACGGAGATGGGAA
>Ga0228700_1001087_pt1 | contig 19521 bp, 17 predicted proteins | sample McNCre317_Aug_MG_FD_178019 | JGI IMG/M metagenome (GOLD analysis project Ga0228700, IMG submission 178019) | Freshwater microbial communities from McNutts Creek, Athens, Georgia, United States - 3-17_Aug_MG | ecosystem: Environmental > Aquatic > Freshwater > Creek | place: USA: Georgia...
TTCCACGTGTTGCGTCGTCAAATGGTGCGCGACTTGCGCAAACCTTTGATCATCTTCACACCGAAGTCGTTGTTGCGTAACAAAGACGCGACATCGCCTGTGTCTGAATTCACCAAAGGTGGTTTCCAAACCGTGATTCCTGAGAACAAAGCGCTTAAGGCCGACAAGGTCAAACGCGTGTTGGTGTGCTCAGGCAAGGTTTACTACGACTTGGTCAAAAAGCGTGAAGAGTTGGGTGCTGACGACGTGGCTATTTTGCGCGCCGAACAGCTCTACCCATTCCCACACAAAGCTTTCGCTGCCGAACTCAAGAAGTACCCCAACGCTACGGAATTGGTGTGGACGCAAGACGAGCCACAAAACCAAGGCGCATGGTTCTTCGTGCAGCACTACATCCACGAAAACATGTTGCCAGGCCAAAAGCTCGGCTACTCGGGCCGTGCCGCTTCTGCGTCACCTGCCGTGGGTTACTCACACTTGCACCAAGAGCAGCAAAAGTCGCTGGTCGAAGGTGCCTTCGCCAAGCTCAAAGGCTTTGTGCTGACCAAATAAATCGTTGAATCGAAACACCTGATACAGAAAGAATTGATATGGCAATCGTAGAAGTCAAAGTTCCACAGCTGTCCGAATCCGTGGCCGAAGCCACCATGCTGCAATGGAAAAAGAAAGTCGGTGAGTCTGTCGCGGCTGACGAAATCTTGATCGACATCGAGACCGACAAAGTCGTGCTCGAAGTGCCAGCACCTGCTGCTGGCGTGTTGTGTGAAATCGTGGTTGCCGATGGCGGCACCGTGGCTGCCGAGCAGCTCATCGCGCGCATTGATACCGATGGCAAAGTGGGTGCCGTTGCTGCTCCCGCCGCTGCCGCAGCACCTGCTGCCGCACCAGCCGCTGCGCCTGCAGCTGCTTCCAGCAGCAAAGCCGGTGTGGCCATGCCCGCTGCAGCCAAGCTGATGGCCGACAACCACTTGGCCGCTGGCTCCGTGGCTGGCACAGGCAAAGATGGCCGCGTCACCAAAGGTGATGTGTTGTCTGCTGTGGCCGGTGGCGTGCAGTCCACGGCTGCTGTGATTCCCACAGGCGCACCGACCAAAGCATTGCCACAAGTGGCGGCGCCTTCGGTGTCTTTGGGTGACCGTCCAGAACAACGCGTGCCCATGACACGTCTGCGTGCGCGTGTGGCCGAGCGTTTGTTGCAATCGCAATCGACCAATGCCATCTTGACCACGTTCAACGAAATCAACATGGCCCCCGTCATGGACATGCGCAAGCGCATGCAAGAGAAGTTCGAAAAAGAGCACGGCGTCAAGCTGGGCTTCATGAGCTTCTTCGTCAAAGCAGCCGTGCATGCCTTGAAGAAATTCCCAGTGTTGAACGCTTCAGTGGACGGCAACGACATCGTCTACCACGGTTACTTCGACATCGGTATTGCAGTGGGCTCACCACGCGGTTTGGTGGTGCCAATTTTGCGCAACGCTGACCAAATGAGCTTTGCTGACATCGAGAAGAAGATTGCTGAATTCGGTGTGAAAGCCCGTGACGGCAAGTTGGGCATCGAAGAGATGACTGGCGGTACCTTCTCGATCTCTAACGGCGGTACCTTCGGCTCCATGATGTCAACGCCGATCATCAACCCACCCCAATCTGCGATTTTGGGTGTGCACGCGACCAAAGACCGCGCCATGGTAGAAAACGGCCAAGTCGTGGTTCGCCCCATGAACTACTTCGCGATGTCGTATGACCACCGCATCATTGACGGCCGTGAAGCTGTCTTGGGTCTGGTGGCGATGAAAGAAGCGCTGGAAGATCCAGCACGTCTGTTGTTTGATATCTGAGAAGGATTCACATGTCTAAACAATTCGACGTCGTCGTCATTGGTGGTGGCCCTGGTGGCTACATCGCAGCGATCCGCGCTGCACAACTCGGTTTCCAAGTCGCGTGTATCGACGAGTGGAAAAACGCAGCCGGGGGCCCAGCGCCCGGCGGTACCTGTACCAACGTGGGTTGCATCCCTTCCAAAGCTTTGCTGCAGTCCAGCGAACACTTTGAGCATGCCAACCACCACTTCGCAGAGCACGGCATCACAGCCAAAGACGTGAAGATGGATGTGGCCAAGATGATTGCCCGCAAGGACAACGTTGTGAAGCAAAACAACGACGGCATCTTGTACCTGTTCAAGAAAAACAAGGTCACCTTCTTCCACGGTCGCGGCAGCTTTGCTGGCAAGGCTGAAGGCGGTTACACCATCCACGTGGCTGGCAAAACTGAAGAGTCCATCACGGCCAAGCAAGTCATCATTGCCACCGGCTCAAACGCCCGTGCGTTGCCCGGCACACCGTTTGACGAAGTCAATGTGTTGTCCAACGACGGTGCGTTGCGCGTGGGCGCTGTGCCTAAGAAACTGGCCTTGATTGGTTCAGGCGTGATCGGTTTGGAGATGGGTTCTGTGTGGCGTCGTCTCGGCGCTGACGTGACCATCCTCGAAGGTCTGCCCACCTTCTTGGGCGCTGTGGACGAGCAAATCGCCAAAGAGGCCAAGAAGGCCTTCGACAAGCAAGGCCTGAAGATTGAACTTGGCGTGAAAGTCGGCGAGATCGTCAACGGCAAGAAGGGCGTCACTGTCAACTACACCAACGCCAAAGGCGAAGCCATTGTGTTGGACGCTGACAAGCTCATCGTGTCCATCGGTCGCGTGCCCAACACCATCGGCTTGAACGCCGAAGCCATTGGCTTGGCAGTAGACGAGCGCGGCGCCATCGTGGTGGACGGCGATTGCAAAACCAACGTCCCTGGCGTGTGGGCGGTGGGCGACGTGGTGCGTGGCCCCATGCTCGCGCACAAAGCCGAAGAAGAGGGCGTTGCCGTGGCTGAGCGTATCGCTGGCCAACACGGTCACGTCAACTTCAACACCATCCCTTGGGTCATCTACACCAGCCCCGAAATCGCTTGGGTGGGCCGCACTGAGCAGCAACTCAAGGCCGACGGCGTGGCGTACAAGGCCGGCACCTTCCCGTTCCTCGCGAACGGCCGTGCACGTGCTTTGGGCGACACCACCGGTATGGTGAAGTTCTTGGCCGATGCGACCACTGACGAAATCTTGGGCGTCCACATGGTGGGTCCTCAGGTGTCTGAATTGATCTCTGAAGCCGTGGTGGCGATGGAGTTCAAAGCGTCGGCCGAAGACATTGCCCGCATTTGCCATGCGCACCCCTCGTTGAGCGAAGCGACCAAAGAGGCCGCTTTGGCGGTGGACAAGCGCACGTTGAACTTCTGATCGATTGCAACCACGTTGCCTCTAAAAAGCCCGTTGGCAACAGCGGGCTTTTTTTCATGCGCAAGGCACAATAGAGCCCTATGTCAGAGCACAAACCTGTTTACCAAAATTACCTCAAAGAACTTGAAGTTCGTGGCTTTCAAAGTGACCCTGCACAACTGCGTGCCATTGAGGCACTCGAACGTTGCGCAGCTGAGTGGGATGCTTACAAAGAGAAGCGATCGAACTCGCTGAAAAAACTGGTGAATCGTCCGGCCATACCAAAAGGTGTGTACATGTTTGGTGGGGTGGGGCGTGGCAAAAGCTTTTTGATGGATTGTTTTTTTGAGGCAGTGCCTATCAAACGTAAAACACGTTTGCACTTTCACGAGTTCATGCGCGAGGTGCACCGCGAGCTGCGTGACTTGCAAGGCACGGTCAACCCTTTGGATGTGTTGGGTAAAAATATTTCAAAGCGTTACAAGTTGATTTGCTTTGATGAATTTCACGTGGCTGATATCACCGATGCCATGATCTTGCATCGCTTGTTGGTGTCTTTGTTCGACAACGGCGTGGGTTTTGTCACCACTTCAAACTTTGAGCCCAGCGGTTTGTATCCCAATGGCTTGCATCGGGATCGCATTTTGCCTGCGATTGACTTGCTGAATGAACGCATGCAAGTGCTGAATGTCGACAATGGCACCGATTACCGCCGTCGTACCTTAGAGCAAGTGGATTTGTATTTGCAGCCCCTAGGGGACGCCACCGACGCCAAGATGACAGAAGCGTTCAACCGTTTGGCCGAGTGCCAAGACGAAGATCCCACGCTACACATCGAGGCACGCAAAATCAAAGCACGTCGCCGTGCAGGTGGTGTGGTGTGGTTTGACTTCAAAGAGTTGTGCGGTGGGCCACGTTCGCAAAACGATTACTTAGAAATCGCCAGTCAGTTCCATACCGTGTTGTTGAGCGATGTGCCTCACATGCCTGTGAATCGTGCATCCGAAGCGCGTCGCTTCACATGGTTGGTGGATGTGTTGTATGACCGACGTGTCAAGCTGATGATGTCTGCAGCGGTGTCGCCTGAAGCGCTGTACACCGAAGGTCCGATGTCGCATGAGTTTCCACGCACGGTGTCGCGGTTGAATGAAATGCAATCGGCTGAATTTTTGGCGCTCGAGCGCCGCACAGTGGACACGAGTTTGACATGAGAAAAATCATTGGCCATGTGGCGTTGGGTTTGGCTTCGTTTGCGAGCTTTGCGCAGCAACCCAGTTCTGTGTCAACGCCAACGGTTGAAGAGCGTCAAGCGCAAGGGCAGCGTCTCAATGCATCCCGACAACAGCTTGAGGACAATTACCAACAAGAATTAACCGCGTGCTATCAAAAGTTTGATGTCACGCGCTGTCGCATTGAGGCGCGTGAACGTCGCATTCATGCGAATGCAGCCTTGCGCAAAGAAGAGTTGCAGTACAACGCATCTGAACGACGCATACACGCCGCAGAAGCCATCGAGCGCACCGAAGAAAAAAACAGTGAAGCCAAATTGAAAGAGGCTCAAACTCAGCGCGCCCAGGCCGTTCAAGCGCGCATGGATCGCGCAGATGCCAATGCCCAAAAGCAACTTGAGCATGAGCTCCAGGGGACCAAGCGCGGCGAATACGAGCAAAAGCAACGAGAAGCTGCACAGCACCGTGCGGATGTTGAAAAAAAAATGCGTGAACGCACCAAAGAACCTGCAGCCCCGCTGCCAGTGCCCGGTCGATGAGTCATCCCCTGCGTGACTTGGTGCAAGAGGCCTTTGCACCGCTTGGTGTGTTGGCCCGTGCAACTGACCATTTCAGCCCTCGGCAAGGTCAGACGGACATGGCCCTCGCTGTGGCTGATGTGGTGGCATACGGTGGCAGCTTGGTGGTGGAAGCCGGCACTGGCGTGGGCAAAACCTTTGCGTACCTTGTGCCAGCATTGCTCAGTGGTGAGCGTGTTTTGCTGTCCACGGCGACGAAGGCTTTGCAAGATCAATTGTTTGCGCGCGATTTGCCGCGTTTGGTGCAGGCGCTGAATTTGCCCATTCGCTTGGCATTGCTCAAAGGCCGCTCTAGTTATTTGTGTACCCATCGCATGGAAATGGCCAGGCGTGACACGCAAATTCCCGATCGTCACACGGTGCATTTGCTCTCACGTGTGGAGACCTGGTCGCTCAGCACACGCACGGGCGATTTGGCAGAGTTGCCAGGCTTGGATGAGCGTTCGCCCTTGATCCCTCTCATCACCTCCAACCGTGAAAATTGTTTGGGCTCTCAGTGCCCCAAGTTCAAAACCTGTCACGTCAATGCTGCTCGTCGCGAAGCACTGGGTGCAGATGTGGTGGTCATCAATCACCATTTGTTTTTCGCCGACATGGCCGTGCGAGAAACAGGCATGGCCGAGTTGCTGCCCAGCGTGCGTGTGGTGATTTTTGATGAAGCGCATCAGCTCAACGAAGTGGGGGTGAATTTCTTAGGTCACCAGTTGGGCACGGCTCAATTGCTAGATGTGACGCGCGACATCTTGGCCACAGGTTTGCAATTGGCGCGTGGTCTGGCGGATTGGCAAGGGGTGTGCTCTGGCTTGGAGCGCGCAGCACGTGAGCTGCGATTGATCGGCGGCAAGCGCATGGGGCAAATCAAACTCCGCTGGACCGAGGAGGCTCCCGAGGGCATTCACCCCGGCGCGTGGGTGCAGTCTTTGCAAGATGTGGGGGCGGCTTGCGTGCAAGCTATACAAGCACTCGACACGGTGAGTGAAATTGCACCTGACTTTATGCGTTTACACGACCGTGTGGCAGAGGTTGCCAAACGTGTGGATGCCTTTTTGAATCCCTGTGCCAGCGATGCTGTGCGTTGGGTCGATGTGAGTGCGTCGCAAATGCGTTTGATGGAAGCGCCCTTAGACATCGCGGAAACCGTGCGCGAACGGTTGATGAAGCAATCGACCGTTACCGCAGAGGAGGTGTTCGACCAAGAACCACCCCCTTGGCACGATGAGCCTTCGGTGGAAGACGTGTTTGCAGCACACGACGGGGAGGCAGAAGCATCCCCTTTCGATGGCGCTTTCCCCATGCGTCCAGATCAAGACACACGCCCACGTGCTTGGGTTTTCACCTCGGCAACGTTGGGGGATGACCCACGCTTGCGGTGGTTCACCGAACCTTGCGGCTTAGAGTCCGCCACTGTGCTGCGCGTGAGCAGCCCCTTTGATTACCCCGCGCAGGCTTCGCTCTATGTGCCACGCGACATCGTGCGCCCCAACGATCCCGCGCACAGCACGCAAGTCGCCGCAATGGCCAGTGATGCCGTGCGTCGCTTGGGTGGTCGCACCTTGGTGCTCACCACCACCTTGCGTGCTTTGCGTGCCATTGGTGATGCGATGAAGCAACAACTCGAAGGCTCAGCCGTTGAGGTGCTGGTACAAGGCGAATGGCCCAAGCGCCATTTGATGGAACGTTTCCGCGAAGGCGCCAAAGTGGGAGAGGGCGGCTGCGTGCTGGTGGCGTCTGCCACCTTCTGGGAAGGCTTTGATGTGCCGGGTGATGCGTTGCAGTTGGTCATCATTGACAAGCTGCCGTTTCCACCACCGAACGACCCACTCGTCGAAGCGCGCAGCAAACGCCTAGAGTCGCAAGGGCGCAGCCCGTTCAACGATTACTTTGTGCCAGAAGCTGTGGTGGCTTTGAAACAAGGTGCGGGGCGCTTGATTCGTACGGAGTCAGACCAAGGCGTTCTGGTGTTGTGTGACAACCGTTTGGTCACCACGGGGTATGGCCGTCGTTTGATGGCGGCCTTGCCGCCTATGCGTCAGCTGCAGACCGCACAAGCGTTGGCTGAATCGCTGGCGGCGCTCCACCTTGACTTTAGTTCCAAAACTTCCACCATGACCGATTAGTCGCAGCGCGCTCGGGGTACAGGAATGGGGTGTTGGGGTAGGAGCTTTCCAACACGCGCTTGGTGTCGTCGCGCAGCTGTACCAAGCCAAGCTTGTCGTAGCACTGGTACATGATGAACAAAGCTTCTTCGACAGCCGGCACATCACGGAACTCTTGAACCGTGGTTTGGGCGCGGTTGATGGCGGCGACATAGGCCCCACGTTGGTAGTAGTAGCGTGCGACATGCACATCTGAGCGTGCCAGTGAGTTCTTGATGAAGGTCATGCGCAAGCGCGCATCTTCTGCATACTTGGAATCTGGGAAGCGAACCACCAACTCACGGAACGCTTCGAACGACTCTTTCGCTTGCTTAGGGTCGCGCTCTGCCAAATCTTGCTCTGCCAAGTTGGAGAACCAACCTAAGTTGTCGTTGAAATTCACCAAGCCTTTGAGGTACAGCGCATAGTCAATCGCTGGGCTGGCAGGGTGTAATTTGATGAAGCGGTCTAGCGTTGCGACAGCTTGCACAGGCTCGTTGGTTTTGTACTGAGCCCAAGCCTTGTCGAGTTGTGCTTGTTGCGCCAAAGCGGTACCTGCGGCGCGGCCTTCGAGCTTTTCATACATGCCAATGGCTTTGTCGTAAGCGCCCGAAGCCATTTCGTCTTTGGCTTCGCTGAACAGCTTCTCGTTGCTCCAGTCTTTGGTGGGGTCGTAGTTGCTATCAGCACATCCTGTGAAAAGAATAGCCGTTGACAGGCCAAGGGCCATCCACACCGTCGATAATTTGAGTCGTAACACCACAGGTCATCCTCTTGAAGCAAAGTAAATCCATTCTATCGGCTCAGCCATCCTCCCTCGCACCTATTCAGGAGGATGTTTTACTGGATGAGCATATCGACTTGATTGAAGGGCCTGAGGTCGAAACCCGTGAGTTGCTCATTCCCACCGATTTGCATGGCGAGCGGCTAGACCGCGCCTTGGCTGTGTTGTTGCCCGAGTTCTCGCGCAGCTACTCGCAGCAGCTGCTCAGCGAAGGCTGTGTGAGCTGTGTGTTGCCCACGCCCCGTGTGATGACCAAGGCCTCGGCCAAGGTGCGCATGGGTGAGCGCTATCAACTGACGCTGAGGCCCACACCGCAAAGCCAAGCCTTCAAGCCCGAAGACATCCCGCTAGATGTGATTTACGAGGATGAGGACCTGCGCGTGCTGTTCAAGCCGGCAGGTTTGGTGGTGCATCCCGCGCCCGGCAACTGGAGTGGCACCTTGCTCAATGGCTTGCTGGCCATGGACCCGCAAGCTGTGATGCTGCCGCGTGCAGGCATCGTGCATCGCTTGGACAAAGACACCAGCGGTTTGATGATTGTGGCGCGCACACGCCGAGCTATGGACGCCTTGGTGGGCATGATTGCCGAGCGCCATGTGCATCGCGAATATTTGGCCGTCGCCTATCGCAAGTGGAATGGCACACCCGTGCGCGATGTGGTGGCTGCCATTGGCCGCGACTACCGCAACCGCCTGCGCATGGCCGTGGTCGACCTGGAGCGCTTGCCCGGCAAAGAAGCTCACACCACGTTCGAGTGCTTGAGCAGCCAAGAAGAAGCGTGTTTGGTGCAATGCACCTTGCACACGGGTCGGACGCATCAAATCCGCGTGCACATGGCGCATTTTGGCCATCCGCTGGTCGGTGACTCGCTGTATGCCGGGCCGATGACGCTGGGCATTGACCGTCAAGCTTTGCATGCCTTTCGCCTGAGCTTTGACCATCCCATCACGGGCAAACCGCTCAAGTTTGAAGCGCCGTTGCCGGACGATATGGTGCGTTTGTTGGCCGATTTGGGGCTCCAACGTCCCGAATCCGCTTAAAAGCAGCCTCCGTTACAATATCGGTTCACGCTTGTGAAAGCGGTGAGCCCTTTGGCTCTGACTTGTGCGATGCCCCGCATTGCCCTTACCAGCCTCGAGATGAATTTTCGTAGGCCTTTTCCTCGACCCTTGACCCGGAACTCGCACGATGAACACCGTGGATGCCAAGCGCGTACTTGAGACCGCCCTGATTTGTTCGCACCAACCGATTCAGATTCGCGATTTGCGCGTGCTGTTTTCTGACGCCTTGGGCGCAGACACCATTCGCACCTTGCTCGAAGAAGTGCAACTCGATTGGGCGCAGCGCGGGGTGGAGCTGGTGCAAGTGGCCACGGGTTGGCGCTTCCAAAGCCGCCCAGAAATGCGCGAGTATCTGGATCGCTTAAACCCCGAGAAACCTCCCAAATACTCACGTGCTGTGATGGAAACCTTGGCCATCATTGCCTACCGCCAGCCGGTGACCCGTGGTGACATGGAAGACATCCGTGGCGTGACCGTCAACTCGCTCGTCATCAAACAACTCGAAGACCGTGGTTGGGTGGAGGTGATTGGCCACCGTGAAACCGTGGGACGTCCTTCTTTGTACGCCACCACCCGTCAGTTCTTGGACGATTTGGGCTTGGCCTCGCTCGACCAACTGCCCGTGTTTGACAGCGCCCAAGCACAAGCCAACGCCTTTGCCCGCTTGGGTGAAGACGACCCGTCCATGCAAATGGACATGGCCCTCGAATCTGCAGAGACGGGCGACGTTGCCACGCCCATCGACGCCGAAGCGCCTATTTTTGAACTTTCCTCACCCAGAGACCCCGCCCCAACCGGCGATGCACCGAATGAACACTAAACACCACGACCTGGGTGGCCAACCAAACAACCCACACGACGAATCCTTGGACGACGACACCGCGTTCGACTTTGACGATGTGGTCTCAGGTGAATTCGATGCCGAACTCATCCGTGCCGAAGCCGCGCCCGAGAAGCGCGTGTTGCTGCCGCAACCCGAATCGCCCAAGTTGCACAAAGTTTTGGCCCAGTCGGGCTTGGGCTCACGCATCGAGATGGAGCGTCTGATTGCCGAAGGCCACGTGGCCGTCAACAACGAAGTGGCCCACGTGGGCCAGCGCGTGCAGTTTGGTGACCAAATCAAGGTCAATGGCCGTCCACTCAAAGTGCGCATTGCGCCACCACCCCCGCGCGTCATTGCGTATCACAAGCCTGCGGGCGAAGTGGTGACCACCGATGACCCACAAAACCGTCCTACCGTGTTCCGCCGCTTGCCACGCCTGTACCAAGGCAAATGGCAATCGGTCGGCCGTTTGGACTTGAACACCGAAGGCTTGTTGCTGTTCACCAGCTCTGGCGAGTTGGCCAACCAACTGATGCACCCACGCTTTGGTTTGCAACGCGAATACGCCGTGCGTTCGCTGGGCAAACTCAGCAAAGACCAAAAAGAACAACTCATCACCGGCATCCAGCTGGACGATGGCCCAGCCCAATTCGGCTCCATCGAAGAGGGCGGGGGTGAAGGTTCTAACTGCTGGTACCGCGTGACCATTTCTGAAGGTCGCAACCGCGAAGTGCGCCGCATGTTCGAAGCGGTGGGCCACGCTGTGAGTCGCTTGATCCGTATCCGTTACGGCGCCATGGTGCTGCCACGTGGTTTGAAACGTGGTGCATTTGTGGAGTTGGGCGAGCGCGACATTCGCGCGCTGATGGAGGCTGCGGGTGCTGAAGCACCGATGCAAAGCGGTCCCTCACGCCATGATCGCAACGAACGCGCCAACAGCCGCCGCCGTGGCAACAGCGTGGGTCCACGTCCCTCGACGCCGCGTGCAGCAGAAGAGCGCAGTGGCCCCGAGCGTTTGGTGCGCACCGAGCGCCGCCGTGGTGGCAAAGCGCCAGAGCGCGCACCGCAGCCAGACCCGATGCAAACCTCCGTGGGCTACATCGGTGCTGACAGCTACGCGATTGAGCGCCAACGCAAAAAAGATGGACAAAAAGCCTTCAAAGCTGGCTTGGTGGGTGGCCCACGACCTTCCAGCAGTGCACCGCGCCGAGGCGGTTCTGCCGGTGGCAGCTTTGGTGGTGGCCGTTCAGGCGGCGGTAACTCAGGCAACCGTGGCCGAGGTGGCCGATAAATCACAGCGAAGATACACCAAAAACGCTTGCTTGTTCAAGGGAAATCCCTTGAAACGGTTAAAATAATGGGCTTCGCACATCGCGTATAAAAGTTTCAATCACAGTCAAACTAGGGAAATTCCAAATGACCGAACGTACTCTCTCCATCATCAAGCCAGACGCCGTTGCTAAGAACGTCATCGGCCAAATCTACGCACGCTTTGAAGCGGCTGGCTTGAAAGTGGTCGCTGCTCGCATGGCTCACCTGTCACGCGGCGAAGCCGAACAGTTCTACGCGGTGCACAAAGCACGTCCTTTCTTCAAAGATTTGGTTGACTTCATGGTCTCTGGCCCTGTCATGATCCAAGTGCTCGAAGGCGAAGGCGCGATTTTGAAAAACCGTGACTTGATGGGTGCCACCAACCCTAAAGAAGCCGCTGCTGGCACCATCCGCGCTGACTTCGCTGACAGCATCGACGCCAATGCCGTGCACGGTTCTGACGGCCCAGAGACAGCAGCAGCTGAAATCAGCTTCTTCTTCGCTGGCATGAACGTTTACGGTCACTAAAAGCCATTCGACGCGGTGGGCAACCATCGCGTTGGCGAATAAAAATGACGGCCAACCTGCTTGATTTTGATCTCGACGGTTTGGCCGTTTTTTGTGAGCGCTTGGGCGAAAAACGCTTTCGCGCCACACAGCTGTTTCGTTGGATCCACCAAAAAGGCGCACAAGACTTTGATCAGATGTCTGATCTTGCCAAGTCCCTGCGCGAAAAGCTGAAAACCTGCGCACAGGTTCAGCCACTCCCCCCCATTTCCCGACACGACTCTGCCGACGGCACCATCAAATGGCTGTTCGACGTGGGCGACGGCAACGCCGTCGAAACCGTGTTCATTCCCGAAGACGACCGCGGCACGTTGTGCGTGTCGTCACAAGCTGGTTGCGCTGTGGGTTGCCGCTTTTGCTCAACGGGCCACCAAGGCTTTAGTCGCAACCTCACCACGGGTGAAATTTTGTCGCAGCTGTGGTTTGCCGAGCACACCTTGCGCAAACAGTTCAACACCACCGAGCGCGTCATCTCCAATGTGGTGATGATGGGTATGGGCGAGCCGCTGCAAAACTACAGTGCCTTGGTGCCCGCACTGCGTTCTATGTTGGATGACCACGGCTATGGCTTGTCACGCCGCCGTGTGACCGTGTCCACCTCGGGCGTGGTGCCCATGATGGACCGTTTGGGCGAAGATTGTCCCGTGGCCTTGGCGGTATCCCTGCATGCGCCCACCGACGCTTTGCGTGACAACTTGGTACCGCTCAACCGCAAATACCCCTTGCATGAGTTGATGGACGCATGTCGCCGTTATTTGGCGCATGCACCACGTGACTTCATCACCTTTGAATACTGCATGTTGGATGGTGTGAACGACCAGCCTGAACATGCGCAAGCGTTGATTGATTTGGTCAAACCCAAACGCGGGCAAGGTGAGGCCGTGCCTTGCAAGTTCAACCTGATTCCCTTCAATCCGTTTCCTGCTTCTGGCCTCACACGTTCGAGCGCGGCCACGGTCAAAGCCTTTGCGGCACAGCTCAGTGAGGCTGGCATCATCACCACGGTGCGTAAGACGCGTGGTGACGACATCGATGCCGCGTGTGGCCAGCTCGCCGGTGATGTGAAAGACCGCACACGTGTGGATGAACGCATCGCCAAACAGCGCGTGATTGCGCTGACACAGGTGGTGTCATGAGCATGTGGCGTGTGGCAACTTTGGTGTGTGTGCTGATCGCCGCAGTCTGGGGTTTGGGCGCTTGCAGCTCCCCTTCGAAGCAGCTCGACACACTCACGCAAGCTGAACCCAACAGCACGCGCCAGCGCGCCATGCGCCGCCTGAGTTTGGCCAGTGCGTATTACGAGCAAAACCAAATCGACGTGGCGCAGCAAGAAGTGCGCGCCGCTTTGCAAATTGATCCCAACTATGCGGAGGCCTACAGCCTGTTGGGCCTGATTCACCAGCGTGCCAATGCGCCTGTGTTGGCGCAGCAAAGTTTTGAGCAGGCGTTGCAACTGGCCTCGCAAGCCCCCGTGCGTTTTGCCGAGCTAGGCGCGATTCAACACAACTACGGTTGGTTTTTGTGTGAACAACATCGTTTCGCAGAAGCACAAACGCAGTTTGAAAATGCACTGACCCAGACGGGTTATCCCAACGTCGACAAAACCAACAAAGCCATTGTTTTTTGCAAACAGCGCGCCGTGCCAGTGGGCACGCGTTGACGCACTCATTGACCACACAACCCATTCTTTTTTTGAAGCCTGATGACTGAAGAAACCACCACATCGACCACCCCGAGCACGACGGCTGGAGCCTTGTTGCGTCAACTCCGTGAAGACGCAGGGTTCAAGCTCGATGTGTTGGCGCAAGCCTTGCGCGTGGCACCCGCGAAGCTAGAGGCCTTGGAGGCTGACCGTTTGGATGAGCTGCCAGACGCCATGTTTGCCCGTGCCTTAACTTTGGCGGTTTGTCGTCAACTGAAGACCGATGCCTCGCCTGTGTTGGCGTTGTTGCCAAGCCAAGATGTGTCGCGTCTCGCCGCTAAAAATGAACGGGGTTTGGACTTTCCGTTGGACCGTCCGTCCTTGTTGCCGCAGTCCAGTTTTGTGGTGGTGGCACGTTTGTTCACACCCTTGCGCTGGGCGGCGGTGTTGATCTTGCTGTTGGCATTGGTGATGGGGTATTGGCCAGACATTCACGGCTTGTTGGTGTTCAAAGACGATCCTGCTGCGAGCTCGGTGGTGGTGCCTGTCGCGCCTTCGATGGCGTTGCCATCCACGGAGGCTGCTGTGCCTGCCGTTGAAAATGTATCGGGCAATGTGGTGGTGACCACGGTTCACTCGGCGGCAGTGGCAGCTCAGGCGGCGCAAACGGCGAGCATCGTGACCCCCGCAAGTGCCCCAGGAGTGACCGATGGCAAATAACGCACAGCCGCAAGGCATCGCCTTGTCGCAACCCAAAGCACGTCGCAGCTTGCAAGCGCGTGTGGCGTGGGGCGACCATGTGGTGACCGTTGGGGGGGATGCCCCCGTGCGCGTGCAGTCGATGACCAACACCGACACGGTGGACACGATTGGGACGGCCATTCAAATCAAAGAGCTGGCCTTGGCCGGTTCTGAACTGGTGCGCATCACCGTCAACACACCCGAAGCCGCTGCTGCTGTGCCATATGTGCGCGAGCAACTCGACAAGATGGGCATCAACGTGCCTTTGATTGGCGACTTCCACTACAACGGCCACCGTTTGCTGACCGAGTTTCCTGACTGCGCACAAGCCTTGTCCAAGTACCGCATCAACCCCGGCAACGTGGGCAAGGGTGACAAGCACGACAAGCAGTTTGGTCAGATGATCGAAGCGGCCATGCGCTACAACAAAGCGGTGCGCATCGGTGTGAACTGGGGCAGCTTGGACCAAGAGTTACTCGCCAAGTTGATGGACGAAAACGCACAACGTGCGCAACCGTTCGATGCCAAACAAGTGATGTACGAAGCCCTCATCACCTCGGCCATCGACTCGGCCAAGTTGGCGCAAAGCATGGGCATGTCGCCTGAGCAAATTTTGCTCAGCTGCAAAGTGAGTGGCGTGCAAGACCTGATTGCGGTTTACCGTGAACTGGCTCAACGCTGCAACTATCCGCTGCACTTGGGCCTCACCGAAGCGGGCATGGGCACCAAAGGCACCGTGGCTTCGGCCACCGCCTTGTCTATCTTGCTGCAAGAAGGCATTGGCGACACCATCCGCGTTTCGCTCACCCCACAGCCCGGTGAAGCACGCACGCAAGAGGTGGTGATTGCCTCTGAAATTTTGCAAGCCTTAGGCTTGCGCACCTTCGTGCCCAGCGTCACCGCATGCCCGGGTTGTGGCCGCACCACCAGCACCACTTTCCAAGAACTCGCCAAAGAGATTGATGACTTCTTGCGTGCCCAAATGCCTGTGTGGCGCAACCAATACCCAGGGGTGGAAAACCTCAAGGTGGCGGTGATGGGTTGCATCGTCAACGGTCCCGGCGAAAGCAAACATGCCGACATCGGCATCAGCCTGCCAGGCAGTGGCGAAGCGCCTGCGGCGCCGGTGTTCATTGACGGCGAAAAAGCCATGACCTTGCGTGGTGACCACATCGCACAAGAGTTTCACCAAATTGTTGAAAACTACATTGAAAAGCGCTTTGGTTAAAACCTGCGCCTGCTGACCGTGACGACAGACAACACAACAACCAAACCTGCCAAAGCCCAAGCCCTGACTGCTGTCAAAGGCATGAACGATTTGCTGCCTCCAGCCTCCGCCCAGTGGGAGTGGCTGGAAGAAAAAGTGCGCGGCCTGATGGCCCGCCACGCCTACCGCAACCTGCGCACGCCCATCGTCGAACCCACCGCTTTGTTTGTGCGTGGTTTGGGCGAGGTGACCGACATTGTGGAAAAGGAGATGTACTCCTTTGAAGACCGTTTGAACGGCGAGCAACTCACCTTGCGTCCTGAAGCCACGGCGGGTGTGGTGCGTGCCGTGGTTGAGCACAACATGCTCTACAACGGTGGGCAGCGCTTGTATTACATGGGCCCGATGTTCCGTCACGAGCGCCCACAGCGTGGCCGCTACCGTCAGTTCCACCAAATCGGCGCGGAGGCTTTGGGCTTTCCTGGCGCCGAGGTGGATGCTGAACTCATTTTGTTGGCCGCCACGCTCTGGCAAGAGCTGGGTTTGCAAGATGTGCGTTTGGAGCTCAACAGCTTGGGTCAACCCAACGAGCGCGCCGCGCACCGTGCAGCACTCATCACGCACTTAGAGGCCCATGCCGAAGTGCTGGACGAAGAAGCCAAGCGTCGCTTGCACAGCAACCCCTTGCGCATCTTGGACACCAAGAACCCAGCGATGCAAGCCGTGGTCGAAGCCGCGCCGAAGTTGATTGACTTCTTGGGCGAAACTTCGATGGCTCACTTCAACGCCGTCAAAGCCATTTTGGACGCCAGCGGCGTTGCCTACCGCATCAACCCACGCTTGGTGCGTGGCATGGACTACTACAACCTCACCGTGTTTGAATTTGTGACCGAGCGCTTGGGCTCGCAAGGCACGATTTGCGGTGGGGGCCGTTACGACTACCTGATTGAGCAAGTGGGCGGCAAACCCGCGCCTGCCGTGGGTTGGGCCTTGGGCGTGGAGCGCGTGCTGGAGTTGCTCAAAGAGCAGGGCACATTGCCGCAGGCCGTGGGGCCTGATGTGTACGCCATCGTGCCCGATGCTTCGGCTTTGCCTGTGGTGTTCAAAACCATCCAAACCTTGCGCGCGCAAGGCGTGTCTGTGCAAATGCATGCAGGGGCCGGTGAGGGCATGGGCAGCATGAAATCGCAGTTCAAGAAGGCCGATGGCAGCGGCGCACAGTTCGCCTTGATTTTTGGTGGCGACGAGTTGGCGCGTGGTGAAGTCACCCTCAAAGCCTTGCGCGATGGCGCCGGTGCCCAAGAGGCCGTGCCTTTGGCAGACGTCACTGCCCGTGTGACCACCAAACTGGCCCCAGGCGTGGCTTGATAGCACGCCCCTACAATTCGCTAAATTTTTAGTCAAAGCATCAACACCATGGCATCGCACCTCGACCTTGAAGAACAAGAACAACTGGACGAACTCAAGCACTTTTGGAAGCGCTGGGGGGACCTCATCACGTGGGTGCTGATTGTTGTGTTGGGCGGCTATGCCGCTTGGATGGGCTGGCAGTCTTACCAAGGCAAACAAGCAGCGCAATCTGCGGTGTTGTATGACACCGTCGAGCGCGCTGCCTTGAGCGGCGATGCGGCCTTGCTTGACCGCGCGGTGGCTGACATCAAAGACAAATTTGCCAGCACGACCTACGCGCAACAAGCCGCCTTGTTGGCCGCTCGCGTGTACAACGACAAAGACCGCAAGGCCGATGCCAAAGTGCAACTGACCTGGGTCATCGACAAAGCCAGCGACGACGGCTACCAAGCCTTGGCCCGTTTGCGTTTGGCTTCGTTGTTGGTGGAAGACAAAGCCTACGGCGAAGCCCGTCAGCAACTCACGGCCAAAGCCCCTGAAGCCTTTGCCCCCTTGATGGCCGACCGCTTGGGCGACTTGGCGATGCTGCAAGCGCAACCCGCTGAAGCCATTCAACACTATAAAAATGCGTGGAAGGGTTTGGAGCCCAACGCCGAGTACCGCCGTTTGGTGGCTGTGAAATTGGCGGCTTTGGGCGCGGACCCCGAAGATACACCTGCTGTGGAGAGCAAAAAGTGAACTCAACAACGTCTCGACTCCATGACCTGACGCGTTTGGCTTTGGCTGGCGTGTGCGTGGCCTTGGCTGCCTGTTCAGGCGCTTCGCGCCCCAAGCCCACCGAAATTCCGGCTGTGCCCGTGTTGCAAGAGGTGCGTACCAGCTGGACGGCGACTGTGGGCAAGGTGGATTTCCCCTTGGTCGTGTCAGCCCGTCAAGACCGCATTGCGCTGGCGAACAGCCAAGGCGTGGTAGCCGTGTTGGATGCCACCACTGGCAAAGATGTGTGGCGTCTCAAGCTAGACCAAGCCATTTCTGCTGGCGTGGGCAGCGATGGCCAACAACTGGCGGTGGTCACCCGCAACAACGAACTCGTCACGTTGCAAGATGGCAAAGTGCAATGGCGCAAGAGCTTGCCCGCGCAGTCATTCACCGCACCGTTGGTGGCCGGTGCCCGCGTGTTTGTGTTGACAGCAGACCGTTCGGTCATGGCTTTTGATGGTGCCACGGGTCGCCAGCTTTGGTCGCAGCAACGCCCAGGCGAGCCCTTGGTCTTGAAGCAAGCCGGTGTGATGCTGGCTGTGAAAAACACCTTGGTGGTCGGTTTGTCTGGCCGCTTGTTAGGACTTGACCCCAACACGGGCGTGATTCGTTGGGAATCTGCCATTGCCACGCCACGTGGCACCAACGACATTGAGCGCTTGGTCGATTTGGTGGCCCCGTTTGATCGCGTGGGTGATGTGGTGTGCGTGCGAGCTTTCCAGACTTCGGTTGGTTGTGTCAATGCCGAGCTTGGCAAAGGCGTATGGACGCGTCCTTCGGCGGGCGAAATGGGCGTCAGCGGTCAGGACACCTTGCTCGTCGCACCGTTGTCTAACGGCGTGGTGCAAGCCTTCAACCGCAGCAACGGCGAGCGCGTGTGGGACACCGAGCGTTTGAAATACCGCGTCTTGAGCGCTCCCTTGGTCACGCCACGTGGCGTGCTGGTGGCCGACAACGGCGGCTGGTTGTACCTGCTGTCGTTGGCCGATGGCGCGTTGCTCAACCGCATCAAACTCGACAGCGAAGAATTGGCGACAGCCCCTGTGATGGCAGGTGATCGCTATGTGGTGGTCACACGCGACGGTCGCGTGATGGGCCTCCAAATGCCTTAAGGGCAAGTTAAAGGACTAAGTTTTGAAACCCGTATTGGCCCTGGTGGGCCGCCCCAACGTTGGCAAGTCCACGTTGTTCAACCGTTTGACCAAATCGCGTGACGCCATCGTGGCCGACTTCGCGGGTCTGACGCGTGACCGTCACTACGGCAATGCCCGTTTTGACAAACATGAATTCATCGTCATCGACACTGGTGGTTTTGAGCCCACGGCGGACCATGGCATCTACAAAGAGATGGCGCGTCAAACCCAGCAAGCGGTGGCCGAAGCCGATGTGGTGGTGTTTGTGGTCGATGCCCGTGGTGGCATTTCTGCGCAAGACCATGACATTGCCAACTACCTGCGCCGCTTGGGCAAGCCGACCATCTTGGTGGCCAACAAAGCCGAGGGCATGAAAGAGGGCGCTCAGCTGGTGGAGTTCTACGAGCTGGGCTTGGGCGAAGTGTTGCCCGTGTCAGCCTCGCACGGCCAAGGCATGCGCGACATGATGGCCAAGGCTCTGGCACCTTTGAATCTGGCCGATCCAGACAACGATGCTGACAAGGTAGACGACGGCATCATCAAACTGGCCGTGGCAGGCCGCCCCAACGTGGGCAAATCCACCCTCATCAACACGTGGTTGGGCGAAGAGCGCTTGGTCGCGTTTGACATGCCCGGCACCACGCGTGACGCCATCAGCGTGCCGTTTGAGCGCAATGGTCAGATGTTTGAACTCATTGACACCGCAGGCTTGCGCCGCAAAGGCAAAGTGTTTGAAGCCATCGAGAAGTTCTCGGTGGTCAAAACCCTGCAAGCGATTGAGTCGGCCAATGTGGTGCTGCTCTTGCTCGACGCCACCCAAGGCGTGACGGACCAAGACGCGCACATCGCGGGCTACATCTTGGAAAGCGGCCGCGCCGTGGTGGTGGCGGTGAACAAGTGGGATGCGGTGGACTCGTACCAGCGCGAGTTACTGATGCGCTCCATTGA
>Ga0228700_1001091_pt1 | contig 19447 bp, 35 predicted proteins | sample McNCre317_Aug_MG_FD_178019 | JGI IMG/M metagenome (GOLD analysis project Ga0228700, IMG submission 178019) | Freshwater microbial communities from McNutts Creek, Athens, Georgia, United States - 3-17_Aug_MG | ecosystem: Environmental > Aquatic > Freshwater > Creek | place: USA: Georgia...
AAGGCGGGCGCGGACCTTCTCCAGTACCTTGCCGGTGATTTCCTTCTGCTCGATGCCCGGCACGTTGCGCAGTTCGAAGACCAGGTCCTGACGGCGTTTAAGGGTGGGTTCAATGGCCAGTAAACAGCCCACGGTAAGGTCCGCCACGCGGGCGAAGTCGAAGCCGAAGGCAAAGCGCGGCTCAAGGTCCAACTGGTCCAGCGCCTCGTCCAGTTCAGCCATGAAAGGCGCGATCTCGACCTTCTGCTGCAGGCGGGACATGTGCAGGTAGTTCGGCGGAAGGGTAAGGCGCAGGATAGGCGATTTGACCGTCATCCGCGCTTCGACCAAGGGCGCAGCAAGCCACGCACCCGACGACAGGCTGGGAACGCAGAACAGTTCCTCGTCCGCCCCGTCGCCGTAAAAGTCGATGATGTCCTGCCGCCACTTCGCTTCCGATTCCGGCGTCCAAGTCTTGCCGGTGACCAGCGCGATCCGCTGGTAAAGCCCCTCGCGCAGCGCCTGGTCAAAGTCGATCCGGATATGGTCGCCCTTGCCCCGGCCCGCCAGCACGTCCTGAATCGCCTGGTTGAACTCGTTGTCGGCCCCGTCATGGGTGGAACAGACGACGACCTGGCCGCCCCACATCAGGAAGGCGAGGGCTGCTTTCAGCAGTTCCTTCAGGTTATCGACGAAGGCCGCCTCGTCGATGATGACCACGCCCTGCTTGCCGCGCAAGCCGCGCGGGGCAGACGACAGCGCCATGATCTCGAACCCAGAGGCAAACTTGATCCGGAAGGCGTTGATCGCCTTGTCCTCGTCGTCCTGGTCGAACAGCGTCTCCTCGACCTCGGTCGCGGCGCTGTTGAAGGCCTTGGCCCACATGGCACAAGCGTCGATGAACTCGCGCGTCATTTCGCGGCTGTAGGAGATGTACATGACATCCATCCCGCCCGCCGACTTCTGCCGCCCGGCACGCAAGACGGCATAGGCCGCCAGCCCCCAGGTCAACCCGATCCGCCGCGACTTCTCGATATAGCAAAGCGATGACCCGCCATCGAGCAGCCCCACCGCCCGCGCCTGATAGGGTAGCAGGACGGACGGCAGCCCATGCGCCTGCACATCCGCAGGGATCGAGGCCATGGCGGCGGCACGGGCGTCAGCCCAAGCCTTTTCGGTCAGGGGGGCGGTCACCCCTTGCCCTCCATCGCTTCGACCTTCTGGCCAAGGATCGCGGCGGCGGCTTTGGCGACCAGCGCCCAGACGGTCTGACGGCGGCGGTGGGCCGCAATGATGGTCCGGCCACGTCCATCGGCAATGCCAAGGCTCTCGTCCCCGGCCTCTGACCACTCCAGCGAGTAGTCAGAGATCTCCGACAGGTTGGTCTGGTTGACCAGCTTCGCAGTGCCGATCAGCCGCCCGTTCACCTTGATGTCGACCGTCAGCATGCCCGAGCCTCGATCCGCTTCAGGCGCTCAAGGGCTTCAAGGGGAGTGCGTGCCAGTATTCCCCTGACAGAACGGTAGGAACCGTTCTGCAGTCGAACGAGCATCTCGGCAACATGGGGCCCCCAGACCGTGTCGTGCTGCAAACCGCCTGCGCGCCACGCGAACCACTCGCCACGCGCGCCGACGATCCGATAGGGCGTTTTGGGCTTGCGGCGCTTCACTTCGTCACCCCCAGAATGTCAGCCTTGATGGCTTCGGTCGTCTCGGCGCTCAGGCCCCTTGCCTTGGCGACGGCGTCCACCGCCTCGCCCAGGCGTTCCTGCAGCTGCTTGGTCTCGGCTGCCTTGCGGGTCGAAGACAGGTTCTGTGCCGCTTGCGATGCGCGCAGGGCCTCGGCCAGGGCCTTCAGCTCCTTGCCGTCCATCACGTCTTCGCCGTCGCCGGTGGCATAAAGGACCGCCGCCTTGATCATCTCGCCCGCGATGATGGTCAGATCGTCGCTGGCCTGGGCATCGTGCTTCTGGGCCAGAACCTTCACGATCTCGCTGGTCTGGTCCAGGCGGCGCGACATCCGGGCCTGCCGCATGGAATAGCGGTTGAAGCTGGCAAAGGCCGGAATGCGGAACTCCAGCTCGCCGCGATGCTCTTTCATCAGCGCTTCGCAGCGAGTCACGAACTCGGCATAGATGTCGGTCTGGGTCCGCTCACGGTTGGCAAGCTCACCCGCCGCCCAGGCGACGATGGGGTTTGCCTCGCGCGGCAACAGCTCCAGCGATGAAAGTTGGCCGCGACCGGTGGCCATATGTCACTCCCCCGGACGCGAGGGGCGCTTGATGCCCTCGATCACGATGGCGCGGCGCAGGTGGCGCGCGCCCTTTTCGGTCAGGGTGGCGACGACGACCGAACCCGGCTTGAACAGGGTGACAGCGCCCATCTCGGCCAGCCAGTCCAGCTCGCCGTGGATCCACTCACGCGGGCGGTCGATACCAAAGCGCAGCAGCTCTTCGGCGACGAAACCGGAATGCAGGCGTTCGTCGGTCTGGGCGGCAAGCGCCTTCAGGATGATCAGACGGGCATCGGGGCGAAGCTGGTCGTTCTCATAGTTCATGGCTCATCGGCCCCCCATCAGGTGGTTGTCGTGGCGGCTGACGATGGCTTCCAGCCGCTCCATGATCTCGGTCTGGCCGCGCATCTGGACGGCCACGGACTTCATCTCGCCGCGCATCTGCTCCATCGCCAGCTCCAGCTGATGCATGCCCTCGGTCGTCGGCTGCGAGGCCTGCTTCAGCTCGACCGATTGCATCCGCGATTCGAGCCGCGCCAAGGTCACGGCCTGCTCGGCCAGCGCGGCGGCATTGCGCTTCGACGGCCCCGAAAAGATGGTCCAGAGGTTGGTCAGGAAGTTGATCACAGCGGTGAGCGCGAGTGCCCAGATGACGAAGAACTGAACGGTCGTATCCTCGGGCATTACTTCTTCGCCCCCGCCAGCTTGGTCACGGCGTCCTTGATCGTGTGACCGCCCATGTAAAGGCCCATGTAAAGGCCCGAGAGTTGCATCAGAACGTCCCAGGGCATCGGGGGCAGGGCGATCTTCCAGATGGCATTGGCGACATGCAGCGCGACCACGTTCCAGACCCACAGGAACCCGATCATCCACATGCCCGCAGGCCGCCAGGCGCTCTTCCAGCCGCCCTCCTCCTGCTCGGCCATCAAAAGCGCGTTCTGCTGCTCTAGCCCCTTGGCGTAAAGCGCCACCAGCTCCGGCGTCATCGGGGTGACGGCCCGCATCGCCTCGATCACCTTGCCGGGGCTGGTCTCGGCAAGGGCTTCCAGCTCTTGCGGCGGGACGTTGGCATGGTTCGCAAGGGCGGCCAGAAGGTCGGCCACAAGGCCCCCCTTGGCATCGCCCAGCTTGCCTTCAAGGATCGATCGGATGATGGGAAAGCCCGACTGCAGGGCAAGTGCGGCGATGGCAGACATCAGATCGCCTCCCCAGCCGGATGACCAAGGCCGCTCCAGCCCGTGCCCGATCCCATCAGGCAGGCAAGCTGGTCCTGGATCATCAGCAAGGACCAGGTGCTGCCGTCCGGCTTGGCCGTGACCATGATCACCACCTCTGGCCCGGCAGTGCCCTGCCAGACGATGCCCTCGCCATAATTGCGGTCGAGACCCTCCAGCACATCGGCCAGCCCGGCGCATTGCGCGGCCTGGGCATGGGCCGGGGCGCAGGTTGCCAGGGGCAAAAGAACGGCGATCAAGGCAAGGCGCATGGCTTTCATCAGAAGCTCCGCAGGAAGGCCGCTACGCGCGGCAGGGGGGATTGAAGGGCTCCAGCGATCTGGTCGCGATAGCGCCAGGCCAGCCACAGGCCGTAAAGCAGCGCGCCAATGGCCACGACCTCGGTCAACCATGGCGTCGCCTCAAGGCCCGCAAGGTCCGGAGGATCGGCAACGCTGACCCCGCCCGAGACGACACCAACGGCTGCAGTCGGCTTGGCCTTGGCGCGGGCATCCAGCGCGCGCTGCAGGGTGGACAGGGTGGCGCGACCAAGCACGCCATCGACGGTCAGGTCATGTTTGCGCTGGAAGGCGCGGACGGCCTCGACGCGAATGCAGGTGAAATTAGGGCCGGGATCAAAGCCCAAGGCCCGGAAGCCTTCCCAGACATTGGAAATTTCGTCCCGCGACAGGGGCAGCGTGATCCGCGCCTCTTTCGGGCTGGCTGGAACGGGAAGGACAGCCCTCTCGCTGGCATAGCGCCCGGACCGGATCAACTCATATTCCGCCTGGCGGCGACGGACGAGACCGGGCAGCACCTTGCCCCCGCCCTTGGTCCACAGCTTCAGCTTCGTCTCGACCGCGAACCAGTCGAGGATCTTCCAGGCCTTGACCCAGCTTGCCCGGCCAATCGCGCCGGTGTTGAAATGAAACAGGACACCGCCATCGAACTCATGCTGTGCGGGGCGGGTGACCTTGGTGTCGCGCGGCGTGGCCATCGCCACTTCCACCTGCGGCTCATAATTGCGCTGCAGGGCCTCGGTCAGCAGCCGATCCGATTCCTCAGCCGTGATCACCATCCCCGGCTTGACCTTGATTACGCCCGAGGCAGAGGTCAGCCCGACGCCAATGGTCAGGTCTCCCGCCGGACAGCGATAGGCCTTCAGGACCTCGCCCTCCTGCAGCCTCAGATCGGCGCGGCCTTTGGCACTGGTTTTCATGGTGGCAGCCCCCGGAATGAACCGGGCGCGACCCGGTACTTGCCGGGTCAGAATGCGATGCTTTGGGGAGGCAATATCACCCGCAAGGGCTTGCGGGGTTAGATCAGGCTGCCTTGCCGGGGGTCAGCCGATGGGCGCGGGCTCAGCCAGCCACGTACCGTGACATCGGTCGTGTGCAGTGTGGTGGCGATTTTCGCGTGTGACAAGCCCCGCGTTTTCAAGACGGCCGCCAGCCATGGTTTCGCCGTCGGAACCCGGCGCGGAAGATCCAGCGCCGCCAGATCCGCAACCCGCTCCGCTCCGATCAGCCTTTCGACTTCTGACCGGCCCTGCGGCGTGGGCGACAGGTAAAGCTCGGCCCCGCCGAACCGCATCAGGAACTCGAACGCCAGATCCGGGCCAAGGACCCGGACGTAAGGTTCAACATGGGCGGGCGGGGGCGGGGTCATTCTTTGCGCCCCAGAATGTCCAGGATGGCGCGGGTTTCGCCCTTCAGCTGCGAAACCGATCCACGAAGCGAAACAACCTGCTGCCCGTGCTCTCGCTGAATGTGATCCAGCCGCTTGCGGGTCAGGGCATGAGCTTCCCGCTCGGCGGTGAAGGCCTGCTCCAGAACGGTCATACGATCCAGAAGCGCCAGCAGGGCCTGCTCTTGCGGATAGAACCGGTGCGGCGGAACCTCATCCCAGCGGCTCATGACACCGCCCCGAACTTGCCCGCCTCATCGCCCCAGGTGGACCAGCCCGCCCGCTCGGTCCGGCTGAACAGCTCCAGCTTGCGGACCTCGGGCATCAGCTCTTCGCAAGCCCGGAAGGCCTCGTCGGGCTTGCGGCTATGCTCGCGGGCAACAGCGTCAAGCGTGATGCAAACGCGGGGCCATAGACCTCCCGTGTCCTCGGCCAGCATGTCGTAATGCTCGGTGATCTTGCCGCTGACGACGGCAGACCGGGTGCCCCGCGTCGTCTTCGGGCTGCCACGGGTGCCGATCAGGAACGGCTCGTTCGCCGACCGCAGGATGTAGCCGGTGCCGAAAGCCACCTTCCCATGCCGGGACCGCTTCAACCAGGTGCCAGCGGTCTTGAAGGTAAAGCCCCAAGCGGCCAGCACCTCCAGCGCCTGCGGCAACTGCGGGTTCACTGCCCACAGCCACAGCAGGCAATCCGGTGCGGCCAGCGCCTCGACCGGCAGCGCCTTGATCGCGGCCAGGTCCATCGTCCGGTACTGCCCTTCGGGGGCCTTGGCATAGCCCTTTTCGCTGAACATGGAATAGGACCAGGGCGGGTCCGCCATGATCAGGCCAAACCCGCCCGCAGGCCGGATGGAAAGAAGGGGGTGGAGGCTCATGCCCATCCCCGCGACATCGTGGCCGGGCCGGTCGGCACCTTCCCCATCCAGTCCGACTTGGCAATCAGAGTTTCGCCAAAGATGTCAGGTTCGGTGACCTTGCAGCCGTGATACTTGGTCACTGGCCCGTGCAACGGACACCAGCGGTTACGCGCAATGCTGCGGCGAAAATGCTGAAAGCTCGCAACACGACGGCTCACTCCTCGTCCTCCTCGCGCTTGCGGCGACGGTTGGCGCGACCGTGGGGGGGGGTGCTTTTCACCGGAACGCAGCTGATCAGCCGGTTCTCGACCAGGACATACTTGATCCCATCCTGCACGGTTGCGACCGCCCCGGCCTCGATGGCAGCATCCACCTTCAGGCCAAGGTCCATCCGGGCAGCCTCGACATCGATGCCCTTGACGCGCTCCAGATAGCGCAGGACGGCATGGTCGGTGACGATGGCCACAGGCTTCTTCACAGCGCGATCCCCGCTCTTGCGCACATGCCCTTCAGGGCCTCGATCACCGTGGCGATCTGGCGGGCGTCCTGCATGGTGTCGATGTCAAAGGGGACAGCGCCCCAGGCCTTCTCGAACCGGGCGCGCAGAAAGGCGTTCAGCCCCTTGGCCCCGCCCTTGTCCACAGCCCCGGCCTTGTGCAGCTTGCCCCAAAGGACATAGGCGAACCGCACGTCCCCCCGCTTTGCCGCCGGGCGCTTGGCGCGGCCCTTGCCTGCATGGGGCGTGAAACCGCGCTCCTTCAGGGCTGTGACCAGCTTCGTCAGGTCGCCTTCGTCCATGTCCAGCATGCTGGCCTTGCCGGTGACCATCAGCTGCAGATCGCGCCGAACCTCGCCATCGAGGCCCAACTCGCGGCAGCCGACATGGACCAGCTTTTGCAGGGCGCGGGTCATTCGCTTACCCGGTAGATGCTGGCCTCGGCAGCCGGGCCATGATCAGGATTGACCAGCGTCGGCCTGATCCATTTCGGGCGGTAGGCGCGGTCGGAGATCGGTCCATAGGGAGTGCGCCGCCAATGCCCGCGCCGCCAATGAGCGCGGGGGCTGATGCCTTCGCCTTCACTGCGTTCGCCTGGCATGGATGACCCGAAAGAGATGAAGCGAACCGGCAGAGCACCTTTCTCAGTCTTGTGGGAGGAGCCGGGGCGGGTCTGGACAGGGCGGGGCCAGACACTTCCCTCCTTTACCATCGCATCCGGCAAGACAGTCAAAAGGCAGATCGCGTTCACGACAACCTCGAGCGCGCACTCCACAGCGGAACTGTTCGATGCAAGAATTTCGGCCTGCTTCTCCTCCGCAGTCGACCTCATGACGTCCAAGGTGAATGGCACACTCGGCTGCAGGGCCTGAGAGGCGGCTTCGAGGTCCGACCGAAGGCGAGCAGCGTTCTCCCGGTTCTTCGCCACCTGAAGGTCGACCGCTTGCTGCAGAAGTTGCTGAGGGTCGCCGCAGTCCAGCTCGACGGCGTAGGTCCGATCCATCGCCCACCAAGGCCGCGCCTCTTCCGGGTCGATCGTGCAGAGGGAGATTGCAATCCGCTTGCTCCCTCCCCGCACGTAGGCACCTTCCAAGACCTCCCGCGAGTCTGGCAACGTAATGGGCTGTTCGAATTGGATGTAAAAACCGGGAAAGGGCAGCCGGATGTCAGCCATGCAGATTTCGCCAATAGATGTCTTTGCGAGCTCAGATGTGACATCCGAAGCGATAACGAAGACTTGGGTCCCATAGGCTCTAATGCAGGAAACACGTGCGATCTCGTCGATAGCGTCATGAACTTGACCGACCCACTGCGCCCGTTCTTCCGTCGGCAGTTCCATTCTTGGCCCGTTGATCCAACGGCCAAGGGCGGGCATCCTCGCTTGGAGGCCTGCCAGACCGCTCGGACCAAGCTGCGCTTCGCTATCGTAGTCACAGGACATGATCCGTGTGATTCCGTTGGCCTCCGGAAACCGGCGCGTGAGCCTCGCGGGACGCAAAAGCTTGAGGAGGGCGTTCATGCTGCCACCTCAAGCATCGCCTCGGATGGGCGCGCCCATTCGATCAGGGTGCCGGTGAAGCCCTCGGTCACGGTCTGCGGGTAATGCTCGCGGAAGAAGGCGGACATCTCCTCGATGTTGGTGAACCCATCGCGAAGCGCGAAGGCGTCCAGGTCGCGCAGGGGGATGGTGTCGGCGGTCACCCGGTTGATCAGACCGACACCCGCGAAGTGAAAGCTGATCTCAATCTTCATGGTGGCAAGGCAGGGCACATCGGGCAGGATCGGTTGGCAGAAGGGCCGGATGCCGCTGCACAACCGGATCAACTCACCGGGGCGGGCATGGCGCAGCTGGTCGTCGCGGCGGATCGTCTGGGTCTTGATGCCCTGACGGATCGGCTCGATGAAGCGGTCGGCGAAGTGATAGACAAACATGGGGAACTCCTGATCTGGCAGCGCCCCCGGCCAACGGCTGGCCGGGGGCAAGGGGTTCAGTGCTGTTCGGGCACGTCCATGCAGAAGGTGATCACCGACGGGTGGTCGCCATTCGGGGTAAGCTGGGCCTCAAAACCCGCCTCCAGCTCGGCGGCAGCGGCCTGGCAGGCCGACATGTCGGGATATTCGATCTGCACCGCGCCCCCCTCGTTGTGGGTGCGCAGAAGCCCGATCAGCATGGCAGTTGCGATTGCGGCAGCATTCATTGAAGTCATCCTTTAAGGTTGGGTTGAAGTTGGGTTTGGCCGGGTCTTCCAGTCGCAGGCCGGCCACCTGCCTTCACCGCCGCGCCACGGGTGCATCCGGGGCGCGGCGGAGCTCGTCAGCCCTTCGCTTTGGCAGCCTTGAAGTGCATCGTGGTCGAGGCCGGGATATCGACCGGCTGACCGGTGGCCGGGTTCCGGCCCGTGCGGGCGGGGCGGGCCTTCTGGACAAAGGTGCCAAAGCCGCGAAGGGTCACCTTCTCACCCGCCTCGACTGCCCCGGTGATCAGGTTGAAGACGGCGTCGATGGTCTCTGCCGCCGAAGCCTTCGAGACGTTCCGCAGATCAGCCAAGTCGCTGGCCAGCTTTTCCTTCGAATAGGACATTTCAGGTCTTCCTCGTGATGGTCGCGCCAGATCTTCGAAAGGCGCGGGGTGACCCCGGCAGACAGCCCGCCGGGGAATGGGTCAGGCCTTCGCCAGATCGATGCTGACCGCCTGCCAGCCACCGTCGAAGCTTTCGCGGCGGTAGCAGCGGACATAGGTCTTCGATCCGACCACCCGCATCGCATCGCGGATCGCGTCCATGGCGCGCAGCCAGCGGGGGTCCTTGATGTCGGCGCGCAGCAGCACGAAGATCTGTGCAATGCTGACCTGGCCTTCTTTGTCGGTCCGGAATGCCTGGGTCACGATGGCGCGAATTTCAGCGCGGGCGGTCTCGGACCATTCGTTCAGGCATTCATCGACCAAGGCCTTTGCCTGCTGCAGCTCGGGTCCAAAGCTCGTCCTCTCCGCGACCTGCACAGTGATTTTGTAAAGGTTGTCATGGGTCATCAGGGTCTTGTTACCCTTCGCGCCACCAAGCTTGGCGTCGTACTCCTGGGCAAGCAGCGCTTCAAAGCCAGCAATGTCGTCAAAGGTGTGTTGCTTGAACCGTGCGACCTGCTCACCCAAGGCGACCGCGTAGCCCAATATCTTGCGCACGACCTGGTCTTCCAGCTGATGCTGCGCCTTGATGATCGACAGAGGCTTCGTCCCGCCTTTGCCGTCATACATGCTAGGGACGCCGTTGACGTCGATGACGCCGGTCGGGATCGGGGTGGGCTTGAACTCACTGGCCATCTGCGGCCTCCTTACTGTCGAATTTCGGTTGAAAGGTTGCGCAGACCAGCGGCGGATCGTCGGAATGCGGCCCGTAGGCCTGCTTGAAGGTGCAGCTCCGCGCAGCGTCACCCGCACCATGAAGACCCCCGAAAACGGGGGCGATCATGGGCCACCGGCTCCTGTCGTCCCACCAGCCACAGACGACTCTGAATTCAGCATCGGCCGGGATTTTCGGTATGCGGCCAAAGAGGCATTCACCGCAGGGCCACTTCTGGATGGGCAGGTCCATCAAGGCTTCTTCGAGGGATTTCCCGTCGCTCATTTGGCTGTTGATGAAGTCCGATAGAGGGGTGCTACTGGCCATCTGCGGCCTCCTTCTCTGCGGTGAAAATCAGCCGCGCGGGCGGGGTTTCGCCCGGCGGGGTGGCGATCAAGCCAAAGGCCAGCAACGTGCCGGTCATGGCGGCGATGTCGTCGATCGACAGCGTGGTGATCCCGCGCACATCGTCGCGGCAGACCCGGCCCACGGCGCGGCTGGCCTGTTCCAGCATCTCGCGCGACGACCAGTTGGTGACGGCAGGGATCAGCGGACGGGGCTCAGGCATGACTGGCCTCCAGCTGCTGCAGGAAGGTTAGCGCAGCTTTGCGGGCCTCGGCGTCGGTCAACGCGGCATCGCGCAGGATCAATGCAGCGGCGGTGATTTGCCACGCCCCCTGCCCAACCTGTGGTGCAGGCGCCCCTTGAAGCTTGTCTTGGATCAGGTCCGACAAGCGGGCAAGCCGAACTGCCCGGTCCCCAAACTCTATCGCCGAAGTGTGGGCCTTCTGGATCGCCTCATGCACGGATGACCCATGCCGACCGCCAAGATGCGCCCCGATTTCCGCATAGGTGGCCGACACGTCGAGGCCGCGGATCAGGTACATCAGATCATGGCGATGACGGCTGATTTCCGCCGTCTGACTTGGCCCTTTCAGATCTTCGACGCGGGTGCCGGTCACCTCGGCATAAGCCCCGATGATCCGGTCGATCCGCGCGCCAGGCAAAGCCTTGGCAGCATTGGCAAGGGCCAGTAGAATGGGGGCTACCATCACTCGCCCTCCCTCTTGAACACCGGGCAGCGGTGGCAGGCCCGGAACATGCGGGTCCGCGTCGGGTTGCCCGAGGCGAAGTCCTTGGCCTTCTCGCGCCAGTCCTGGCATTCGTGGCTGCGGATCAGGCCCATGCCGGGGCAGTCGACCTTGCCGTCCATCAGGACGCCGCGCACCCGCTCTTCGATCCGGTCATAGGATCCCGCGTATTTCTTGCGCAGGACGGTGCTGACCACAGCAGGTGAACGGTCCAGTTGGGCGGCGACCTTGGATTGGCTCGAACGCTCGCAGGCCAGTGCCAGCGACCTGATCCAGTCGGGCAAGGGGCTGCCCCATGCCTCTTCAGCGGTGGCGATCAGCTCGCTCATTGCCCACCCCCGATCACGATGGTCTGTTCGGTATTGGCATCGACTACGGCGCGGACGCGGCTCACACGCGGGGCGCGCGGGCCGGTGTTCTTGGTCAGCCGGTAGATGGCGGCGGTCTTGCCGGGCACGGCCTTGCGGGCCACGGCCAGATAGCTTGCCCCCAGCAAGGCGCGGCAATAATCCTGCGCTGCCTCCAGCGTGACCTCGGTCTCTTCCGTCGCCGCATGGACAGCGACTTCACGCGGGCTGAAGCTTTTCATCTGCCGCATGGCCGTCCACATGTTCTGCTCTGGGCTGCGGGCGCGGGCGGCAAGCACGGGCTTGGCCCCATCCCTGACCTTCCACAGCGACCGGATGCGATGGCCCGACCGGACCTCGTCCAGAAGCCCCGCCTTGTTCCAGGCGCGAACGATCTTGCGGGCGTAATCCTCGGTCACTGCCATTTTCAGGGCGATGTCCGCCGTGCCAAAGCTTTCCAGCGTGGCAGCATGGGCAAAGGCGGCATCTGCCGTCGATTGTGCGTTGGCCGGGCTGACCCTCATGCCACGGCCCTCCCGCGACGGGTGACAGCCGGAACCGCGCCCCGACGCAGGGTCGGCGGCTCGCCGGTGTGGAAGGCCCCACCGCCCCAATCGGCCAGCGTCATGCGGCGTAGACCCCGCACAGCCGCGAACTCGGCCAGCGCAGCAAGGTTGGTGCTGATATAGCGCATGCTGGCCTTCGAACTGGTCAGGACCGCTTCGCGCAGCTCGGGCGCGATCTCGACATCGGGGGCATAGACCCGGGCCAGATGCCCCACATCGTCCAAGGTGGCAGGCTCAGCCTCGACCCATGCCAGCATCCGGCCATGGACCCGCTCCCAGGCCTGCAGCCGCTGCGGCAGCAACTCCTCCCCCATCAGGATCACCGGGGCACCCGACTTGTCATGCAGGTGGCGCACCGCCTCGATGGTCTTGGTCGACAGGATATGATCGGCCTCGTCGATGATCAGCGGGCGACCGGTCATCGCCAGTTCCTGCGCCGCCTGATCGAACAGGTCCGGGATCAGCCGCTTGGGCCGCAGTCCCAGCTCGGTGACAATCATCTCCATAAGCTTCTTCAGCCCACCGAAGGGCAGCGCCTCGACATGGCAGGCGTTCAGCGTGTTGGTCGCATAGATCCCGGCAGTGGTCTTCCCAAGGCCAGCACGGCCATAGAAGCAACCCAGACCCGGCAGACCCGGCCCCCGGTTCTGTGCCCGGTCGATCAGCGCCATCAGACGCGTCACGTTCGCCAAAGGCGCGACCGTATTGTAAAGTTCACCCCGTTCTGTCACCTTGTTCTCCTCTGCTCGTTACCGCCGCCGTGGGGCCTCGACCGCCCCCGGCGGCTTTTCTCATCCGAAAATCGCGTCCCCGAAGTCGTCCCAGAGCAGGCGCTCTGACCGGTATTCCGAGGTGTTCTGAAAGACCGACAACCAACGCTCCTGGTCGCGGGTCACAGGCTCGCCAGCGGCCAGCCGCCGCTCGATGTCCAATGCCCGCTTGAACCGGTCCCGTGCCGTCTCTTCGGCAGTCGGGGTGGCACCCTTGCCCGCCCGTGCCGCGTCCAGATTGGCCACGACGCCCGCCTGAATGCGCTCCAGCGTGGCCGGATCGATGGGCGGCGACCCGCTCGGCCGCGCAATGGCTTCCGGGGTGGCAGGCTTGCCGAACTGGGCGCGCACGACCTTGGCTTCCGGCTTCGGCGCAGGCGTGTCCGATATTCCGTCCAGGGTCAGACCCAACTCGGCTGCCTTGAAGACGCGGTGCGCCTCGACTTCCGCCTTCTGTGCCTTCAGCCAGCCGCGATAGAGCCGCGCATGGATCCGCGCCTCGTCCATGTCGAAGAAGCCGACCTTCTGGCGGCACCCGGCATGACCCAGATAGGCCCCGTCCTGCGCATAGACATGAACCCCAGTCCAAAGGTCAGCAGGGTCAAAGCGGATCACCACACGGGTGCCCGCAAACTCGCTCAGCCAAGGCTCCCAGAACTCGTTGCCTTGGAACTTGATCGCACCCGACCGCGTGTCGGCCCGCAGACCTTCCGCCCCCAAGAGCCACAACCGCCGCTGCGCCTCGGTCGCCTTGCGGATCGGGGCAGCCTGATAGCTTTCGTCGAAGACCACGTTGAAGGACCGGCCAAAGGCCACTTCCGACCGGCGGTTTTCCCGCGCGTTGTGCTCTTCGATCCCCTCGGCCACGACCTTGATGAAATCTTCCAGCCCGACCGCGCGGCTGCCGTAGTTCTCGGGCTTGGCCATGACCGTGTTGCCGGTATAGGCCCCAGCCAGACGCGGGTCCTTGGCGATGGATTGGCACATGTCGCGGAAGGCCCGCTCGATGGGCTTGGACTGGCCGCTGTAAGGCGTGGCCCAATGGATCGTGCAGCCAAGCGCGGTGAACAGGCCAGGAATGTCGTCTTCCTTGACCTTGAACCTAAACCGGGTGGCAGCGCCGCCGGTGATGGCCTTGGCCGCGAATTCCCGACCGTTGTCCAAAAGGACATGCTCGGGGATGCCCCAGGCCTCGATCATGTCGCCCGCGCACAGCATGACGGCGGTCGAGTTCGGGGTCTGGTCGATCCGCCAGGACAGAATGCGCCCGGAATAGATATCCTGGAAGGCGACCATCTGCGGGCGCGCGACCAGACCGGGCTCGCCCCCGACCGAAGGCCAGCGGACAAAGACGTCGAACTTGTGGAAGTCGGCGTTCACCGCCTGCAGCGCCTGAAGGCAGGTCTTGTCGCGCACCTGGGCCGGGAACAGCCGCTTGACTGCATCCACTCCCTGCCGTGCCAGCACCTGGCTGACACGGGAAACCGCCGCGTCCAGATGCCGCCGCATGGTCCGCTCGGGCAGGATGTCCCAGCCCTTGTCGCGCGCCACCCGCGCCGACCGGCGATAGCAGTCGGTGAACGGCGGGGCTTCCAGCCGCAGATAGTCCGACTTCAGGACCTCAAAGAACTCCGGCGCGCAATCCTTGGCACGCGGGCGCTTTTCCGCAGCCCGATTCCGGGGGGCAAGGTAAGCCAGCCGGTCATGCGCTGCGATCCCCTCGATCATGGCGAACCACGACCAGATCGTCCGCGCACCCGTGCCGTCCAGCGCCGCGACCTGTTCGACCGCAAGGAACCGACCGATGGCCCCCTCCAGCGCCTCGACCTTCTGGATCAGCAAAAGCCGTCCTTGAGCCTTGGCCTTTACGGCCTCGGGCAGCGCCTCATACCAGGCCCAGACCTCGTCCCGCGCCCGTGCCGCAGCGGCCTTCGGGGCCACAGCCTGCTTGATCAGGGCGCGCTGTGCCGCATTCGGGAACAGCTTCCAGCTATACTCCCAGCCCCCGCCCTTGCCCGCACGACGCCGCGCAAACTTGCCCTCCCGCCACTTCAGACGGTCGGCCAAGGCGTCAACGCCCTGCCTTGTCTTGGGCAGGTCCGGCAGACCGCTCTCGGCGATCTGTGCGGGCGTCCACCATTCTTGGGCGGGGGTCAGGCTCACTGGTCGCCCCCTTGCGGATCAAGGAAGTTCGACAGCGGCTCGCCCCGGTTCTCGGCATCCCAGATTTCGTGGCGATGGTTGATCAAGAACCGCTTCTTCGCCGCCATCGGTGCCCGCGCCCATGCCTTGGACAGGGCGATGAACGCCTCTTCAACGGGGTCTTTAACGGGGGCTTCATCGCCCGCTTCGGCCCGATGGGACCGCCACGCATCGGCGGCAGATTTCGCCCCGTTCGACAGCCGGATGCAGACCTGCGACCGCTCCTTGCCATCGCCGATCTTGGCCAGCGCCTGAAGGTCAGCCAGCCGGATCGGGGCCTTGGCGGCGCGCAGCCAGCGCAGCTCGTCATGCGACAGCGCGGTGCCGATCTCGACCAGACGACGGACGTGCCGGTCGGACAGCCCAAACTTCTCGGCAGTGGTCGCGGCAAAGGATCGAACGGACATCATGTCCGTTTGATTTTTGAACTCGACGCTCTTGTGGTCGCCGCCGTGCTTCGTCTCCGGGTGCAGCCGCTCATAGACCGCCTTCCTCTCGGCCAGAAACACCGCCGTATCCAGCGGCCCCATCTCGGCCCCGGCAAGGTTGTCGTCGATCTCGATCATCCGGGCCTGGTCGTTGGTGATCCCCGACCAGACCCAGGCGTCCGCCTCCTCGATCTTCAGCTCGGCATAGGCCGCAAGCCGGTGACCACCCGCCAGCAGGACAAGCCCCGTCTTGGTTTTGCGGACATGGACCGGGTCCTTGATCTGGCCGATCTCGGCGACCGAGGCGAGGATCGACTGCACACCGGCAGCGCTGACCGGGCGCAGGCGCTGATCGGCCTTCACATCGGCCAGCCGGATACGTTGCAGAACGGGGGCGGGAGTGGGCTTCATTTTAGGTCCGGGGCCTTTGTCATGGTGTAGTAAAAGCAGGTGCCCACACCGCTCGGGGCAGCCTGTCGGACGCAAGTAATCACCGCGCCATGGACCCGCAGTTCGGACACGCAGGCGCTGACGGCCAGCACCTTTGCCCGCTTCACGATGTCCAGCGTGGTCAGGGTTTTGCCATCGGCCAGCACCTTCAGCACCTTGCGCAGCCGGGGGCTGGTCAAGGGCGCGGCATGGATGCTTCCGGTGGCGCGGGTCATTTTGCCCGTCCGTTGCGTGGTGCCACGCCGTACGGGACCAACTCGCCACCCTGACGGCGGCAGCCGTCGCACATCCGGTTGTGAATGCCTTCGCTGGGGAACGAATTCTGGCAGCACATGCAGGGCCGCTTCATCCGCTTCAGCGCCAGATCGGCAGCCTTCTGCTTCTGTCCGGCAATGCCTGCCGCCTGCGACTTTGAAGCATAGGTGCCATAGACCTGACCGTCCGGCTGATAGACCACATACTTGCCCTCGGCGCGGGTGATGACCTGCCACTTGGCATGCTCGGGCTTGGCGAACTTGATGTTGTCGATGCCCATCACACGCGCTCCCGCTTCGACAGGAACAGCGTGATCCGGGCCAGCACCGTCTGCGTCGAAAGGACGCCAAGATCGGCGATGACCGCATCGGTCACTTCGCGGTACTGCCGCCCAGCCTCGATGATCTCATCGTCGGTAGAGTCCGCACTATGCATGACGTCATTCGCCACTTGCGCAGCCCGCAGGTTGCCGATCATCCGGGTCCATTCGGCGGGGACAGGCGGGCCGCTCACGACACGTTCTCCGCGACCAGACTCAGGCGCAGCATGTCGCGCAGGCCCTTTGCAATCGCCGACAGATAGGCCGAAAATCCGGGGTCCGCGATCAGGTCGATCAGCTTGTCTTCCGCCGTGATCAACGCCTCCAGGGCGATGCACTCGGCGGCGTCCGACAGACCCTTCTGCTGGGCCACGTCCTTCGCCTTGACGACATCGGCGATGGCTGCAAGGACAGCCTCGATCCGGTCCGCCTCGACGCGGGCTTGTGCGATGATGATGGCAGCCGACATCGTCACATCCCCCCGTCAAGGATCGACCCGATGAATAGGGCCAGGGGGACAAGGGCGAACAGGAAGGCGACCGCGATCACGTCGCCCAGCCAATGGTCGTCCAGCCGCTTGCAGGCAGCAAAAAGCTTGCGCATGGGATTGCTCCGGGTGGGGGAAAGAATGAGGGCGAGGGGCATCACGCTGCCTCCCGCTTGGACTTGGCCGGGCGCGGGATATGGCGGGGCCATTCAAGGTCGGCAGGCCAGTTGTCACTAAACCAGCCGAAGAGCCGCGCCGCTGTCTGAGTGCGGCAGTCGGCACCTTTCTCGATCATGTTCTTGAAGAAGTCGCCTTTGCCGAGGGCACGCATGGAGATCGCGAAATGCGTGACCCCAAGGTGCGCGGCGAGCGCTTCGGATAGTGCGATAAGGGCGTGTCTCTGATCCATGCGACCAGATAGCCAAAAAAAGCCACGCCATGCAAGCTAAAAAAAGCTATAGGTTGTGGATTTAGCTATTTTTGGCTATGCATGCCTATGGAGACGATTCTCGACCACATCGATGCAGCGTTGCGCGCAAAGGGCTTGAAGGATGCCACGGCATCCCGCTTGGCTGCAGGGAACCCATCTTTGATCAAGAATATCCGGAGTGGTGGCGGGAATGTCGGTTTCGAAAGCTTGCAGAAGTTGGCAGCGGTCCTCGACCTTGAAATTTACTTCGGCCCCAAGAGAACGCAGCCACGGCCAGTCGAACTTCGGATGATCTCGAACCACGATCCCGACCAGGACGCACCCACTGGCTTTCTCACCATCCCATGGCATGACGGAAAGCCAGGATCGGGCAGCGCGCCGGTGGCCTTTTCCCGCGCGTGGCTTGACCGTCACCAACTTGTGCCCGACTTCCTCCAGGCCGTCATCCCCGACCGCTTTGCGATTTCCCCGGCACCCGACGCCGATACCGTGACGGTGCTCGACACGCGCCTCGCGGCTCGTGACGGAGTCGGGCTCTGGTGCTACCGTGACGCTGGCCGCGTGACAGTGTCCTACATGACCTTCAGGGGTGACCTTTCGGTCATTCACCCCGCCACACCGGAGGCCGAGGCGCGGGCCTTCAAGGACACATCCGCCCTGACCCTCGGCCTGATTGGCAAGGTCGTTTGGATGGGCCAACTCGTGCCGCTCAAGGGCAAGGTGCGGTAGCCTATGCCTAACATGTTTCGACTGGAGTTCGACTTCCCAGCGGATGAATCGTCACTGCCGATACAAGAGGTCGTCGAAACCTACATGCATGTTCTAGGCATGACATCGGTCAAAGAAACATATCTTAACGGGATGCTGCCCTTGTGGCTTTATGGCTATCAGAAGGGCGATCCGCGCATGCAGGAAGCTGCTCTGGGACCTTTGCGCACAGAAGGGGTATCATTCATTTGGCCCTGGTTCAGCGAGTGGCGAGAGTCCTTCCGTGAGGCGAAGCTTTTACCCCTGTCTTGGTTGCCGTTCTCAGACCATGTTTGGGATCTACGCTTGGGGCTGCGGCAAGAACGAGTGGCGATCCTCTCGGATGTGATCTGGCGAACAGCTTGGAACCGCCGCCTCGCTAACCAACATGCGGCATTCGATGATGCCAGCCGCCCACGTCGATCGATGGCCTACACTTACGATCTTCGGTCTGACTGCGAAGCGTCTCAGATGGTGGCAGCTCGCCGCCTCGCGGGTCTCGTCCCAGGTGATTGGCGGACCTATCCTCCATATTTTCCGGGCGACCATTCAACTGTTGAAAGGGTGCGCGCATGACTGTTCTTCGTCTTTTGCTTTTTGCATTTGGTCTAGCCACGCGAGCTGATGCCGACCCGATCATGGACCTCGCCGAGCAGTGCCGATCAGCGGTCGAGGCCGGGGATGATGCGGCCTTTCAGGCGGCGGCGGCTCAGCTGGTCGAGCTGCGCCATGTCTGGAACACCGAAGCGATTCTGATCGGCTCCGAATGCCTGACAAAAGGCTTCGGCACAACCTGGGCCTACTCCTACCCGCAAAGCCGCTTTGTCTCGAAGGACCAGGTGGAAGCCGAGGCGAAGGCAGCGGCGGATGCCAATGCCGCCAGCGCTCGAGCGGCTGCTATCGCCGAAGAACAGGCCGCCACGCGTGTGGCGGCTGATCTCGCCGCCCAGGCCGAACGGGAGGCTGAACGCCAGGCCAATGCCGCGCAGGTTGCCGAGCTCGTTCACGCCTCCTGCACGACCCTTCTGGAACGCGACCAGGTGGCCGCGATGACCAATTCGATCTGTGTCGAAAGCTTCCTGTCGAACGGCCTTCCGCCCAGCTGACCGCGAAAATGAGTTGCATGTTGGCATGGCGGTTTATGGCCGTGCGCTGCGGCTCGTTTCCTGCTTTATCAATGCTTTATGCCTAACATGCAAAAGACCAAGGTAACTTGCACCATCATTTGCATGTTCCGAGGCCCCATGACCGCGCCTTTTGCTGGCCAATGGCCCCGGCAACGCGCTTAAAACCCCTATTTTACAGCCCTTTAAACACAGCCCCTTCGTCGAGGCCCTTCCGGCCCCTCCACCGCCCAATCAGCCCCCAACCCCCACTTTCCCGCATTCCCTGCTGACAAAGTCTTCGGCCACTTGGTCATCAGCCCTTGGCCGCTAACCCCGCGTTCTCACGCGCCTTTTCGCCTGTTCCCACCTGATATCACCCTTTCCCGCCCGCTTGCAGGATCATGTGTCAACGCTCAGCGGGCCTTCTGACCGAAGGCGGCATTTCCCG
>Ga0228700_1001097_pt1 | contig 19306 bp, 15 predicted proteins | sample McNCre317_Aug_MG_FD_178019 | JGI IMG/M metagenome (GOLD analysis project Ga0228700, IMG submission 178019) | Freshwater microbial communities from McNutts Creek, Athens, Georgia, United States - 3-17_Aug_MG | ecosystem: Environmental > Aquatic > Freshwater > Creek | place: USA: Georgia...
CCCACGGAAAATATCTGGAACGCCCAAGCCGGCCTCAACGCGTTTGACCACGTCCACGATCTAGCTGTCACTGAATTTCGATCTCTTCATGCAGAACTTCCCTCATTGGGAAATTGCTTCTAAGGGATGATTGCCCATTGATTGCCCATTGATTGCATTTTTTGTTGCAAATTGAACTCAACCTCACTTTTTTCTTGCTTTAAAGTACAAATCTGCGGTATATTAAAAACGTATCGAATCAAGAAGTGTCATCTTTTTCTTGATCGATCAGGATCTCAGGGCGTTTGCAATGAGGCCGACTCATCAATCATTTTTTGGATCATCATCATGAAAAAAGTTTCCGCTCTGTGCCTGTCTTTGGCTCTGTCTTTGTCTCCTGCTGCTTTTGCTCAAAGCCAATCTTCTGGTAGCGCTGGTGCCGGCGGCGCAGGTGCAGGTGCTGGTGGCGCTGCTGCTGGTGCAGCTGCTGGCGTGACTGTGGGTGTTGCGGCTGCCGCTGTTGCTGCTGTTGCTGCCGTTGCTGCTGTTGCTGCTAACAAGGATGATGCCGCTGCATCTACAACTACCACTTCAAGCTCTTCAACACGTACAAAATAATTTATCTGCTTAACAAAAACGCCCCTTTGGGGCGTTTTTTTTTGCACCAATCCCTTGATCAATGCAAGACGGGTCTCGCATGTTGGTAAAACGCCTTTTTCGCGCCGCGTTTTTTGCGTGCGTGTCTTTTTTGCTGGTCGCGTGCCAAGGTTTCAACCCTGTTGTGGATACCTTCACAAACTTGCTGCCTAAGAGGGGATCTGACAGTGCCTACCAGCCAGGAATGGAGTATTTGCAAGTGAGCTTGGACGGCCGCAGCAGTGCCATGGCCTTGGGCTACCGGCAAACCAAAGGGCTTGACGTGCACGAGCTTTGGTACAGCGGGCAGCGCGAAATGCTTCACCTGGTGAATGGCCGCGTGGTGGAAGTGCAGGGCATGACGCACGAGTTGCGCAAGCAAAGCGACAAAGTGCCCAGCTGGCATGATTTGGCCGAGTCCAAACGCCCTTTGGTGTGGAGCCGAAGCAAAGACTTGATGCCTGGCTACCGCTATGGCCAGGTGGAATACATCATCAGCCAGTGGGTGAAGCCAACAGACCGAGAAGCGGCACTGGTCAATCAACCTGCCCAATGGTTCATCGAACAGGTTAAAAGCAGAACAGCCGATGGGCGTGAATGGCTGTACAACGAAACCTATGCCGTGGTGAACAACCAAGTGATTTACAGCGAGCAGTGTGTGGCCCCTGAGCTGTGCTTAACTTTGCGACCATTAGGAATGGTGAAGCCAGGAGTGGTTAAACCATGAAATACCCGCGTTTAACAGCGGCGCTGCTTGGCGCGATGGCGCTTTCGTGCGCGAATGCGCAAACAAAGCCAACCCCCACAGTAAGGCTGAGCGATTGGCTAGAGCAACAAATTAATACACCAGATGTCTACCCACTTGGCTTGATATGGGCTACGCCGGAAGAAAAAGCCAAGCAAGCGCTTGAGCAGACAGCGCTTCAAACGCAGCTCACGGACCTTCTAAGTGAAAAACAAATTTCTGCAAGCGAGCTTGCTGGCTTGGAACAGGCCTTGCAGGCGCTGCCGCCTACAGGCCGTGTGCGCGTGGCATCTGCCAGTGGCAAATGGTTGGCAGCCAACCCACAACGCGACCCGGTGGTTATGCCGGGCGACAGCGTGACCATGCCCACACGACCCAACACCTTGCGTGTGATGAACGCAGACGGCGCTGTGTGCGAAGTGCCCTACAAAGAGGGTTTGCAAGCCAACGACTATGTGCGCGCGTGTTTCCCCAACACGACAGTGCCTAGGGCATGGGTGGCGCAGCCTGATGGGCGTGTACAAAAAGCTGGTTTGCGCAGCTGGAATGCAGGCAATCAAGACACACCCGCGCCAGGGGCTTGGGTGTGGGCGCCCAAGTCATCAATGGATGATGACTTCAACCAACGCTGGGCCTCTTGGCTGGGTACCCAAGGCGTGGCATCGAACGTGCCGTTAGATGCATTTGCCAGCTACCACCGCCAAGTGGTGCCCGAAACACCACAAACAGACGCGTGGGACATGGCGGGGCGACATTTGCAAACCAGGCCCAGTGCCAGCAATTGGGGCAATGTGGGCTTGCTGCAAACGCCGACCGCGCGCATGCAAGATGCGGGTTACTTTGGTTTCGGGCTACACAGAATATGGCCCTACAACCAAGTGAGTGTGATGTTCCAACCCTTGGATTGGATGGAAACAGGGTTTCGTTACACCAGCATTTCAAACCGCTTGTACTCTCCATTTGAGTCGTGGAGCGGTACGCAGGCATACAAAGACAAAAGCATTGACATGAAACTGCTCGCTTGGCGCGAGTCCGACTACTTGCCTGGGCTGGCAGTGGGCTGGCGCGACATGGCGGGCACGGGTTTGTTCAGCTCCGAATACCTGGTGGCCAGCAAGCGCACAGGGCGGTTTGATTGGTCTGCGGGCATTGCATGGGGCTACCTGGGCAACCGAGAAAGTATGAAAAACCCACTCAGTCGGGTGTTGGGCAAAGGATTCGATGTGCGCCCAACGGATGTGGGTAATGGAGGAAACTTTGCGACCAGCAGTTGGTTCCACGGGCCTGCGTCTTTGTTTGGTGGTGTCGAGTACCAAACGCCTTGGAATGTGGTGCTCAAAGCTGAATACGACGGTAATAACTACAAGGCGGAGCCCTTGGGCAACTCTTTTTCGGCCAAATCGCCACTTAACTGGGCGGTGGTGTATCGGCCAGTACGTGGTGTGGATGTATCGGCAGGCATTGAGCGTGGCAACACCTGGGCCTTTGGCTTGACGTTTTATACCGACCTGTCGGGCCTGAACGTGCCCAAAGTCACCGACCCTGTGTTGCCTGCTGTGAGCAGAACCAAGCCCAACCAAGCCCCCAATTGGAACCAAACTGCCCAGGATGTAGAAAAGTACACCCAATGGCATGTGGCGCAAATTTACCAAGCTGACCCCAAGACCTTGGTGGTGGCCGCAGACCGCACCCAAAATCCTTACCCCCAAGTGCGCCTGGACAAAGCCATGACGGTGATTCACCGTGATGCACCAGCAGAAATTGAACAAGTCGAAATTCAACACCGCAACATGGGCGAGGTGATGGCTGTGCAGCGCGTGGACCGCGAGGCATGGGCGCAATCCAAGACTGAGCCTGCGCGCACACAAGAGGCGAAGTTGCCTGCACAGCCCACTTATGACCCATCGCTACAAGACCCTGCAAAGCCTGCGCTGGTGCAGCGCAACACGGCTTCGTATGTAGAGCCGGGTTTGGACTTTATTCAAACCTTGGGTGGTGCCGATGGTTTTGTGTTGTACCAATTCAGTGCTGCAGTACGCATGGGTTTGAAGCTGCCTTGGGACATGGAAGTTCGAGGCATGGCGCGCGGCCGCCTGTTGAACAACTACAACAAGTTCAAAGACCCAGGATCATCTGATTTGCCTCGTGTGCGCACGTATTTGCGTGAGTACTTTGTGACCTCGCCCGTGACGATGACCAACCTTACCCTCAGCAAAACCAGCCGCTTAGGTCGTAACTGGTATGGCACGGTGTATGGCGGTTATTTTGAAGAAATGTTTGGTGGGGTAGGCGGTGAAGTGTTGTACCGACAACCCGGCAGCCGCTGGGCGGTGGGTGCTGACATGAACCAAGTTAAACAACGCAGCTTCGAACAAAACTTCAGCTACCGCGATTACAAGGTGAAGACCGGGCACATCACGGGCTATTGGCATACGCCAATAGACGGCGTGCATGCTTCGCTAAGTGCGGGCCAATATTTGGCCGGCGACCGCGGTGCCACGATGACGGTGGCCAAGGTGTTTGCCAATGGCACCACCATGGGCGCATATGCAACCAAGACCAATGTGCCTGCCGCTTTGTTTGGTGAAGGCTCGTTTGACAAAGGCATTTTCTGGGCCATTCCGTTCGATGCCTTCTTAACCAGTTCAAGCCGTTCGTATGCCAACTTCTCTTGGAAGCCGCTCACGCGAGACGGCGGCGCACGGGTGGTTCGCCCGGTCAACTTGTACAACGAAACCGTTTGGTTGAACCCGCTGATGAACAGCTACTTGCCAGCGCACCCTGCCAACGACAGCGTGATTCCCGACGATCGCATTGAGCCTTACGAGCGCAAGCGTTGAGTTAGGAGTGCAAGCGTTCCGTTACAAGCGCAAGCGCTTGGGCTTCAAGCGCGCAAAAAGGTGAGCAAAGAGCTGTGTAAAAGGGCGCAAAAACAAAGCCCTCAGCGTGTGCCATTGCCCGTCTGTGCCGTCGCCCAGGCCTTTGGCAAACACCATGGGCGTTAAGCTGGGTTGAATGAAGGTGCCGTACAGGCGGTCCCAAATGGCCAGCTCGTAACCCCGGTTGCAGCCCCAGTGTTCAGGGTTGGCGCTGTGGTGCAGCTGGTGGTGTGCGGGGCTGATGAACCAGCGGTTGAGTGTCGCGCCATAGGTGACCCATACATGCCAATGCCGCAGGTGGTCGACCAGGTTAAACAACCACACCAGCGCATGAAAACCCATGAAGGTGAAGAAAGTCACGCTCGGATCAACCCAACGCGCATAGGCCCAACTCAATATGCCTGTGAACACAGCGGGCACCCAAGCCATCACGGCCAAATCCACCGGGTGCACCCGATACGCCGTGAGTGGTGTGAGCACCTGGGCCGAGTGGTGAACCTGATGAAATTCCCATAGCCATGCGATGTCGTGCAACAGGCTGTGTGCAACAAAACGCCCCAGATCGTAAGCAACAAAAAACAGCAAGGTAAACACCAACCGACTGAGGATGTGTGAAGAAGCCAGAGGTTCCGACTCTTGTGGCGAACCCAAAGCTGGTAGCCAAGAGATCACCGTTTGTTCAGACACCCAAAATTGGCTGGTGATCCAAGCCATCAACAAGGCGTTGAGCACATAAAACTTGTAGTCCACGCGGGCTGATGGGTGCCACCAGATGTCACGCGAAAAAAAGTTTTGCCAAAAACTGCCAGAAGGTGGCACAGAGGTGAATGTGGCCTGACGAACAAGGTACAGTTTCCAAACGAGCCAAGCGATGGCGAAACCTGAAAACAGGTACACCCAATACAGCTCTGACTGCATGATGAGTGGTGCTGCTAAGGCCTTGCCCACATGCAGCACCACAAAGTAAACCCCCTGGTCAATCAGGTTGGAAGAAATCAAGTCCATGGTGATGCGAAGGAGAGTTGGTTGAGGTACTTCATGATGTTGTTGAACCGCATGCGCGCAGGACTTGCACTAAGTGTTGTCTTGGCCATGCTGCCTTTGTGCGCGCAAGCGCAGAGCCGTTCCCAAAGCCATGCCCATGGCGATTCGGTTTTGATGGAAGATCTTACTTGGGTCGAACTCAAAGCACAGATTGACGCTGGACACACTTCGGTTATTTTGCCCACGGGCGGGCTGGAGCAAAACGGCTCTTACATCACGCTGGGCAAGCACAATCACGTGGTGGCCTATGCCGCAAAAGAAATAGCTGCCGCATTGGGGCGAACCTTGGTGGCGCCTGTGCTGAAGGTAGTGCCGCAAGGACCGATGGACAAACCGAGCGGCAATTTGTTATTTCCCGGCACCATGGCCTTGCGCGATGAGACCTTTGATCGGGTGCTGCAAGACATGGTGCTGAGCCTGGCCTATGCCGGGTTCAAGCGTGTCTACTTGATTGGCGACCATGGGCAGAGTCAGGCGATTCAACATCAAGTGGCCCAACGCATGACCCGCATGCTGCAAGCTGCAGGTGTGCGTGTGCTGCATGTGCAAAGCTACTACCAACCTGAGCTGGAAGAGGCGTATTTAACGCGCCAAGGCGTGCCACAAGCGGTGCAGGGTGAGCATGCTGGTGTGTCCGACACCGCCCAGATTTGGGCGGTCCAGCCTGATTCGGTGAGGCAAGCAGCTTTACTGGCGCGCAGCGCTCAACAGCCAGCGGCACAAGGCATGAGCGGCCGCCCCGAACTGGCCACCCCTGAACTTGGACGTGAATTGCTGAAGCTTCGCATCAAAGCAGCTGTGGATGAGATGCGGCGTAGCGAGGCCGCTGCCAAATAGAATAAGCTCATGCGCGACTACACCATCACCTTCGCCTGCTACAACCAGCTCGATTACACGAAGCAATTTATTGCCAGCTTAGATCGAAGCGAGGTCGATTTCTCGCGCATCGTGGCCGTAGACAACGGATCGACCGATGGAACGCGTGAGTGGTTGGGCCAGCAAGGCTTTGGTGCGGTGGTGTTGAACGACCGTAACTTGGGCTGCGGTGCGGCTTGGAACCAGGGTGCTTTGGCCTTGCAGTCTGAGTGGACCGTGGTGATGAACAACGACGTGGTGTGCGCCAAAGGATGGTTGCACAAGCTGCTGCAAGGTGCGCAGCAGCATCAACTGCAAATTGCCAGTCCAGCAATGGTGGAGGGCGATCTGAACTACGACTTTGATTCATGGACTGCAGAGGCCGCTCAAAAAATGCAAGGCTATTGCCGCCATGGTGCCCCCCATGCGGTGTGCATGGCCATTCATGACAGCGTGTGGCAAGAGATGGGCTACTTCATGCCGGTGCCCAAGTTGTTGGGCTATGAAGACGCCATATTTTTTCAGCGCGCTCTAGAAAACAACATTCGTACCGGGACGATTGGCGATTCTTGGCTGCACCACTACGGCATGACTACACAAAAAGCGCTCAAGCTCGAAATGAACTTACAGCAGAGCGACAGCCTGGGTAATCGCAACCTGATGAAGCTGTACATGAACCAATCGTGGTGGGCGCGCAAAGTGGCGCGCCATGCGCGTCGCAAACTCTTGCGCGAGACCCGTGCTTATGAGCTGGCGTCGTTTGAGATGACGGTGCATGCAGTTCGAATGGCTGAAAATTTCAATTGGTATTGATGAAGGATCGAGATGCGTGAAGCTTCAAAAACAAATTTAATTCGCGACCCATCCTTTGCGCAGGAATATTTACAAGGGAAGGTGCTGGATATTGGCGCCGGAACGGATCTTGTGTGCACTTGGGCGAAAAGCTTTGACGTAGAAGATGGCGATGCCAATCACATCACCAACTACTTTGCGAATGGCACTTTCGATACTGTTCATAGCAGCCATTCCCTAGAGCATATGGACAACCCGGTTCAAGCGTTGGGCGGATGGTGGGAGTTGGTCAAGCCTGGTGGTTACTTGATTGTTGTGGTGCCTGATGAAGACTTGTACGAACAAGGTATTTGGCCAAGCTTTTTCAGCAACGAACACAAATCCACTTTTCGTTTAGGTTCCGATCACAGTTGGTCGCCGGTGTCGTTTGATCTGCAAAAACTATGTCGAACCTTGCCACATGCTCAGATAGTCAGTGTGCAGCAGCAATCACACGGCTACAGCCGCGATTTGATGTTCCCTAAAGGTTTAAAGCCGAAAAGAATCAAACAACCTCTTAAAACTTGGATCAGTCTGATCAAAAGAATTCCATTTGTTGGATCTCAGCTCAAGGAGGATTTTCTGAAGAGCTTAATCAAACACGGTTATCCGTATGATCAAACTCAGAAAGATGCGCTGGCGCAAATCGAAATCATTGTGAAGAAAGTCCAGAATTAAATGGGTACTTTGACCAAATACGACCTAAGTCATGTGGCCTGTAATGTGTTCATTGAAGCAGTTACCGGTTCTGCTGGAGCGTGCTTACCGAGGTGCGGCTAGGTGAAGTTTGGGAAAACCCTTTATTTTTATGCACTCTTGATAAAAGCGATTTGTCAGGAGTGGAAGAAGAGTTCTCGCACGGCCTTTGATCTTTTGTCTGAATCGTGGCGTTTGTATCGCACCAACAATACCCAGATATTCATGCAATGGGTGATGACACGATGCTTGATTCCTAATTACCGACTGAAGGTAAAGATCAAATTAGGGCGTCCTTCGCCTACGATCTTTCGCAAATTTCATGAAGAAATTCAAGCTGACGCTGAATGGGCTTCAACGGCCGCAATCCAGTCACGACAACAGCCCAAATATTTGATCATTCGTGATGGAGCGATGGGCGATGTGCTCATGCTCACGCCTGTTGTGAGGGCGTTGCACGCCAGACACGGCGGTGACATTGCGATTGATATTGCCACGCAGGCGAAAGCTGTGTTTGACAGCAATCCGTATGTACGTGCAGTGGTGAGCCCTAAGGCTTTAAAGCATGGTGTTCATACCTACGATGTAGTCATTGATCTTAATGACGCATATGAGCGATCTCCAGATACACATCCGGTGAGCGCTTACGGTAAGTTGGTATTAGGTGTGGGTGACTTTGATAAAAGCCTGGACCTGCACCCAACGCCAGAAGATATTCGATGGATCGATTCTGTTGTGGCAGAAGTTGGAGGGCCTTATGTGGTTGTCCATCATTTTCGTCACGAGTGGTCGAATCGAGAGATTGATCCCGCGGTGTGGAGCGGTTTACTAAGTGGGCTCGCCCAGCAAAAACGTTTCAAAGTTATTTACGTGGGCGTGGATCGCGACTACGCAGAGATTTTGAGTGATGATTTTCAAGATCATCGAGGTAAGTACTCCATACAGCAGTTGAGTTTGCTTATCGCAAACAGCGAAGGTTTCTTGGGTGGAGACTCTGGACCGTCGCACATTGCCGCCACTACCAATGCGCCTATGTGCATTTTTTATACCTGTGCGCACCATGAAGCACGTATGCCTTTACGAAGCGTTGGGCGATTCCTGCCTTTAAAGCCTGACTTGGATTGCTACGGGTGTCTGACCCATAGCCCGATTCCGCGTCCAGGTCATTTTTGTTCTCGTGGTGATAATGCTTGTGTTCGTGCCTTTGATACACCAGCGATCACGAATCGTGTTTTAAGTTTCTTTGAGAAGAAGTCATGACCATCATCGTCACCGGCTGTGCCGGCTTCATCGGCAGCAATTTTGTTCATACCTGGCTTGGCAGTTCCGACGAGCAAGTGATCAACCTCGACAAGCTCACCTACGCCGGCAACCTAGACAACTTGGCATCGCTCAAAGACGACCCGCGCCACGTGTTTGTGCAAGGCGATATTGGCGACACCAGCTTGGTGCCCCAGTTATTGGCGCAGTACAAACCCCGCGCAGTGTTGAACTTCGCAGCCGAGAGCCATGTGGACCGCTCTATTCACGGCCCTGGCGACTTCATTCAAACCAACGTGATGGGCACGTTTAACTTGTTGGAGAGCGTGCGCGCTTATTGGCAAGATTTACCTTCGGCCGAGAAAGAAGCCTTCCGCTTTTTGCACGTCAGTACCGACGAGGTGTACGGCACACTCTCGCCCACCGACCCACCGTTTGCAGAAACCAAAAACTACGAGCCCAACAGCCCGTACTCTGCCAGCAAAGCCGCCAGCGACCATTTGGTGCGTGCCTGGCACCACACCTACGGCTTGCCCGTGCTGACTACCAACTGCAGCAATAACTACGGGCCCTACCACTTCCCCGAAAAGCTGATTCCCTTGGTGTTGCTCAACGCCTTGGCGGGCAAGCCCTTGCCCATTTATGGTGACGGCCAACAAGTGCGCGACTGGTTGTATGTGCAAGACCACTGCCGAGCCATTGCACGCGTGCTCGAAGCAGGCAAACTGGGCGAGACCTACAACATTGGCGGCTGGAACGAAAAGCCTAACCTCGAGGTTGTGAACACCTTGTGCGCGGTGCTGGATGAGCTGCAGCCCCGTGCCGATGGCAAGCGCTACGCCGAGCAAATCACCTACGTCAAAGACCGCCCCGGCCACGACCGCCGCTACGCGATTGATGCCCGCAAGATCGAGCGCGAGCTGGGCTGGAAACCCCAAGAAACCTTTGAGACCGGCATCCGCAAAACTGTGCAATGGTATTTAGCCCACCAAGCTTGGGTTGAGGGCGTGACCAGTGGTGCCTACCGCCAATGGGTGGGCAAGCAGTACGGGGCTTGACCCCGTGGTGGCGCACAAAATTCTTTTGCTTGGTGCCAACGGCCAGTTGGGTCATCAACTGGCCGACGTGTTGCAAAAGTTGGGCGAGGTCAAAGCGCTCACCCGTGCTGAGGCCGACTTGGCCAACCCCGTGGCATTGCGTGAGGCGTTGAACCAGATCGCCCAAACCTTCCAACCGACCGTGATCGTCAATGCCGCTGCTTACACAGCCGTGGACAAGGCGCAAACCGAAACAGATCTGGCGCATGCAGTGAATGCCGCGTCGCCCGCTGTGTTGGCAGAGCTGGCCAAGACCTGGAACGCTACGCTGGTGCATTACTCCACCGATTACGTGTTTGATGGCTCGGGCACACAGCCATGGCAAGAGAGTGATACGACCCACCCGTTGTCGGTGTACGGCCAAACCAAGCGCGATGGCGAGTTGGCGATTGCAGCGCTTTGCCCCAAGCATTTGATTTTGCGCACCAGCTGGGTGGTTGGCACATACGGTGGCAATTTCTTAAAAACCATGTTGCGTTTGGCTGCTGAGCGCGACGCCTTGCGTGTAGTGGCAGACCAAATTGGTGCCCCCACCAGCACCGAGTTGCTGGCCGATGTGACGGTGGAGCTGTTGCAAACGATGTCAGATGCTGCGGACAACGATGCGCGTTGGGGCATTTATCACGTGGCTGCAGCGGGCGAGGTGTCTTGGCACGGTTATGCGCAGCACGTGATTGCGGGGGCTTTGCAGCGAGGTGCACAGTTGAAGGCATCGCCAGAGACCGTCAGCCCCATCACCACCGCAGAATACCCCGTGCCTGCGCCACGCCCGCTCAACTCGCGTTTGAACACGCGCAAATTGCAAACCATATTCGGCATGACGTTGCCTGCTTGGCAAGTGGGCGTCGACGCGATCCTTGATCAACTTATTTCTACAAGAACGATATGACCAAACAACGCAAAGGCATCATCTTGGCCGGTGGTTCGGGCACACGGCTTTACCCCGTCACGCAAGCGGTGAGCAAGCAGCTCATGCCCGTGTACGACAAGCCCATGATTTATTACCCGCTGACCACTTTGATGCTCAGCGGAATCCGCGAGGTGCTGATCATCTCCACGCCGCAAGACACGCCGCGTTTTACAGAGTTGTTGGGTGACGGCAGCCAATGGGGTATGCATATCGAATACGCGGTGCAGCCTAGCCCCGATGGTTTGGCGCAGGCCTTCATCATTGGCAAAAACTTTGTGGCCGATCACCCCAGCGCCTTGGTGTTGGGTGACAACATTTTTTATGGCCACGACTTGGTCAAGCAACTACACAGCGCTGACCAACGCAGCAGTGGCGCTACGGTGTTTGCCTACCATGTGCACGACCCCGAGCGCTATGGCGTGGTGGAGTTTGATAAGCAGTTCCGTGCCCTGAGCATCGAAGAAAAACCCACTGCTCCCAAGAGCAACTACGCCGTGACAGGCCTGTACTTTTACGACGAACAGGTGTGCGACATTGCCGCGGCTGTGAAGCCTTCGCACCGTGGCGAGCTAGAAATCACCGATGTCAACAAGCGCTACCTAGAGCTGGGTCAGTTGAATGTCGAGATCATGGGCCGTGGCTATGCTTGGCTGGACACGGGCACACACGACAGCTTGTTAGAGGCTGCTAGCTTTATTGGCACGCTGCAAAAGCGCCAAGGCCTGATGGTGGCTTGCCCTGAAGAAATTGCTTTCCACGAAAAATGGATTGACGCCGCAGCGTTACAAAAACTCGCCGCGCCCTTGGCAAAGAACGGTTACGGCCAATACCTGTTGAACTTGTTGAAATAAGCCATGCCCTACCAAGTGACCCCCACGCCGATTGACGGTGTGTTGATTTTGGAGCCCAAGGTGTTTGGGGATGCACGGGGCTTCTTTTTTGAGAGCTTTAACGCGCGCGATTTTGAGCAAGCCACAGGTCTGCAACCCCACTTCGTGCAAGACAACCACAGCAAGTCCGCCAAAGGCGTGTTGCGTGGCATGCATTACCAAGTGCAAAATCCGCAAGGCAAGTTGGTGCGCGTCACGCAAGGGGCAGTGTTTGATGTAGCGGTAGATATTCGCAAAGGCTCCCCAACTTTTGGCCAATGGTTTGGCTTAGAACTGTCAGCAGAGAACAAAAAACAATTGTGGATTCCTGAAGGCTTGGCCCACGGATTTTTAGTGATCAGCGAAAGTGCCGAGTTTTTGTACAAAACCACCGACTACTACAGCCCCGAGCATGAGCGCACCTTGTTGTGGAATGATCCAACTGTTGGCATTGACTGGCCCCTGCATTTGTTGGATGCACCGCCTTTGTTGGCTGCCAAAGACGCGAATGCGCCGACCTTACAAAAGTAAGTGCTTTCAGCGCAACTTCGCCATCCAGGCTGTCAAACCCAGCAATCCCAAACTGCTCACTAGCGCAAAACTCGATACGTGTTCAGTTGCGCTGATTGGCATCTCAATCACCAAGGGCGCGAGCAACACCAGCGCCTGCGTCAAAGCCAAGCCCATACAAGCCCACGAATAAGTAACCGCCGATTGGGTTTGAAATGGCCGGTGGCTGAATGCCGCAGATAAGCAAGCGCAGCCTTGCCATAGCACCAAGGGCGCAATGTAGGCCCACACGCCGCTCCAGCGCGCATCAAGCCATTGCGCATAAAGCGCGGTTGCGCACGCGAAGCCGAGCAAGATCACGCACACAAAGGCCGCCAACCCCAACCACCAAGGGCTGGCGCGTGAGGCATCTTGGGGTTTAGCCAACATCACTTGTGCCCAAGCCATGTGGACTACGGCAGGTAAGAAGCCCAGCACGCGCAGCAAGGCAGTCATCCAACCGGTTTCTTGCGCGCCGTACAAACGTTGCCAGACCAACACGATGGCCGTGGCCAGCACGGCGTCTACTGCGGTGTGTGCCATGCGCAAGCGGGTGCTGCGGGGGTCGGCTTGTGTGGAGGTGGCTTCAGATGGTGAGGCATTGTTAGCGTCAAGACCATCGCTTGGTGTGACTGGTTGACGCCAAGCCGGCAGCAACCAAGCGGCACCCACGGCATAGCCCAACACGGCAGACAGCACCAAGCTCGGCCAAGCGCCTTCTGTGTTGGCGCCCATCAATACCGCAGCCATGGCCGCGCAGGTGGCTGTCAAAGGCGGCAACACGCGCACCGCAGCTTGTTGCCAAGCGGTGCCCACACGCAAGCTGAAGGCTTGGGCCAAGGTCCAGCCCATTTGAAACACCGCTAGCAGCAACACCCACAACAAAGCGGGCCAGCTGTTGAGTTTGCTAAAAGCTAAAGCTAGCGCCACCAGGGGCAGCAGCCACAAGCCTCGCGCCAAGCTGGCACGCCAGGCATGGCGCGCTGCCAGCTCAGCAGGTAGGTGGGCATTGGCCAGCAAGCTCAAAGGGGCTTGCGCCAGAGCCAAGGTCATCCAGAAAAAACCAATTTGGCTCAGTACCGAAAACTCACCCACTTCTTCTGGCGTGAACAAGCGCAGCATGAGCAAGGCAAACACCACCTGGGTGACAAAGGCCACCAAGCTCGCCAGTGCCACGGTGTGGCTGGTGCGGTGGGTGCGTAGCGAGCCAAGCGCGGTCATGCCTGCGCCCCGAACAAGACAGACCAAATCGGCAAAGCTTTGAGCACCTCGTGCCAGACGAGCGCACGCACATCAGGCACCACATACGGATAGGCCTCGAGCGCCTCGCCAAAGCTGTGTTGCCAGGTGTTGGGGTCATCGTGCAGCAGATGGAAATTGCCCTCGTAGTGCGCGGCAAAGTAGCGCACCCAGGCGTAATCGTTGCTCACCACGCGCAGGCCAGCAGCGCAGTACTCCAGCACCTTGGTGGATGTCTGTTGGTTGTAGGGTTCGACGTTGCTGACCAAGTTCAAGCCAAAACGTGCGCGGCGCAATTGGCGTGGCACGTCGGCATGCGGCACGCGCCCCGTGCAGGTGACGGAGGGCGGCAGTTGCAGGCGGACTGCATCGGGCACATCGCCCACCAACAGCAAGCTGCGACCTGCCGCGTGGATGGTGTGCAGCACCGGCAAGAAGGGCGCGAGGCGGCCCATTTCGCCAAGGTAGACCAAGTCAAACTCAGGCGGCGCTAAGGTGGCGACTACCTGGGGTTGGGCGATGTCGAAGAAGTGCTGTGCCACGCCCATGTCGCGCAAGGCATGCGGCACGTCGTGGCCAAAGCCCATGCGCTCGCGCACCCAGCCGTTTTGAAAAATCCGGTAATCGGGTTTTGGTTGTGTCCAGTGCTTGACCTGGTCTTTGAGCCAAGCATGGGGAGGCACTGAGGCGGAGGTGTATTCATGCACCTGAAACGCATGGCGCAAACGCCAGGCTTGGGGCCAGGGCACGCGCCCGCAGATCCACCACACCACTTGTGCGTCGTCGGGCACGGTGTCGCCTTGATCATGGGTTTGGCTGCGCAGGCCGCGTGCTGCCAAGAAGGCGGTGTACGCGTCCAGCTCGGGCAAGTAAGACGGGCCATTACGAACGAAATGGATGGGTACAGAGGTGGCAGGCGTCAACATGTGTGCAACACCTCTTGCCAAGCCCGCGCAAACTGGTCGATGGAATGTCTGGCCACAATGCGCGCCATGTCGTTGCGCACTTGCTCGGGTGGCAGGCTGAGGGTGGTCATCACCGCTTCGGCCAAGGCCACGGGCGCGTCGCCGCGTGCGAGCAAATAGGGCGCATCCCGGTCAAACAACTCGCGCATGGCGGGGATGGGCAAAGCCACGCAAGGCACACCGCAGCTCAGCGATTCGAGCGCGGTCATGGGGCAGCCTTCGTAGCGCGAAGTCATCAACGTCATTTGCCAGGGTTGGTATAGGCTGGCGCCGCTGGGGTGTTTGCCCAAGAAGTGCACGCGACCTTGGTACATCAAGTCCATGCCGTCGTGCACCATCTTTCGATGCAAAGGGCCTTCTCCCACGATACCCAGTTGGGCGTGGTCTGGCAAAAAGCGCAGAGTGTCGAGCAACAGGCCTGGCCGTTTTTCTGCCGACAAGCGGCCTACATAGCCCAGCAGCAAGGGTGGTATGCCTTCTTCGCCGCCGTGGCCTGCATGCACATGAAGGGCTTGCCCTGCGGGCATTGGGCCCAGGCCGTTGGGCACCACGCTGCATTGCTGTTGGCGTGAGAGTTGGCCTATGAATCCCAGCAAAGAGTCGTGCGTGGTACGTGACACACACACAAAGTGGTCCACCTGCTTGTAGAGCAAGCGCAGCCACAGCTTTTTGGCCCATGAGGCGCGTGATTCGTGCAGCACATCCAGCAAAGGCCCATGCGCCCAGCTGATCAAGGGCTTGCCCGTGATGGCTTTGAGTGCCGCGCCGCCATAGGTGGGGCCAAAGTTGTGGCTGGCCACAATCACATCGTGTGCTTGCGCGGCTGCCACCAGTTGTGGCCAATGGGTTTGGCGCCAGGGCAGGGCGGTGACCTGCAGATCTTGCGCTTGCAAGGCGTCTTGCAGCGTGCGTGTCATGGTCTGCACGCCGCCCCAATTGGGCTCTTCCAAGATCAAGATGCGACGAGTGCTCACCATGCCAAGCGTGCTGTGTGGACCGCGTTAACGGGCGCCAAAACCGGTGAACACGGTCTTGACGGTTTTGGCTGCGATCAACAAATCGAGCGCGAGCGAGTAGTGGGCCACGTAGTACAGGTCGTAGCTCAGCTTGATGCGTGTGCTGTCGGCGCTGTCTGCATAGCCGTGTTGCACTTGGGCCCAGCCGGTCAGGCCCGGACGCACCAAGTGGCGGTAGGGATAGCTGGGGATGGTGGCGGCAAATTCGCGCACAAAGGCGGCTTGCTCAGGACGCGGGCCAATCAGGCTCATGTGGCCGCGCAGCACATTCCACAGCTGTGGCAATTCGTCCAAACGCGTGCGGCGCAAGAAGCGGCCCACGCGTGTGATGCGCGGATCTTCGGCTTGTGCAAAGTGCACGCCGGGCGCTTGCAGGCCATGCACCATGCTGCGGAATTTCCACAGCGTGAAGGCTTGGCCATCACGCCCAACGCGCTGTTGCGAGAACAAGGCGGGGCCCTTGGAGTCGTAGCGCACGGCCAAGCCCACCGCGGCCGCCAAGGGCACCCACAGGGGCGAGAGCCCGATTACCACGCCCAAGTCGAGCAGACGTTTGATGCGGTCGTAGCCGGGGTCGTTGTCGATCTCCCACAAGGTGTCGCTGGCGTGGGGCAGCATTTTGCGGCCGCTGGTGAGTTCGGCAACGGCTTCCACGCTGTACAGGCGCAGGTGCTGCATTTTGAGTTGACTAAGCAAGCGCGTGCGTACATCGCTGGGCGGCACATGGCGGTCGAGCACCACGCCATCGCAGGCGGGCAGGGGCACATGGGTGTCGAGGTTCCAGTACTGCAAGTGCACGGCTTGTGGGTCGAGCATTTGTGGGCTCAGGTAGCTGGCGAGTTGGGCGGGGACGTTGGCGTCCAAATGCACCAAGCGCAAGGCGCGGTGTTTGACCAAGCGGCGATAACCGAGCCACAGCCACAAGGTGGTCACGGCAAAAGCCCAAATCACCGCAGCGCGTGAGTAGGGTTGCTGCAACAGCGCAAAGCCCAAGGGCGTCAACACAAATGGCGCCGAGGTGGACACCCACAACACGCCGCTGCGTTCGGCCACGGGCAAGTGCGAGGCGCGCATGAGCAAATGCGCCGCTACCGCATAAGGCAGGACGCACCAGAGCAAGGTGTCACCAAACTGGTAGGTCACAAGGCCTGCACTCTCCAAAGCTTGCGTCACCCACAAGCTGGGCAGCAGCAGCCATGCGCCCCAGAGCGCCCAGCTTTGCAGCGCGTCACGGCGACGCACGGCAGACGAGACCAAGGCCGAGCCCGTAGCCTGAATGCTGGCGCTGGTTTTGGGGCGTGAGGTGGCGCCGTCTTCACGCAGGCACTGTTGGTAGACGGCCATCACGCGTTCGGCCATTTGGTCGCGCGTGAACGTAGTTTCAAAACGCTGCTGTGCCGCTGCGCCCAAGCGTTGGCGCAAGGCCGGGTCTTGGGTCAAGCGCAGCAGGTGTTGCGCCACAGCTTGCTCGGTGTTGGCCACCAACAAGCCTTCTTGGCTGTTCATGAGTTGTTCGTGCAAGCCGGGCAAATCGCTGGCGACGATGGGCAGGCCGGCGCGCATGGCTTCGAGCACGGTGATGGGCATGCCTTCGTGGTCAGACAGCAGCACAAACACATCGTGCTCGGCCAACAACTCGGCCACGTTGGACACATCGCCCACCCAATGGATCTGCGTGAGTTTGAGCTGTTGCGCCAGGGCCTCGTGCTGCGCGCGCAAGGGGCCATCGCCCGCCAGCGTGACGGGCAATTCGTGGCCCAACCAATCGCGCACTTTGGCCAAGGCCTTGAGCAGCAGGTCATGACGCTTGGGCGCCTTCATGCGCGCGACCATGATCACGCGCGGTGGGGTGGCTGCGTGAGCGGTTGTGTTGACGTCGCTGACCGCGCCGTCTGTTGCGCCTTTTGCTTTGCCATCCGCTGCGGGCAGGAGCTCAATGCCATTGGGAATGATGTGCACCCGTTCTGGTGCAATGGGCAGCTGATGTGCGAGTTCGCGCTCGAACGCCGAGACGCAAATCATTTGCGTGGTGCCACCCGACAGCTGGCGCTCAGCCAGCCCCGCCAGTTGACGACGCAGCCAAGGCACTTGGGCTTTGAAGCCAAAGCCGTGCACGGTGTAGACCACGGGACGTGCCGTGCGCTGACACGCCAAGCGTGCGGCCAGGCCAGCAATGGCGCTGTGGGCATGGATCAAATCAGGCGGCGAGGCTTCAATCAGCGCGGTGAGCTGCTGTACCGCAGGCCACAAACGCCAAGGCAGCATGGACTCGACCATCTCAGGCATGGCGCACACATGAACGCCCAAGCCCTGCAACTGCTCGCCAAGAACGGACGCATGCGCAGGCCCACCGATGACCACGGTGAAATGCACTTGCGTGTGCAGGGCTTGGCACAAAGCCAGCACGTGCGACTGAGCGCCACCAGCCTCGCCCTTGGTGATGACGACCATCACATGGGGTTTGTGTTGAGGGGCTAATGCATCGACCGCTTTGATCGACTCACCTTGGACAGCTGCGGATGTGCCTGCCCAAGGGCTGTTGCGGCGCGGTTGTGGCGCGAGCGAGTTGGCCAGATGCAGCGTGGCTTCGATGGGGTTGGGTGTTTCGTTGGTTTCAACGACGGCGAGTGCCTCTGCCGCCGCAGTCGCAGTCTCGGAAGCTTGCGGTGTGTCGTTCGCGTCCTTGGTTTTGCGCTTGGCGCGAGGCTTTTTGGCAGGGGCTGCTGGCGGAGGCGTTGGCGTGTCACCAAACAAGGACAGGGTGCCGTCGTCGGTATGTTTCATAGCGGGGTGTCAAAGCCTTGTGGGTTCATGGATTGCCAGCGCCATGCGTCGGCACACATGCGTTCGAGGTTGTGTTGGGTTTGCCAGTGCAGCAGTGCTTTGGCTTGGCGTGCGTCGGCCAAGCATTGCGCCACATCGCCTGGGCGTCGCGCCACAAAGCGGTGGGCAATGGGTACACCGTTGACGCGCGCAAAGGTGTCAACCATGTCTTTGACGCTCACGCCTTGGCCGGTGCCCAGGTTGACGGTCAAGAGCTTGGGTGTTTCCAAGGCACGCAAGGCGGCGAGGTGGCCTTGGGCCAAGTCCATCACATGCAAGTAGTCGCGCACACCTGTGCCGTCGGGCGTGTCGTAGTCGTTGCCAAAAATTTGCAAATACTCGCGTTGACCCAGCGCCACTTGGGTGATGTAGGGCATCAGGTTATTCGGGATGCCGCTGGGCGCTTCGCCCAGCAAGCCGCTGTCGTGCGCACCCACGGGGTTGAAGTAGCGCAGCACTGCAATGTGCCAGCGCGGGTCGGCCGCGTGCAATTCGCGCAGCGCGTCTTCGCACATCAGCTTGCTGCGGCCATAGGGGTTGGTGGCGGTCAGGGGCGCCGTCTCAGGAATCGGCACCACGGCCGGATCGCCATACACCGTGGCCGAGGAGCTGAACACGATGCGGCGCACATCCGCACGGTCCATGGCTTGCAGCAAGTTGATGGTGCCGCTGACGTTGTTTTCCAAATAACGCAGGGGTTGCGCCACCGATTCACCCACGGCCTTCAAGCCCGCAAAGTGAATCACGCCCGCAAAGTCGTAGCGTGCCAACAGGGCGTCTAAGGCGGCGGAGTCGCGGATGTCGGCTTGCACAAATTCAAGCGGGCTGGCGTTCAAGCGGGCCAGACGGTCCAGCACTTTGGGGCTGCTGTTGCACAAATTGTCCAAAATCACGAAGGGTTGGCCCGCCTCGG
>Ga0228700_1001098_pt1 | contig 19260 bp, 15 predicted proteins | sample McNCre317_Aug_MG_FD_178019 | JGI IMG/M metagenome (GOLD analysis project Ga0228700, IMG submission 178019) | Freshwater microbial communities from McNutts Creek, Athens, Georgia, United States - 3-17_Aug_MG | ecosystem: Environmental > Aquatic > Freshwater > Creek | place: USA: Georgia...
GGGCGTTGTCGCCATTCGGGTCACCCTCGGCGTACAGCGCGTCAAAGGTGTCCTTCATGTACTGAAAGAACGGGTCGGCGTGTGAGTAGCCCTGCGGCAGCGCAAAGCGCATGTCGTTGCAGTCCAGGGTGTAGGGCACGATCAGTTGGGGCGCATCGGTGCCGTCGCTCTTCTTCACTTTCATCCAGAAGGGCAGGTCGTCGCCGTAGTAATCGCTGTCGTATTCAAAGCCGCCAAAGTCGGCCACCAAACGGCGCGTGTTGGGGCTGTCGCGACCGGTGTACCAACCCAGAGGGCGCTCGCCTGTGAGCTTTTGAATGATCTCCATCGCCTCGGCCATGTGGGCGCGTTCGGTGGCTTCATCGACATTTTGGTAGTGGATCCACTTGAGGCCGTGGCAGGCGATGTCGTAGCCCAGCTCCTGTAAGGCGGCGGTCAACTCGGGGTGCTTTTGCAGCGCAGTGGCCACGCCAAACACGGTGAGCGGCAGGCCGCGCTTTTCAAACTCGCGCAGGATGCGCCACACGCCTGCACGCGAGCCGTATTCGTAAATGCCTTCCATGCTGATGTGCCGCTCAGGAAAGGAAGCGGGGTTGAACATTTCAGACAGGAATTGCTCGGAGCCCGCATCGCCGTGCAGCACCGAGTTTTCGCCGCCTTCTTCGTAGTTCAGGACGAACTGCACCGCGACGCGGGCGCCGTTAGGCCATTGGGCGTGCGGCACTTGGCGGCCGTAGCCTTTCAGGTCGCGGGGGTAGGGCAGGGTGGAGTCGTACACGCTCATGGTTTTTTGCTCGATGGTTTCAGGCCAAGGCCAGAGAAATGTCGTGGGTGGGGACTTGGCGGTCAAAGGTCAGGCTCTGCTCCACATGCAGCAGGTGTTCCTGCATCAGTTGCACGGCCTGGTCTGCGTCGCGGGCGGCCAGCGCAGCCACGATGGCTTCGTGCTCGTCGGTCGAGTGCTCGGCCTCGTTGCGTGACTGGTACATCAACGTGATCAAGGCGCAGCGCGAGATCAGCTCGCCCAACACCTGGGCCAGCACATCGTTGTGCATCAATTCGGCCATGCGCACGTGGAAGTCGCCGAGCAATTCGGTTCTGCCCGTCACATCGCCCTGGGTCACGGCTTCGCGCTCTTGCTTGATGTGCTCTTGGAGTGCGCTGATTTGTTCGGGCGTGACCTGCTCCACAAAAGCGCGGGTCATCTCGGTCTCCAACATGCGGCGCACCGCAAAGACCTGCTGGGCTTCTTCGACCGATGGGGCGGCGACAAAAGCGCCGCGAGCCGGTTCGAGCTTGATCAAACGGTTTTGCGACAGTTGAAAAAGCGCCTGGCGCACCAGCGTGCGTGAGACGCCAAAGTGGTCGGCCAACTTTTGCTCGGCCAGTTTGGAGCCGGGCAGAAGCCGGTGTTCAACGATCGCGCGGGTCAGGGACTCGACAATGTGGTGGGTGGTGGAAGTTTCCATGTCTCAGAGGGCCTCAAGGGCTGTTTTTCGAAATGATAGCCACTAAATGCAAAATTGTATACACTTCGGTCGACCGGATTGGGCCATGCCCAAAGACCTTTCAAAAACCCTCTGATAAGCGAGCAACACCATGGGATTGAGCACACACGTTTTGGACACCATGCACGGCTGCCCCGCTGCGGGCATGCAGGTGGCCCTGTACACCACACAAGGCGAGCAGGCCACTTTGGTCAAAAGCTTCACCCTCAACCACGACGGGCGCAACCCGGACGGCATGCTGTACGACCATGCCAGCCTGCGCAAAGGCACTTACCGCTTGGTGTTTGACGTGGCGGGCTACTTCAAAGCCAAGGGCGTGGAGTTGCCCGAACCCAACTTTTTGAACAAAGTAAGCCTTGACTTCGGCGTGGCCCACGAAGACCAGCACTACCACGTGCCCCTTCTGGCCAGCCCCTGGAGCTACTCCACCTACCGCGGCTCTTAAAACAATGGGGATCTGCCCCCAATTGATTTAATTGGGGTCAGATCCCTATTAATCCGCTGAAAAAGCCTGCCAACGCGGCCCTGGTTCTTTAAAATCAGCGCCTTACCGTTTATTTATCCCCCCATCGCACCATGACCCAAGTCACCAACACCGTGCGCTTTGTGCTCGACGGCCAAATCGTCGAAGCCCAGGGCGAGCGCCGCACCACCACTGTTCTGGATTACCTGCGCGAGCAACTGCACCGCACCGGCACCAAAGAGGGCTGCGCCGAAGGCGATTGCGGCGCTTGCGTGGTCATGGTGGGTGAACTCAACGCCGCAGGCACGGGCGTGGACTATGTGGCGACCAACGCCTGCATCCAGCTGCTGCCTTCGCTGGACGGCAAATCGGTCAAGACCATCGAGAGCCTGAAAAAGGCCGACGGCACCATGCACCCGGTGCAAGAAGAGATGGTCAAGTGCCACGGCTCGCAGTGCGGCTTTTGCACCCCCGGCATCGTGATGAGCTTGGTGAATTTGGTGCAGGTTTTGCCCATGCCCAACCGCCAGCAGATCACCGATTCGCTCAGCGGCAACCTGTGCCGTTGCACCGGTTACAAGCCAATCATCGAGTCGGCCACCAAGGCCTGCGCCAAGCCCGAAGCGCTCAAGCTGGACGACAGCGCCGATGTGCCTTTGCTCAAAGAAATCCAACGCGCCAAGGTGCCCACGCTGAGCCTGGACGGCGACATCATTGTCCAGCCGGTGGTGCGCACCAAGAAGGGCAACGAGTTCGTCTCGCCCGCCACCGTGGCCGAAGTGGCCGACTACCTGCTCAAGAACCCCACCACCACGCTGCTGGCTGGCAGCACTGAAATCGGTTTGCAGGTGAACAAGCAGTTTGCACGTCCTGACCACATCATGTATTTGGGCAATGTGGCTGAGCTGCGTCAGGTCAAGGAAACCGACAAGGTCTGGCGCATCGGCGCTGCGGTGTCATTGACGCAAGTCGAGTCGCTGATCGCCAAGGCTTACCCCGACTTTGCCGAAGTGCTGCGCCGCTTTGGTTCGCCCCCCATTCGCTCCACCGCCACCTTGGCTGGCAACATTGCCAATGGCTCGCCCATCGGTGACTCCATGCCTTGCTTGCTGGCGCTGGGTGCCAACCTGGTGCTGCGCCGTGGCGAGAAGACCCGCAATGTCTTGCTGGAAAACTTCTACACCGGCATGAAGAAAAGCGTGCTCGAAGCCGGTGAATTCATCGAAGCGGTCGAGTTGCCCAAGCCCGTGACGGGTCAAGTGTTCCGCGCTCACAAGGTGAGCAAGCGTTTTGAGCAAGACATTTCGGCCACCTGCGCGGCCATCAGCTACACGCTGCAAGGCGGCAAGCTGTCTGGCGTGAAACTGGCCTACAACGGCCTGAGCCCATTTCCAGCGCGTGCGCCCAAGTTGGAAGCTGTGCTTGAAGGTAAATCGCCAGCTGACGTGAAAGCAGCTGATCTGGACGCCGCCATTGCGACCAGCTTCACCGCTCGCGACGGCTTGCGTGCCACATGGGCGTACCGCGCATTGGTGGCCCGCAACTTGGCCCTGGAATTCATCGAAGAACAGAAAGAGGTGGCTTGAATGAACGCTCCTACCGCACTCAAAAACCTGCTGCCTGTCTCAGGCGTTCAGCAAGGCACCGACGTCGTTCACGAGTCCGCGCACCTGCACGTGACGGGTTCGGCCACTTACATCGACGACATCCCTGAGCACGCCGGCACTTTGTATGCCGCGCTCATCTTGTCGCCCGTGGCGCATGGCGAGTTGATTGGCGACGGCATTGACCGCGAAGCCATCCTCAAGGAACACGGCGTCGTGGCGGTCTACACCGCCAAAGACATTCCCGGCGAAAACAACTGCGGCCCCATCATCCATGACGACCCGTTCCTCGCTGCTGGCAAGGTCGAGTTTGTGGGCCAGGCTGTGGCCGTGGTCGTGGCCCGCAACATGCTCTACGCCCGCGAAGCCGCCAAAAAAGCCAAGGTGCTGGTGAAAGAACTCAAGCCCATCTTGACCGTGGAAGAGGCGATGGAAGCGAACAGCTTCATCATGCCCGCCAAGGGCATCACGCGCGGTGACGCCGCAGCGGCCATTGCCAATGCACCTCACAAAATCAAGGGCACGACCCGCACCGGCCAACAAGAGCAGTTTTACCTCGAAGGTCAAATTACATACGCCGTGCCCAAGGAAGACGGCCAGCTCACGCTGTACGTGTCGACCCAGCACCCCGATGGCAACCAACGCGAAGCCGCGCACGCCTTGAACCTGCACACCAACGACGTCGAAGTGATTTGCCGCCGCATGGGTGGTGGCTTTGGTGGCAAAGAAGGCAACGCCAGCATCTTCAGCCAAAGCGCTGCCCTTGCCGCTCACAAGCTGGGTAAGCCCGTCAAGCTGCGCGTCAACCGCGATGACGACATGACCATCACGGGCAAGCGCCACGACTTCCGCATCGACTACGAAGTGGGCTTTGACGACAACGGTCGCGTCTTGGGTGCTGACATCACGCTCATGTCTCGCTGCGGTTACAGCACCGACTATTCGGGCCCTGTGAACGACCGCGCTTGCTTGCACATCGACAACACCTACCACTTGCCAGCACTCAAGCTGGTGAGCCACCGCTGCAAGACCAACACACAAAGCGCTACCGCTTTCCGCGGTTTCGGCGGCCCACAAGGCATGTTCGGCATTGAAACAGTGATGGATGAGATTGCGATGACTTTGGGCAAAGACCCACTGGAAGTGCGTAAGCTCAACCTCTACAAAGACCCCGCCATCAGCGGCACGCCTGACACCATGACCACCCAATACAACCAGCTCATCGAAGACTGGGTGGGTGACAAGGTGATCGCGCAAGTCGAACATGAATCCAAATACGCCGAGCGCCGCGCTGCGGTGCAAGCCTTCAACGCCAAGAGCAAAACACGCAAGCGTGGATTGTCGCTCGTGCCTTTGAAGTTCGGCATCAGCTTTACCGCCACTCACTTGAACCAAGGCGGCGCGTTGCTGGTGGTTTACATGGACGGCTCGGTCAGCTGCAACCACGGCGGCACCGAAATGGGCCAGGGCCTGAACACCAAGATGGCGCAGGTGTGTGCCGATGGTTTGGGCATCAGCGTGGACCATGTGCGCATCACCGCCACCGACTCGCAAAAAGTGCCCAACGCTTCGGCTACATCGGCTTCGAGCGGTGCTGACATCAACGGCGCAGCCATCATGAATGCGACCATGCAAATGCGTGAGCGCTTGAAGCCTGTGGCTGCCCGCATGTTGGGTTGCGCCGAAAGCGATGTGACTTTCGCAAACAACGAAGTGCACGGCGGCGGCAAGTCCGTCAAGTGGTCTGATGTGACCAAGCAAGCGTGGCTCGACCGCGTGGGCTTGAGCGTGACCGGCTTCTACATGACGCCTGAAATCAAATACGACTTCACCACCTTGAACGGCCGTGCGTTCTATTACTACTGCTACGGCGCTGCCGTGAGCGAAGTGGAAATCGACACCCGCACGGGCGAGTGGTGGCTCAAAGCCGTGGACATCGTGCACGACGTGGGCCGCAGCATCAACCCCGCATTGGACAAAGGCCAAATCGAAGGCGCCTATGTGCAAGGCATGGGCTGGCTCACCATGGAAGAGTGCATTTGGGACAAGAAGGGCAAGCTGCTCACCCACGGCCCAAGCACCTACAAAATTCCAGTGGCTGGCGACATCCCTGAGCACTTCAAGGTGTCCTTGTTCGAAAACCAAAACAACAAGCCCACGCCTTTCAACAGCAAAGCCACGGGCGAGCCACCGTTGATGTTGGGCCTGTCTGCCTTCTTCGCCTTGCGCGATGCCGTGGCGGCCAGCGCCGACCACAAAGTGGTGGTGTACATGGACGCACCGGCCACGCCCGAGCGCATCTTGATGGCTTGCGAAAGCGTCAAGGCCCAAGCCGCTCTGTGATCTGAGCCCTTCGGGCCGCCTGGTGTTCCATCAGGCGGCCTTTTTCTTTGGCCCTTGCAAAAGCCCATCATGCCGATTGCTGCGCTGATTTTTGACCTGGACGGCACGCTGGTGGACAGCGAAGCGCCGGGCCTGGACGTGCTGCACCAGATGGCATCCGACCTGGGCGCACCATGGGGCAGGCAAGAGATGCATGCGCGTTTTGGCGGCGTGCCCATGGCGCGTTGCGTCAGCACCATCGCACAGCATGTGTCAGCGCATCACCAGCCAATCGATGAGGTGGCTTTTCTCAGGCAACTGCGCCTGAGCATGGCCGCTCGCTTTCGCGAAGGTCTGGACGAAATTCACGGGGCCACCGCTTTGTTGCAGACTTTGCAGCAGCGTCACATGCCTTTTGCCATCGGCACCAATGGCCCGCGAGAAAAGGCCGAGATCACGCTGGGCGTCACGGGTTTGCGCCACTTTTTTGGCGAGCGCCTGTTTTGTGCGCCCGAGGTGGGCAGCTTCAAGCCCGAGCCGGGTTTGTTTTTGCACGCGGCCGCAGCCTTGGGGATTGATCCTTCACACTGCGCTGTGGTCGAGGACAGCCTGCCCGGCATTCAGGCAGGCTTGGCTGCGGGCATGCGGGTGTTCAGCTTGCATCCCCGACAAGGCTTGCCAGCCGATGTGGCCGCGCGTGTGCATTCGATCGACAACCTGCACCAACTGCAGGCCTGCCTGAGCTGAGGCTTCAGTCCTGGCCTTCGGTCAGCGTGTCGAGCTGGAACTTGCCGCTCTTGTGCCACAGCCAGGTGTCGGTGTAAGTGACTTGGCTCAGGTTTTTGGGGGCCGGGTAGGGCGCTGCGGCTTTGACCATGCGCTCGATCTCGGCCATCACTTCGGGTGCGTGCTTGGGGGCACGTTTCCAGTTCAAGGCTTTGACTTGACCTTGGCGGTCGATGTCCACGTCCAGCACGCCCACGGCTTTCAGCATGGGCGGCATGCGTCCCTTGAAGATGCGGTCCTTGTTGATGCCGTACAGGTGCGATGCGGCATCTTTGCGGTACTCTTTGGCGGTCAGCGCGGTGGCGGGTGCCATCACTTGGGGTTTGGTCTCTGGCAGGTCCGGCCAGTTCTGGCTGGAATAGCCCCCGGGTGGTTTGGCGCGGTCTGCGCTGCATCCGCTGAGCAGGGCCAGACCGGCTGCGCCCAAGCCCATCAGGGCAGCGGCGAGGGCTTGGAGGGGTGTACGGTTTGGGGGCATCGCGGTCTCGGTCCTTGGCATACTCGGTGTTGACACATCAATTGTGGCACCGACACACACCGGTGTGAATTGCCTGACGCAGAAATGGATAACGCACGTGAACTGGATGGAATTGGCTTTGCAGCAACTCGCCCTTGAGGCGGCGGTGGTGGTGACCGTGTTGTCCACCAAGGGCTCGGTGCCCCGTGGCCCGGGCACGCGCATGGTGGTGTTTGCTCAAGGTGAGCAGGGCACCATTGGTGGCGGGCATCTGGAGTACCAGGCCTTGGCCCATGCCCGTTTGCTCTTGGCTGGTCAGACCGATGTAACCACGCTGCGCCATGTCTTGGGCCCCAGTTTGGGGCAATGCTGCGGCGGAGCCGTTGAATTGCAGTTCGAGCCTGTGGGGGCTGCCGATGTGGCCCGGCTGAAAGCCCAGCTGACGCCTGAGCGCACCCCCTTGGCCTTGTTCGGCGGCGGCCATGTGGGCAAAGCCCTGGTCAATACCTTGGCCCCCTTGCCTTTTGCGGTGCGCTGGGTGGACAGCCGCGACGAGATTTTTCCGGCCGATGTGCCAGGCGGCGTGGAGTGCGAGCACTCCAACCCGGTGCAGGCCGCCGTGGCCGATTTGCAGCCCGGCAGCCGTGTGCTGATCATGAGCTTCAGCCACGCCGAAGACCTGGACGTGGTGATCGCCTGCCTCAAACGCCAGCGTGAGCAGGGCGACTTGCCCTTTGTGGGCCTGATAGGCAGCAAAACCAAATGGGCCACCTTCCGTCACCGGCTTGAAGACCGGGGCTTCAGCGCTGAAGAAATCGCCCACATCACCTGCCCCATCGGGGTGCCGGGCATCACGGGCAAAGAGCCCGAAGTCATTGCCGTGGCGGTGGCGGCACAACTCTTGCAGACCTTGTAGGCCAGGCGCACTGGTTTTCCCTGAGGGCTTAGGGTTCTGGTGTGCTGGATTTGCAAGTAAAAACTGTATACACTTCGGTGCACTGGTCGCAGCGGCGCAAGAATCCTTCGGGTTTCATGTTCGCGACCGAATGACCGCTCACAGGGCCCGCGGTGGTGAGCTGGTTGGAGATCCATCATGGAAACGTATCTGCTGGAATGGGCCAATCTTTTGCTGCGCTGGGTGCACGTCATCACCGCCATCGCCTGGATTGGCTCCTCGTTTTACTTTGTCTTTCTGGACAACAACCTGCAAAAACCCAACTCGCCTGACTTGCTCGAAAAAGGCGTTGGCGGCGCGATGTGGGCCGTGCACGGCGGCGGTTTTTACAACCCGCAAAAGTACATGGTGGCCCCCAAAATCATCCACACCAAGCTGCACTGGTTTTACTGGGAAAGCTACTCCACCTGGCTGAGCGGTTTTGCGTTGTTCACCGTGCTCTACCTCTACAACGCGGGCACCTTCTTGATCGACAAATCCCTGATGGACTGGTCCGCCGTAGTGGCTGGCTCGGCTGCGGTGGGCTTTTTGGCGGCGTTCTGGATCGTCTATGACGTGGTTTGCCGCGTGTTTGGCTTTCGCAAAAACGGCGAGCTGATCGTGGCGGGCCTGATGATCGTGGTCATCGCCTTCGCCTCTTGGCTGGCTAACCAGCTCTTCGCAGGCCGCGCAGCCTTTTTGTTGGTGGGCGCGATGATCGCCACCAGCATGAGCGCCAACGTGTTTTTCTGGATCATCCCTGGCCAGCGCAAAGTGGTCGCTGCCATGACCAGCGGTGAAGCCTATGACGCCAATGCCCTGGCCATCCACGGCAAGCGCGGCAAACAGCGCAGCGTGCACAACACCTACTTCACGCTGCCCGTCATCTTTGCGATGCTGTCCAACCACTACAGCTTTTTGTACACGCACGAGCACCGCTGGGTGCTGCTGTTTGTGATGATGTTTGCTGGCGCATTGATTCGCCAGTTCTTTGTGCAGCGCCACGGTTATCACCTGGGCCGCGCCGCCAACCCGTGGCCGTTTGCCGCCGTTGGGGTGGTGCTGATTTTGGGCGTGATCATTGCACTGCGACCTGCCGCACCTGTGGCCTCAGCTGCGCCCGCAGCGCCGGTGGCTTTCGCTGAGGTCAAGACCGTGATTGAGCAACGCTGCTACATGTGCCATGGCGAGCAGGTTCAAATGAAAAATGTGCGCCTGGACAGCCCCGAGTTGATCAAGCAGCACGCGCAAAACGTGTACCAACAGGTGGTGGTCACCAAGCAAATGCCCATGAACAATGCGACCCAAATCACCGACGATGAGCGTGCTTTGATCGGGCGTTGGTTCCAGGCTGGAGCCAAAGTCGACTGAAATTCACCCCGTCGCGTAGCGCTGCTGCGCACGGGCTGATGATTTTTTGTCTTCAGCGGACACCCAAGGCCAACTGCATCGCCAGCTGGTTGTGCCGCTCAATCAGCGGCCCCATGTCCACCGTTGTAATTTGCCCCTCACGCACCACCACGCGCCCGTTGACGATGGTGTAGTCGGCGTTGTCACTGGCGCACAGCAAGAGCGCGCCCACCGGGTCGTGCACCGCGCCACCGGCCATGCTGAGCGTGTCGGTGCGGAACAGGGCGATGTCTGCGCAAAAGCCTTCGGTGATTTGCCCCAGTTCGTGGGCGCGGCCCAGCACCTCGGCGCCGCCGCGAGTGGCCAGGCGCAAGGCGTCGCGGGGTGTCATTTCGGCGGGGCCGTGGTCACAACCGAACGGTTCTAAAGCCCTGCCCACACGCGCCAGCAGCATGGCCTGGCGGGCTTCGTTCAGCAGGTGCGCGGCGTCGTTGCTGGCGCTGCCGTCCACACCCAGGCCAATCGGCACGCCGGCGTCGAGCATTTTGCGCAGGGGCAAGATGCCGCTGGCCAGGCGCATATTGCTGCAAGGGCAGTGGGCAATGCCGGTGCGCGTGCGGGCAAACAAATACGTGCCTTCGTCGTCCAGCTTCACACCGTGGGCGTGCCACACGTCGTGGCCCACCCAGCCCAGGTCCTCGGCGTATTGCGCAGGGGTGCAGTTGAACTTCTCGCGGGTGTAGGCGATGTCGTGGTCGTTTTCGGCCAGGTGGGTGTGCAGGCGCACGCCATGGGCGCGGGCCAATTTGGCGGCTTCGCGCATCAGGTCTTGGCTCACGCTGAAAGGCGAGCAGGGGGCCACGGCCACATGCGTCATCGATCCAAAGCTAGCGTCGTGCCAGGTCTCGATCAGGCGCTGGGTTTCTTTCAGGATGGCGGGTTCTTGCTCGACCACGCTGTCGGGCGGCAGGCCGCCTTTCGACTGCCCCACGCTCATGCTGCCGCGTGTGGCCGTGAAGCGCATGCCCATGGTGTGCGCGGCTTCAATGCTGTCGTCCAAGCGCACGCCGTTGGGGTAGATGTAGAGGTGGTCACTGCTGGTGGTGCAGCCGCTCAGCAGCAGCTCGGCCATGGCCACCTGGCCCGACACACGCACCATCTCGGGCGTGAGGCCCACCCAGATCGGGTACAGGCCTTGCAACCAACTGAACAGCTCAGCGTTTTGCACCCCCGGAATCGCTCGGGTGAGCGACTGGTACATGTGGTGGTGCGTGTTGATCAGCCCCGGCACCACCACATGGCGGCGGGCGTCGATCACCTCATCCACTTGCTTGACCAGCTCGTCGGTGTTTTCAGTGGCGGGGATGATGCGCTCGATGCGGCCATCGCGGATCAAAAGCGAGGCGTCATTCAGTTCGGTGTTCGCATCGTCTTGTGTGGCGATGCAGCGGGCGCGGTGGATCAGCAGCGTGGTCATGGACTTGTCCTGGGCAAGGTGTGAAACAAGTCGCGGCCGAATCCCCTGGCCCCGAATGAGAGGGGGAGGGCGAGCACCACGTTGCCGCGCGTCCCGGGCTGTGCAGTGGGTCAGATTTTAAGCAGACGCTGTTCGAGGGGCAGTAATGCAACGGGAGCGGAAATCGGCTCATTGCGGAGGCGGTCTGCTCTCGGCCGAGGCTGTGTGAAAACCCTCTCCCCGCCGGTGGGCGAATTCGGTAGAGTTTGCAGACATATTGAGTCGCCCCTGCAAAATTCATTTCAAACCAGCACCCAGCGCTGATCCGAGTTTTGCAGCCGATGGCGGCTAAAGATTTCGGCCAATTTCTCCAACATTCCCGCCAAACCACTCTCCTTCAACAGACACAGCAAAAGGCCCAGGCCTTTCTTGACGATCATTCGCAACAGCCAGCGAATGTTGTAGCCCGCTGCACACAGCAGCACATGCAGCGCATCCCCCTCTGCTCCCTTGAGGTGGCACCTGTCCATTCGGTGGTCTGCTTTCAGGTGCCCGATGATCGGCTCGATCGCCTGGCGCCGTTTCAGCAGTGTGCGCTCCTCATCCGTCAGTCTCTTGTCCTTGCCCCGGTGTTTGATCGAGATCTGGGGGTTGTCCTTGTCCACGCCCCGATAGCCCAGGTCGGCATACACCACCTCGGGCTTGACGCCCAAGCCTTGCATCAGGATGGCACTCTGCTCAATTTGCTCGTGCATGGTGTGCCCGTCATACGGGTTACCTGGAAAGCTCCTGGCTCCCACGATCAAATTGCCCTTGAGCGTCATCGCTAAACCGACCTTCACCCCAAACTCGTACGGGTTGCGGCTCTTGCCCTTTGAGATGCACTCCACCTCTGGCGCGTGCCAGCTGTAGAGCTTGGCGCGGTTGTCCACTGCCTTGCGACTGGCCGTCTGCGCAACCAAGCGTTTGGCTTTGTCCAAGGTCTGGCCCAAGGTTTCTTGCACCGCTTGGCTGAGGGTGGTCATCTTGCGAGCCACCTCGCGCTGTAGCCTTCCAACGATGGTGCGCTGGCGTTTGATGACTTTGCGCATGCGTTTGAATTGGCGGGCATGGGCGTAGCGCCCAGCCTTGTAGCCCAGCAGTTGGCCTTCCTTGGCGTAGGTTTGCTTGAGCTCAATGCCATGGGCTTTGGCTGCTTCGACCACTTTGGATCGGGCTGTCTCCAGCAGCTTGCTGTCGGTGGGGTGTGCAATGGCTTTCTGTTGCACGGTGGAGTCCACGATCACGCGGGTCAATTCCTTCTTGGCGATCAACTTGAGGGTGACAGCCACCTCCATGGTGCGGGCGAGCAGTTCTTCCACGCCTTCTTCGCCAAGTGCTTTGCGAAAGCGCCCCAGCTGTGTCGGGTCGCACGGCCACTGGTGCTCGAAATACTCGTTGCCAGAAAAGTATTGCCAGGTGGGGGTTTCGCCCCAGCGCTGGATCACGTCTTCGTCGCTCTCATTGAACGCATGCTTGAGGTACAGCAGGGCCACCATCAGCCGGGTGGGCAGGCGCGGACGGCCGGCGTTGGAGACGCCGCCACCGGCAACCACCGAGACCGGACCAAACAAGTCCAGATCCTCGATCTTCTTGCCCGCTTTGATTTGCCGGGCCCAGCGTTGGGCCAGAGAAGCTTCGATTTCTTGCCATGGCATGCGGTTGGCCAGCACCGCCAGCGGATGGCGCAGATCGATCATCTGATCGAGGCGATTGCGGAAAAAGTCATCGGTCATGGCGCTGCTTTCAAAAACTCCCAGAAAACAGGCTCCATTGAATATCTATTTGAGAGTTCTGACCATCGGGATCACCCCAAAGCATCAGCATTCATGGGGGTTGCAGGGGTTTTGCAGGGGCGACTATTGAATAGCGGAGTCAATATGTCCAGATACATCGAAGGTCAGGACAGGCAGCAGGTTACGTTGCTACCGGAGTGCCTTGATGACTTCATCACTGAGAACAACACGGTTCGCATCGTTGATGCGTTCATCAGCGAACTGGACTTGAAGGCTCTGGAGTTCCAGGGCTTGCAGCCTGCGTCAACTGGCAGGCCTTCGTATCACCCTTCTGTTCTCCTGAAGCTGTATCTCTACGGCTACCTCAATCGCATTCAGTCCAGCCGCAGACTGGAGCGGGAATGCCAGAGGAACGTAGAGCTGATGTGGCTGACTGGCCGGCTCGCTCCGGACTTCAAGACCATTGCAGATTTCCGCCGCGATAACGGCAAAGGCATCCGCAATGTCTGTCGCCGGTTCGTGATGCTGTGCCGAGAGTTGAAGCTGTTCACAGAGGCTGTGGTGGCGATTGACGGTAGCAAATTCAAAGCTGTTAATAACCGCGACCGGAATTACACGAATGTCAAGATTGACCGATTCCAGGAACACATTGAACAGAGCATTCAACGCTATCTGGATGCACTGGAGACGGCCGACCGCACACAGTCAACGGAGCTGCACGCCAAGACCGAGCGGGTACACGAAAAGATCAGGAAGCTGCGTCAGAGAATGCAGCAGCTAGAGCAGATCAGGGAGCGACTGAAATCTGAGCCTGACGGGCAGTTGTCAACGACCGACCCCGACGCACGCGCCATGGCCACCAGTCGGCCTGGTTCTGCGGTTATTGGCTACAACGTTCAGACGGCCGTCGATGCCACGCACCACCTGATCGTTGCACACGAGGTAACAAACCAGAGCAGCGATAGATCACAACTGAGCAAGATGGCACTGGCTTCGCGCGACGCGATGGGCGCTTCTGATCTTCAGGCACTGGCCGACAGAGGTTACTACCACGGGGTCGAACTGAAGAATTGCGACGACATGGGTATAGCGGCTTACGTGCCGAAGCCGATGACCTCAAACGCGAAGGCTGAAGGGCGATTTGATAAGACCGACTTCATCTACATCGCCTGCAAAGATGAATACCAATGCCCGTCGGGGCAGCGGGCCATTCACCGCTTCACCACCGATGAGCGGGGACTACAGATCCATGTGTACTGGCCAAGCGCTTGCCCTGGTTGTTCGATGAAGAATCGGTGTACGACGAGTAACTACCGTCGCATCAGGCGATGGGAGCATGAAGACGTGATGGACGCCGTGCAGAAGCGACTCGACCAAAGGCCCGACGCCATGAAGGTGCGTCGGCGGACCGTGGAGCATGTCTTTGGGACGCTCAAGCACTGGATGGGGTCAACGCACTTCCTGACGCGTGGCATCCAGAACGTGGCAACCGAGATGAGTCTGTGTGTGTTGGCATACAACTTCAAACGCGTCCTCAGCATCCTGGGATTCGAGCAAACCAGGAAGGCGATGCAGTTGTTGGGCGGATGAACGCCTACTTTTGACGGTGCGACAGGCCCGATCAATACCCTCAAGTAGCCTCCTGGATCAATTTGATGGGTGGCAAACGCGTCCAATCTGAAAATCCACCAAATTGCGGTCAGAACATCCAGATAGCCAGCGAAGAACCTGTCACATGGTCTTTTTGCGAGTTATCACACAGCCTCGGCCAGAAGCGGACACTGATCAGGTCTTCAAAACAGCTCAAGGATTCAGCGTTGCAATTTGAGCTGCAGCATGCTCAACAATGAAATCAGCAATGCGGGTCATGTCGGACAAAGCCAAAACGGGCATGCCCAATGGCGCGACCGGATCGTCGCTCGCCATGGCGATGACGCCAGGCACGGTGGGCCAAAGCGGCGACTTGTCCAGCGCCGCACGCCAAACTTCCAGCTTGGGGAAATCACCTTGCTTGAAACCTTCAATCAGCACCACATCACACGCTTGCAACTTGTCCAGTAATTGAGCCAGTGACGGTTCAAGGTCTTCGCTCAGTTCGTGCATCAAAACCCATCTGCGTCGGCCCATGACCAGCACTTCCTGACAACCGGTTTCACGCAGTCGGTAAGAGTCTTTGCCTGGTCGGTCAATGTCCAAATCTTTGTGGCTGTGCTTGATCACCGAAACCACCAGCCCCCGGGCTTGCAACTCCGGAACCAGGCGCTCCAGCAACGTGGTTTTGCCCATCCCGGAATGGCCTGAAATGCCAAACACACGCATTTCAACTCCGCTGGCTTGGCTGCATCGGCTTGTCTTGGCCCATGATTTTTTCACCCGCTTGACGCACCACCTTCAACAGTTCGCGCTGGAGCTGCTCGCTGCGCATGGCGCGCGCAAGCATGACGGCACCCACGTTCTGAGCCATGACTGCCCAAGCCGAATGGGCGTCTCCAGTGAGGGCTGTCACATTGGCGTGAATGGCTTGAACGCCTTGTTCAAAAGCCAGTTTGACTTCGTCATCTGCGCGGGCAACCTCTGGTGTCAAGGACGGCAAGGGGCAACCTGCGCCTGCGTTGCGCACATGCGCCAAACTGAGGTATGCCGCGAGGGCTCGTGCGACCTGCACTGGATCGCTTGAATCGACCGAGGCATACATGTCTGCAGTGCGCTTGAGTTCTGCCTGGATGATGTTGACGAACAGATCTGACTTGCCTGTGAAGTGCTTGTACACAGAGCCCGTGGTGACACCCGCTGCCGCGGCAAGATCGGCCAAGCCACTGGCATTGAAACCGTTCTGTTTGGCATGCCGACCACTGGCATGGAGCAGTTTCTCCCTTGCTTGCTCTTTGTATTCGGGGTTGTAGCGCATGAGAAGTTTCTAAAAATCCGAGTTGACAGTGTTTGATGGCGTGACTTAGGATAACAGTCATTACCCCATTAATCAACCGCAATGGATCGAGGAATACATCGCCATGGAAACTGCTGAGACAGAAGGCTGGAAGAAAACCGCGTGCATCATTTGCTCGATCAACTGCGGCTTGGAAATCAAGACGGAAAATGGGCGGATCACCAAGGTGAAGGGTGACAAGGACAACCCTGTCTCTCAAGGCTACATCTGCGAAAAATCGCAGCGGATGGACTTCTACCAAAACGGTGCTGACCGCCTGGATTCACCAAAACGCCGAAAGGCAGACGGTACCTACGAGAACATCGATTGGGACACGGCCATTCGAGAGATTGCCGAGAAGTTCAAGGCCATCCAGCAGCAGCATGGCGGTGACAACATTCTTTACTACGGTGGTGGCAGCCAAGGCAATCATCTGGGTGGCACGTATGCCGACAGCACCATCAAGGCGCTGGGTATTCAGTACCGTTCCAACGCACTTGCACAAGAAAAAACGGGGGAGGGCTGGGTGCAAGGCAAGATGGCTGGAGCCCCGGTGCATGGCGACTTTGAGCACTGCGAGGTTGCCGTTTTTCTGGGCAAGAACCCGTGGCAATCGCATGGCTTTGCCCGCACACGGGTCATTCTGCGTGAGATTCAAAACGATCCAAACCGCGCCATGATCGTGATCGACCCCAGGCGCAGCGAGACGGCCAAAATGGCGGACTTCCACTTGGCCGTCAAGCCCGGAACAGATGCGTGGTGTCTGTCAGCCTTGTCGGCCATCCTGGTTCAAGAGAATTTGGTAGCCAAAGCCTGGCTGGATGAACACACCACCGGCTATGCAGCAGTAGAAGCGGCCATGACAAAGATCAGTGTCGCAGAGTACGCGAAGATTTGCGGCGTGGATGAAGCATTGCTGCGGTCTGCTGCACGACGAATCGCCAGTGCTCAAAGCGTGTCCATGATTGAAGACCTGGGTGTGCAAATGAGTTTGCATTCCACACTCAACAGTTACCTCAATCGCCTGGTCTGGCTGCTGACAGGCAATTATGCGAAGAAGGGGGCCAACAACGCGTTTGCGCCGCTCCTCAACCTCTCGAACTCCACACGCAGCGCATCCAAAAATTCGAGCTCGGGCAAGCCCGCAGCACCCCGAAAGTGGACGCACAGCCCCGTCACCCATTCCAAGGTGATCATGGGATTGATTCCGTGCAACGTCATTCCAGACGAAATTTTGACGGAGCACCCCAAGCGCTTTAGGGCCATGTTCATCGAAAGCGCCAACCCTGTGCATTCATTGGCGGACAGTCAGCGCATGCGCCAAGCACTGCGTGCATTGGATTGCAGCGTGGTGATCGATGTGGCCATGACAGAAACCGCCCGGCAAGCCGACTATGTTCTGCCCGCCAGCAGCCAATTTGAAAAGGCCGAGGCGACGTTTTTCAACTTGGAGTTTCCACGCAACGGATTCCATTTGCGCTACCCTCATTTGTCGCCCAGGCCTGGCACGCTGACAGAGGCAGAAATCCATGCACGCCTGCTGGAGGCGATGGGAGAGTTGGACGAAACCCATTACAGCTTTTTACGCGGTGCAGCTCGCCTGGGGCGCACGGCGTTTGGCCTGGCCTTTGCCTGGAAATCGGCACGCGACAAAAAGGTGGCGCGATATGCCCCCGTGGTGCTGTACCGCACTTTGGGTCCCAGCCTGCCCGCCAACTTGGCGCCAGCGGCCACCCTGTGGGGCATCAGCCAGATATACGTCCGCACGCAAGCGGCCGCTGCCAAGGGGGCTGGATTTGGTGGCCCGCCTTTGATCGCAGGCAATCGTCTGTTTGATGCCATCTTGAACAGCCCGTCTGGCGTCATCTTTGGCGTAAGCCAATACAGCGACAGCTGGGACGCCGTGAAATTACCCGACCACAAAATCAATCTGAACATCCAGGAGATGCTGGATGAGTTGGCAACGATTGACAACAAACTGCCACACCACAGACCAGACTACCCCTTCATCTTGTGTGCCGGTGAACGCCGGGCAGAAACCAGCCAAACATCCATCCGCAATCCGGACTGGATGAAGAAGGGGGATTTCAGCGTCATGCGCATTCACCCCGAAGACGCCGCCATGCTGGGATGCACAGAGGGTGACTGGATCCAACTCAAAACGCCGCGTGGCAGCGCGAAAGCGCCCATTGAGTTGACCGATGAATTACAGCGTGGCTATGTTTCCATGCCCAATGGACACGGCTTGGATTACCCCGGTGCCGATGGCATGTTGGCTCGCAGGGGTGTCTCCGTGAACGAACTCACCAACACCGCTGACCGCGACCCCTTTGCCGGAACGCCTTGGCACAAGTATGTGCCTGTTCATTTGGAACGACTTGCTCAAATATAGGGCAGTGCCGGACAGGCCATGACCCATGTTGTGACAGAGGGCTGCATCCCATGCCAATACACCGACTGTGTGGATGTTTGCCCAGCGGATTGCTTTGTGAGCGGACCTCAGTGACGCACGGACAATTTATCATTGACCTATGGTTACCTTCACTCAACTGCTGACTTTCACGATCGCCGCCGTCTTGATCACAGCGACGCCCGGACCGGACAACCTGATGGTGCTGGGCATGGGCATGTCCAAGGGGCGGCGGCAGGGGATCGCCTTCGGTTTGGGCTGCGCCGTCGGCTGTCTGAGTCACACCCTGTTAGCGGTTCTGGGCATAAGTGCGCTCGTAGCTGCTTCCCCTTTTGCCTTTACGGTATTGAAGTGGGTCGGTGGTGTTTACCTTGTCTGGCTTGGTGTGAACGCGCTGCGGCATGCAGGCCAAAGTGCGAAGGTCTCAAGCATTGACGCGGGGCAGGACTCGACGCGGGCCCTGTTTTTCAAGGGTGTTTTTGCGAACGCGATCAACCCGAAAGTGGTGTTGTTCTTTCTATCGTTTCTGCCCCAGTTCGTGGTACCAGACCAAGGTGGCGTCGACCTGCAACTCGCGATCCTCGGACTGATTTTTGCTGTCCAAGCCGGCATGCTTTTCGCAACTCTTGCCTACTTTGCTGGTTCCATCGGAGCTTGGCTGACCCGTCGGCCGCTGGCAAGCGTCTGGCTTGACCGCATAGCAGGTGCAGTATTTGTAGGCCTAGGCTTGCGCATGGTGGGCAGCCGATAGCCTGCCCGAACCTGTGCCGCATTTTTTCACGTTTGGCTCGTAACGTCACACACTGACCCAAGGACTACGACACCAATTGCGTGCTGGGTCTTCTTCAACGTCCACAGCCACGCGCGCGGCCTTCTCCGATGAGTTGATCGCGATGATCCACATGCTCTGGCGCAAGGATTACTCGCGCAGCGAAGCTGTCCCTCATGCAGATGAATTAAATTTTCCGCTTAGGGTCGACAGCAACTGTCGTTCACGAAGCAGCCTCTAAAGCCCTTGCGCCCTATGCCTGCTTTGGGTCGGTTACTGCACTTGGTGCCAGCTTGTCGTAGTCCGCTAACAGCCGAGGCTGTGTGAAAACCCTCTCCCCGCCGGTGGGCGAATTCGGTAGAGTTTGCAGACATATTGAATAGCGGAGTCAATATGTCCAGATACATCGAAGGTCAGGACAGGCAGCAGGTTACGTTGCTACCGGAGTGCCTTGATGACTTCATCACTGAGAACAACACGGTTCGCATCGTTGATGCGTT
>Ga0228700_1001101_pt1 | contig 19244 bp, 14 predicted proteins | sample McNCre317_Aug_MG_FD_178019 | JGI IMG/M metagenome (GOLD analysis project Ga0228700, IMG submission 178019) | Freshwater microbial communities from McNutts Creek, Athens, Georgia, United States - 3-17_Aug_MG | ecosystem: Environmental > Aquatic > Freshwater > Creek | place: USA: Georgia...
GTTATTGGTTGGGAAGTGGTACTGGAGTTGGCAGAGATACTAGCGGGATACTCCTCGGCTACAATCTCAATCTCATCATCGTCATTCTCATTTGCTTCCCGGATAAGCACGGCTACCTGGCCGAACTCCGGATCCTCACAGATAAGAATATCCATGGGCTCGAGCAAGCAGAAGGATACCGGAAGGCGGAACTCAAAGGTGTTACGGATATAGGCCTTACGCTGACCCATGAAGGTTACCATCAATGCGGCCATATCGGGGTCGGTAATCTCCCGGGCGGTAAGAGTATCCTCGGGACGGACACCGAACTGGTCGACCAACCCCTGGTCTTTCCAGGGAACGGGAAGCTCATTATACTCATTATTCTTATTGGAGATAATCAAGGAGAATGAGTTGTAAGCATCCGCGGGGTCTGTTCGATTAAACCGGATGGGGTCTTCGCCGTCGGACCTAACGTAGTCGTTGTCCGTGAGGATGTATCGAACGGGGAAGTCCGGAAGGTAGGTTACGCCGTGAGCAGTAACAGCGTCGGGCCCGTAGGGGTGAAACTTAAGAGAGTACCCGGTCCACACTACCGCAGTATTAAACAGGTCGCCCCAACGTTGAATAATCTCCCCCGCCCGTTCCTGGTTCGACATAAACGGTGACATGGCAAAGCCCATTGCCCGACAGTAAGTCTGGAAAGCGCTATCCCCGGTTGTAGTTGCTGCACCCGTAGAAAGCATATTGCTAAGCACCGAGGTATCGAACCCAACACCATGGACGTCGTCTGATAGGAAGTCGTCGATGACCAACGCGGGATCGGCGTCGGGTACGGTCCCTCCCACGCCGGTGTTCACCAGTAAAGCCTCAGTCTCGAAGGAGTGCTGGGGAAAGGCGTTCGACTGACCGATGTCATAGTTGGCCACCGAGAGGTAAGCGATGTCCGGATACCCCAGGGCCTCTGTGGGATGCGCCGAAGTAAGATAGCCCCAAGGGGCCTGGGGATTAGTCCCCACCGCGAGGGAAAACCCAAGGGCCGCGTAGCTGGTCTCCTTGGACTGATCCTTCCACACTCGGGTAATGTCCGTGATGGGGCCCCAGCAGAGCCCTACCTGATAAGACCCCGAGTACGTGTAGGTAGTGCCCCCTTTGCCGCCACCTTTACCACTCTGCTTCTGCTTGTGGGATTGAAAGTCACCTTGCCAAATAATGTTACCGGGGCCCCGGTTCTTGCCGTACCAGAGGGGTATGGCAACAGCGCTAGTGGATGTCTGTATAGCAAGGCCGGTGAATTGAGGCTTTACCTTGCTCCCGCCCCCAGTAAATAAGCTCATGTCGTCCTCCAAAGGGAATAGACTTTAACCGGCCGACAGTAGACGGGGCCCTTCGTAACCTCGACCTCCTCGACTATGCCCGAGGGTGCGGATGCGTGAACTACCCGGGGCCATTCCGTGACTATGGCACTGTGACTGTACGTCCTTCCAACACGCCATACTAAGATGTCACCCATTAAGGGTTTATATCCCTCAGTTTCCCATGCCATTATCGAGGTACCCTCCTTCACCGGTGGACCCGCGTATGACTCGACTGTCTGGAGGTAGCGTTCTTCACCCCGATGAAGGTGCCAGTCTCGAGCGTATTTCCCGGGATCAAATCGCTCGATTAGGCCGGCCTCGGCGTATACTTCAATGAGTATCCTAGCACAGTCGACTCCGCCGCCCTTAACCGCCGCTCGATGATGATAGGGAGTACCCACCCAGCCCCGGGCTGCCATCATTACTCGGTTACGCTCTTCTATCATAGCGCCGTCTCCGCTACGGGGATAAAGGGAAATCCCTTGATCTTAGACTGCCAATCGGTGGAGTGATACTTGGGGCACCCCGTGGTAGCATCCGTGGTACGGGTACATCCCGGATAAGCTACGAAGGTCATCCCCGCTACGGGGTCGAAGTCGAGCGGGTAAGCAAGGAATATCTGGGAAGACGTTGCTCGAGCTACCGTACGAACTCGGGTAACGCTATCCCCGTTCTCAATGTGGATCTTGCCAAGGTTGTAATCCGTGCTGGATCCCGACCAGGGAAGAACCGAGCGAGTGGGCGAGGCGCCAATAGTCCCCGTAACAGCCCACACGTTTTGGTCGACTCCACAGGCGGGGTCTCCCCAGGTGTTTTTGCAATTAGGCTCCCACAGGTAGGCGGGAGCTTGACGATCAAGGAATACCAAGTCGGACTTGACATCGACGGTGGCCGATTGCCTACCGACCGCACTGAGGGTGGATACGACCCCGGAGAACATTGGACACCCGCCTAACCAAGGCTGTCCCCAGTCGGAGGCAAAGTATCGATCCCGCCGGATCTTTGCCCCATCCAATCTACCAACCAGCAGAGCCTTTGCCCAAGTCAATGCTGCCTGGTACTCAAGGGTGTTGGGATACTCAAGGTCCACCTGCTGCTGATCTACCTCGACGCCAATGCTATTCCTGGATCGTAGTCCCTTGATAAGCACCTTTCCGGCGGTATAGGTTTCTCTAGTAATATACCCAAGAGGTACCACGGTCACCGACTGCTGAGCATTGGTATACCGAAGTGGAGAACCCACCTTGGGAGTAATGGTAAAGCAGTCCGCGTAGACGAATTGACGGGTAGCCAGCAGGTTGGTGACATCTGAGGATGCATAGCCGGGCTGTGGAGTAACGGGTCTCATTGGATAATACTCCGGAAGGAACATTCGTGAAGTGACCAGAGCTTGTCGTAAAACTTCTCGAAGTCCATCTCATCTTCGAGGAATCGGCAGGCAAAGAAGAACTGGAAGTCGGCAGTGATAATACCCGCGGCTGGGGCTGAGGTAAAGGTAATAAGGTTGGGCAGGGTCACTGTATAAAGGCTGGACGAAATGATATAGCCATAGTTGATAATAATCGCTGAGGAGGCATCCGCTGCTGCAAAGGTGTAGACGCCAGCTGAGACGCTGTACTGGCCGGTGGTAGGAGTACCCGTGACCAAGGTCATGGGTAACCCACCCTTGGTTACCCCGTTGTCGTAGCCCCAGGCTGCCGCGTGAGTAACGGTAATAGTGTAAGGTCCGGTTGAAGGGATAGTGCGAGCCTCATCCAACTGTAAATAGACCACCAGGCTATTCGCGGTATCCAGCTGGCCGACCTTTTCACTAAACTCTCCCAAGGTACGACGAAGTGGAAAGACAGTCGTAAGTCCATCCGAGGTTCCACAGTTGCCTCGAGTGGCCAAGTAGTCGTCGGGGTCCTTAAACAACCAGGAGTCATACCGACCTCGACGAGCTAGGAAGAAACCCATGATCTGTTTAAGCGAGGACTCCGCACCGGACCGATCCTCCAAGAACTCATAGGGGAGGGTAAATTCCCACCGCGGGTATTCCGACTGAGAGCTGCGAACCTCGCCGCCCGAGGGAGCCTCGCTAACCCGGGTGTTAAAGATAGGTTTCTTGTGGACAGAGAAAGCCAATCCGGGAAGCGCGGAGTTGAAGGGGTCCAACGACTGAGGAATTGAGGGCGTGGACGGCGAGTTGCCAAACCCGGGGAAAGGAATAGTACTCATGGGAAGCTCCGGCGATACAGGGTGAAGAGACTCGAGGATGATGAGGTTGGAGTATACCTTAGCGTAGCCCTCGGAGAGAGCCTCTGCCAATGATAGGTTGGTGCTTACGGCAGGAGAGCCCTCGGAAAGAGGCTCCACAAAGGTAAAGTTCGACCGCAGGTTGGTAGTAGCTGTGGGCGCGGTGTTATCGCCGTAAGCTATGATGGGGATAAAGTTGTCGAAGAGCCCGGGTGTTGGTTTGAAGGTGGAGGGCCACGTAGTCTCCCAATCCTGCAACTCTGATGAGGATCGCTGGTCAACGCCGTCCACCGCGGTAAGCTTGATGCCCCCAGTACCTTGGAACACGAACCACACCGAACGACCAGGGCCGACCACAATTGGGTCGCCGTCTACCAAGAAGTTAGTGGTGGGCGCGGCCATGGCCGCTAGGGCTTTTATCTCCGTGTATCCCATAAGTTGGTAGGGATAGGGATATCCGGGAAAGTCCGAGTAGACGGCCAGCTGATAGTCCCAAGACACGCCTGTTGGGAGCGGAGAGAAGATATTGGTTAAGTCCAGAGAAGATATGGATACGTATCCACCCGTAGTATTCGTATACTTGCTAGCATGCTGGCCCACACCCAGGATAGTGGTGCCTCCCGATCCGCTAGAAAAACCGAAAGAGACGGTGGACATTAGCTGCTAACCTTCGGACCCACTTGAGCGTCATTCGCCTCGGTCCCGGTAAAGAAAACTCCGGTGTCTGGATTTAATTCGAAGATGTCCTTATAGATGCTGAAAGACTGGTTCAAGTAGTTAGCAGCACCTTCTTGAAGGGTTCCGGTACTACCGATCTTTAGCAGGTTCTTGGAAGTTCGCTGAGTAGCGTCATCTTGACGCATCGCTGTCTTTACCTGTATGCCATGGACATAGGGCGCACTGATCGTGGGATCCACGTCGTAGAGATCGTAGTCGCCACTGGTGGCGGAGTAAACATGGCTATCCTCGCCTAGTGTTCGGTTCTGGACAGCTTGCCAGTTATCCATCGCGGTGGTAGTTACACCATAAAGGTTTATCTCCGGACAGGGCACAGCAGCCCCGATGGTAGCCGGGGTAGTATAGGTGGAGAGAGAGGCCATTCTTCCCGGAGTTCCGAGGGCCCCCGACAGATAAGCGGAGAGGATAGACCCGGTGGAGGACTTAGCAAATCCTATCCAATAATAGTTACCGCCCGTCAGAGAGGGTGCAGAGCTAAAGGTAAGAACCTCTTCTACACCAGCGGTGTATCCCACGTTAGCAACACCCGAGGCGAGTAGGGCTCCGGGCTCTCCAGCGCTGTCAGCAAAGAGCAGAGCCTTATTCCCCGCCGTAGTGCTGGTACTACTAGTCGTGAACCGGATCGAGGATAGTGAGGTGCTCACGGGTACATATACCCGACGAAGGAAAGCATTGTAAGAGCTATAAGGGGCGTTCGCCGTGGGTACAGTGGAGGAGGACATATCCGAAGCCCTTCCCAGGGTAACCATTGTCTGGGTACCGCCCACCGCTAGGCCGGTGTGCGATCCCGCGCCTATCATTTCCTGGGTCTTCACCCTTACGTTACCGAGGAACCCTTTATTCACGGAGCCCGCGGTATCACAGTAGTAAAGGTCATCCACCCGAATAGCCTCCACCCAGCTGTGGAAGGTTTGGCTATAAGCACCCTGAAACCCCACCAAGTCAAAGGTGGTAGCGGTGCCGTTCTGAGTATCCGTGCTAACCACGGAGAGAACGGTCTTGGTGTTGATACGAACTTCAACCTCGCCGGCGGTGTTGCTTATCTTCACCCGGGCTTCAAGGTAGAACCAGGTATCAGGGTAGAAACACCCTGAGGAAGTGCTAGCGATTGGTGTAAAGTCTCCGCTGGGCATATCCCTAAAGACTTCAACGATCCCGAACTCCGTACACCTCAAGCTAAGGTGGGTAATACCCGTTGCGGCGTCCATAAAAGATAGACTGAAGTACCCTGTGTGGCCGGAGGATACCTTACACCGAAAACCCGCCCATCCCTCGCTGGCGGCGGGTACGGGAGAAAGTATTCGGTTATGGGTACTTCCGCCAGTAATAGTCCCATTTACCCACAGGGAATTACCGCTATCGAAGGCGGTGTCGGAGTCTATCGACCATTGGGCTACGCCCGTCGTGCTGAACCACGACCCTGACTGATAATACTGGGAAGCCGCTAGCAGAAACCCAATCAGGGAAGAGTCATCGGTGACGGGGAGCCAATCAAAGCCCTCATAGAGACGGAGTGTCATTTGAACTTAAGGCCCCCATTCCTAACTTCGTTCTTGATCCACTTGCGGAGAGAGCTCCCATCTGCTCGAAGCAGCGTTTCCATGTCGGCGCCCATGTTAGTATGCTGGGGGCCGTAGTGGAAGTTTAGAGTGTCTCCACCATTGTTTGTCGTGTCGCTGCGAGCTGAACTGCCGGCGGTTGAGGCCGCGCCGAACATCTGAGCTGAACGAGCACCTCCGCGCAATGACTGACGCATGGGCTCCGCGATCCAGGCGGGAAGAATCATCTCTTTCTTGTGGACCATAGCCAGCTGATCGTCAGGAACCTCATCAAGACCGCCGCGGGCGGAGATCAGCGCACCGAACCCGAGAACAGCGGCAAGGGCAAGAGCTGCTGCGGCGGGAGCAGCAACGGGGCCGATGAAAGGAATGACCACCGTTGACTTGTAAGCGCCCGCGGCAGCAACCGCCGCGTTAGTACCGATTTCCGCAGTACCCGCGGTGGCAGCAGCCGCGGTCTGAACCCCCGCTCCCGTCACGGCGGCCCCCGTCTTGATTGCCTGAGTGGCAACCGACGCGGCAGTGGTTGCAGCTTGTATGCCCTTTTCCGCTGCAGCTAGTCCCACGGAGGACGCCTTCATTGCTGCGTCCGTGGTCTTCTTGACGGTGAGTATCTTGAACTGAGACATGATCCAGTTCTGGACCAGCTCCACACCCATGTCCATAAACTTGAAGACAATGGCGTCGGCCATATTAATCATCGCTTGACGGAAGCTGAGGGAGTGAGTCCAGAACCCCTGCAATGACTGACGCAGGGAGCCGGTAACAGCCTGTGACATACCCCGCCACCGGGATACATACTCTTCCTGGCTGTCCCGATTGATCTGATTAACCTGGGCGGCGTGTCCCAGCTCAATCTCAAGCATCCGGGCGGCATGCTCCTCGGCCTGCCGCTCGATCTGTCGATTGATATCGGCCCGTTCCTGAAGAGTCATGTGAGGGAGAAGCATTCGCTCCACCTCGCTGTCATAGGCCAGCTGGTACATCGCCTCTTCATGGGCGACCTGCTGCTGGTACTCCTGCTCGATCAATGCAGCCTTCTGAGCTATCGCCTGCTGACGGGTGATTAGGCCGTTGCTCTCGAGGAAGTCGATCATCGCTCGACGTTGCTGCATATTCGCAGCCTCGAGGCTTGTCAGCTTCTTCTGTGCAATCTCCTCGAGAGCAACACGTTGCTCGATGCCCTTCTTCTTTTCTTCGAGGGTCTGCCGATCCAGTTGCCGCTGAATACGAACCCGCTCACGCTCGGCGTTAAGAGCCTCCTTCGACTCAGCCCCATAGAAGGCCTTGATCGCGTCGATCTTCTGCTCTTGGAGCTTAAGAACGATGGCAAGGTCCTGACCCGCCATTTCCTTCTTGAACTCAATGTCCGCAACAAGGGCCTCATGCTCATCCTTGAGCTGCTTCTGCAAGGCAGCCGCCTCATCTCCTGCAACCCCCATTCCCGCGGGCTTACCGATGATGCTCTTCGGAGCCTCGATATGGGCGTGGTCTTTATGCTGAAGCTGGCTGGCTGGGATATCATAAGCCGGTCCGCCGCCGTGAGGCTCATAGACTTTACCGTTCCACAGGATACGGAAGCCGGCCTGCTGATACCGGCGGACCATGTCATCCATCTGGCTCTTGGCGAGGGCGCTACCCGCTTCAGGATTGCCCTTACCATACCCGGGAAGATTAACGTCGATAGCATACATCCCGTGGGCCGTGTTGCCCATCCCCGGATGATTGCCGTGGACACCGCCAAACTGATTGTTCTCGCTAATTGAGTAGCCTTCCTTCTGGAGGGCATGGCCCGCTCGACCAATCGCATCTTCTCGGCTTCGATAAAGCTCCTTCTCTTCTTTATGAAGGTTGCTAGTAGCTTCCGACTCTGCCCGCTTAGCTTCCGTTCGATCCTTCTCGATCTGTGTTAGTCGAGCGGTAAGCTGGGAGGCTATCTGCTTTTGCTGGTTATCCGTTATAATACCCTTATTCTGTTGCTTAGTGATTTCCTCCTGAAGGCGAGCGCTATCAATGGCATTCTGCTTCATGTTATCATATTGCTGATCCACCTTCGAAGTGGTCGACAGGTGCTCGGCCATGGCGATATTTGCCTCGGTGACGGATCGAGCCGCCAGGTCGTAGGCGCGTTGAGCGGCGTTAACCTTCTCAGTAAGCCTATCAATCAATATCTGCTGACCGAGATACATCGCACCTTGAGTGGCGGCATCCCCCGCGGGAGTCTTCATTGCTATTGCCAGCGCCGCCTTGGCGTCTTCGAGGTTCTGACGAGCTACCCCCGCATCCGACTGAAGCTTAGCGGCGTTGGCTGCGGTGGCCTCAATGGCAAGGCGCTTGGCCTCCGCGGTGGTGTCGTTTGCCGCCCTCTGGTTCTTCACGTATTCTTTAAGGGCGTGGGTCAATTCCTTCAAGGTGGCAGTCCGACGCCATTCGGCGTCCATCAAGTCTTCGGTCTTCTTCTTGCCATCCTCCTCCGATTTCCACAGCATAGCGAGGACGGTGACAGCTGCGAGGATCGCCTGGAACCAGACACCGCCGAGCACCGCGGCGAACCGGCCTGCAGCGCCACCCGCTCCTTGAAGAGCGTAGGCAACCTGACCCGCTTGCTGTGCGAAGATCACCATCGGATTAATGCCAGAAGCTAGCGATGCGGTAACGTCCTGCATTTGATAGCCGAGCTGTACACCGACTTGGTTATTCCTGCCCATCTGTCGGGCATTGATTTCCATCTGGATCTTCGCCATCTTTTGAATGGCAATCCACTCACCCTCTTTGAGGGTGTTTGACATCAGCAGGGCAGTCGCTTGCTGCATCGTCTGGTTGTATCTCTGCTGAGCTGCAAACGTCGGGTTGATCTGGGCCCTAAGCTCATTGGCTGCCTCCGCCTGCCGACGAGCGGCTTTCGCTGCTTCCTCCGTGGCTTGCTGCTGCTCTTTCAAGGCAATAGCAGCTTTCTTAGCGGCAATCTCCGTTTCCTTGCCGGATAGCACCGCGGCAGCGGCAGCCTCCTGTGCCGCCTTCTTTGCTTCTCGGCGTTCCGCAACCTCGACTTGACCCAAGGACTCGACAACCGCCTTTTCCGCAGCCACGCGAGCTTGCGTAGTCTGGACAGCATCCTGTGCCGCCTCCTGGGCTAGGACTTTCGCAGCCTCGTAGGTTTTTTGATACTCGGCGCGGATCTGATCGTTTGCGGCATGCTCCACAGCCAGCTTCTCGGCGGCGGCAGTCTTCGCAGCGGCAGCAGCGGCACGGACCTGAGCGGTCTCCTCCGCTTTCGTGATCTTGCTACCGCCCTCTCGAAGAGCAGCAACCTTTTCGCGAGCCGCTGTACGAGCAGCCTCTGCCGCTTCCATGATCGCCTTCTTCTCAGCAACCGCTCGAGATTCGGCTTCAGCGCGAATGGCCTGGGAGTTCTTACGTTCCTGTGCAAGCCACTCATCAGCAATGCCCTTCTGCTGACGGGCTGCTGCTTCTCGGTCCTGCGCTTCCTTCAGCAAGGCCGCTTGCTTTTCAGCTGCAGCCCTCTTGGCCGCGGAGCTGTTCTTTTCGATTGAGGCTATCTGGGTCTCATACGCCCGGCGGATAAGGTCGGTGCCTTTAGCGTAGGTCTCCTGGTCCATGGCACCCGACTTAAGCAGTCGGTCGTATTCAGCCATAGACCTGTTGAACTTCTCCGTTGCCGCGAAGGTGGGATCTATCGCGGACTTAAGCCGACGGAAGGCGCCGCCTAGCTGATCGGCACTTTGGGATACGCTTCCCACAGATGCCTTAGCGCGGCGTGAGCCCTCCTCCACCCCGGAGGTGTTCATCCCAAGACGGAACTCGAGATTGTTATCATCAGCCATTAGTTTATCATCCCACCTGGACCAGCTAACTTTAGAAGCTCGTTTAAGTCACCCGACTGTTGACCGCCTGATGACTTCTTTGGCTTTATCAATCCGAAGTAACTGGCAACGGGTACGTAGACAGGAGGACCATTCTCAGACCACCAATCCATCATCACGTTATACCGACGAAAGCCCCAACGCTTCCTTATTCGGTCCCAGCTTCCTCCTTCAATCCCAGCGGCGACGAGCTCAGCGATGTATCGGGAGCAGTCACCGGCGAAGGGCTCGCCGCCTCCGGGACCGCTTCGGCTTCCCCCGACGCAGGATCCTCCGGTTCCATTCCAGCTTCTCGCAGAATGTCGAACATGCAGTCACGGACTGCGGGGATCTCCGTAGCGCGGAGCTTCTTTTTGAAGAAATAGACTATCTCGGACAGGATGACTTCCGCGTCCTTGGGAACTTCCACCCCAGCGTTGAACCTGTCAGGACGGGTGGGCAAGATACCAAACCGGGCCGGATCGAAATCTTCGGCCTCCATGAGTGCAGCAGCGATGACGCAAAGAGCGGCGGCGGGCCCCTTCATGGGATCAAGGGTATTGGTTGCTTCCTCAATGTACGGCCACGCTAGCTCAATAGCTATGAAATTCATTTCGGGGACGGTATAACTCTCACCGCCAATTTTAAGCTTTGCCATTGGTTGTCCCTCCATCCGGCGTTAGAGAAAAAGAGGAGGAGGATAAGACACCGCTCACCCTCCCCCAGTTCGGGAGATTACAGGCCTCCGCCGGTGACCGAGGTCGTGGTGATGCGGGCCACACGGTTGGCTGAGTCAGCCATCGCCTGACCGGACATTTCCGCAACCAGGTAGTCGTCCTGCTTGAGCGGGAGGTTCAGCTTATCAGCCACATTGCTGTAGAGGATTAGGGTGAACGTCTTGCTGTCGTAGACCTGAGAGAGGACCAGCTGGAACTTCGGGGTCGAGCCCATCAGCGCATTGTTGATCGCCAGCGAGCCACCGGTCGAGGCCGACTGGTAGAGATAGTCGATCAGGACACCGGCTGAAGCCTGTGCCGCGTTGAAGGTATAGACACCCGCGGCAGACACCGAGTACTGACCCGTGGCGGGAGCCGAAGCCACCTGCTTCAGCGAAGCACCAGTCGAGGCGAGCTTGACTCCCAAGTCCATCTGGAAGTCAGCGGCGTGGCTGACTGTGATGGTGTAGGTGGTCATGGCGGGGACGGTACCCGTTTCACCAATGGCCTGGATCAGCTCGTTGCCCGTTGCAACCGTCTGACCGAAGAACAGGGTGTTGAAGGCGGTAACGTCGATGTTGCCCGACGAGGCCTTCCACTCGATCTTCGTCTTGCCGCGGGCGGTATCCAGCGCGAACTGGTACTGACCGAAGAGCTGCTTGACATCGCCGGAGAAGTCGACCGAGACGTCCTGCAGTGCACCGAACTTCAGCGGGGCACCCCCACCAACGGGCGTCGAGAAGAGCTGCCCGGTGCCGAAAGTATATTGAGTCATCTTTCTGCTCCTATTACTAACCCGACGGGACCTTTCCCGCTTTCACCGGCATCTTGCCCGGGCCCGTGAAATCTTGTAAACATTATGGTACTAACAGTTTAATGGGAACCACTAGCATACCTTGCTTGTCAATGTCGCCCGGATCCTTGAAGATACGGCCGCTGATAAAGCAGTGGTAGACCAACCCCCCCAGGGTGTTGCGACGATCCGAGAATCCTTGATCCAAAGGGGTGGGTGCTAGGGCTGCGCGTACCCCCGTCAGTATTATATTGTTCTCGACAACGCCCAACGCTCGATCATCACGACCGACGCACTGGTAGATCAGCCAAGAGGCCTCTAAGACCGTCTTGTAGGGCATCCCTGAGACCTGACCCTCGGTCGTAGCGTGCTCCGCCTGAAAACACGCCGGCTGCTGCTGGGCCGGTACGTCGGAATACAGCTTCACGCGACGGCTATAGGTCTCAAAGCGGTGGGTGTTAGGACTAGCGTCCTCGGGACGCGACCACCTCACCTGGGAGACACGCTCAAAGAGCGTTGCCAAGATCAGTTCTTCGTCCATCATGCCACACCTCGGAATAAACGGGCCCGCAGCTTGCGGACAATATAGTAGTAAAGGCTGCCCGTAATCTTGGGGCTAACCTCGCGATAAGCATCCCGAAGGAAGTGGGCGCCTTTGAGGTTAGCGCCGGGGTGGGCCACTCGAGTAGCAAATACCTTGTCACCCGTAGCACCGATAAAGGCAAGGACCTTACCCTCCACAGGGTAGATCATGTGAGGCGGTGTGGTTCCTCCCCGTTCCTGGATACCCGCATAGGGAACGCCCGAGCTGTAGACCCGGGCGGAGATACGTCCCTCTTCACTGTGAACTTCGTAGTCAATCGACTCCTCGAGCCTCCCGGTCTTGATGTCAAGCCGTTCGGCGAGGTTGGACATGGTCTTCTCATAAACCTGTTCCGCCCACTGCTCCGCCTTCTCATACAGGATAACGTTAACCTCGTCCGGTATCGCGTCAATATCCTGAAGGAGCTTCCTATGACCAAGGAGCTCAATGGAGAGGAACTCATCGCTCATTACATTGGCACCACGTTACGGTACTGCTGGATGACACCGCGGATGGAGTCATTCATGTCTGAAGTGGTGAAGGTCACGGTCTCCTGACCACCCAATGACTTCGACTTGACGCCGATCCTATCCTTGCGGTTATACCATTCACCCACCAACTCACGGACACAGTGTGAGAGGTCGAGCGGGCAATAGCTATAGGTGATCGCTGCGGTCTTTCCTACGTCCGCATTAGCGAAGGTGTAGGTACCCCAGTCGTCAACCGAGTACTGCCCCGTGGAAGGAGTACCCATCACCTTTACCGCGGCAACGTCCGCGATAGTAACGGAAAGGTCACTGGTCCATTGGCCTCCCGTGCGGGGCTCAAGCTGATAAGGATCTACCGGGATGGTCTGTGCTTCAGTCGCTCGGTAACCCGCGGTATATACCACCTGACAAGGAGTATTAATCAAGAACATATAGCCGAAGAGATCCACCGAGTTGGGAGCCTCAAGGGGCTCACGGGGTGAATACCCGTCGGTCGGCTTGCCGAAAGAGTCGAAAGTTGAAGCGGGAACGGCATTGCCATTTACCCCGACAGACTCTACGCTAAGGATCGGCCAATTCTTCAGAAGAACAGAGTACTTGCCGTTGCCACGGAACCTTTCGGTATACGACTGGCAGGCAAGCGAGGGCCGGTTCATGTAGTTAAGAACAAACCGAGAGGCTGAGTCGATCAGGTCGGTGAGCAGGGAGTCGCTCGCCGAGCTTTGGATACCAAGCCAGTCCTTTATGGCGGCGAGTGAGGTCAGCCTCTCGGTCATGTCTTTAGTCCTCGATCATCGAGTAGGCAAGCTTCTTGAGCTCGCTCTTCTTGAGGCCGTCGGCATCACCGCCACGTTCCTCAATGAAAGCGATAAGCTCATCCTTGTCCATGTTGTCGATGTCATAGTCCGCGGGATCGTCCGAGACGAAGTCCGTGAAGCCATGGCGGCGGAGAACCTCAACGTGGTCCTCGCTGGTGATCTTGATAACGCCATCCGAGGGGACCTCATAGGTATGGCCAAGGATGTTTGCACTGCTAACTCCCTTGGGAGCCTTCATCTTTGTATCAGTCATTGTCTTATCCCTCGCGCAAGAGAAATGAATGAGTGGGAGCCTTGCGCGAGACTCCCACTCATCCTCACAGCATCAGCGTTAGCCGATGTTGCAGATCACGCCCATGGCAGGCGGGAAGTAGTGCTGGAGCACCTCGTCCGCGTAGACGCCATACTCGTACTTACGGGTACGTAGCGGCCACTCGATCTGGTAGTACTCCTGACGGGTACGAACCTGACGGACGTTGCCCACACCGGACACCGGGTACGGGATGCTCTTCGAGTCGAAGAAGATCATACCCGCCGGCATGTTCGGGTGGATGCGAACCTTCAGAACGTTGGCGCCCGACATCGAGAAGCGGTTAAGGTAGGTGGCGACCATGATACCGCCGACCATCATTCCCTGTTCCATGTTGATGTTGATACGGAAAGCGCCGTTGGCGTTACCCGAGGTGATCTTCTGGCTGATCTTGAGGGCAAGATCCGAGGATACCCACATGGTGTCCGGGGACAGCTTGTAGTTATCCCAGAAGGACTTCAGGGCAGCGTCGACTTCGACGATACCACCCGCGCCGTCAGCGGTGATCGCCACGCCGTCCAGCGACTTGTAGTAGCTATTGCTACCCGAGCGCATGGCCTGAGTCAGGAGACCGTCGAAGACGAGGTTGTTGGTCGAGTTGTCCGAAGACGGCAGCGTCGAGTAAGCCTGGGTGCCCGCACCGGCGTCGGTCGTCAGCGTGACCACGTTGGTCGTGGTGACAGCGCCCAACGTGGCAGCGGCAGCCGAAGCACCCCAGAACCAAGCGTAGGCGACAGCACCGCGAACCGCGGTAACCGAGGCAGCAATACTACCCGTGGTACCCGTGGTGGCGACCGAGGCAGCAGCCGACTTCTGGGCCGAACCGCCGCCGAAGGTATCCGAAGAACCGTCAGCATTGGTGCGGGTGATTGAAGTCGGTACACCGCCCGTTACCGAGGATCCCATAAAGCCCGCCAGCGTCAAAGCGACGCAAGCGACGAACTTGGTGGTAGCGGTCATGGCACCGCCGGTGGTCGAGGCGACCAGCGAAGGCGTCGGCGTGGTGCCCAGGGCGAGAGTGCCGTTACCGGCGAGAAGCAGGGCTTCTTCACCGAGCATCAGCGACTCAAGACCAACCTTCGCAGCGAGGGCACGGATGTCCTCGAAGTTCTGGCCGGCATACTGAGCTTCGAAGTCCACGTTGTCTTCGATACCGATGCCCTTGTAGGCAGCAGTATAGTCGGCAGTGGAGATCGCCAGGACAGCGCCACGATTGCCGCCTGAGACGCCGATCTGGATCTGACCGGTATTGATGCCGGTGACAGCGCGCCAGTTCGCCTGGATGCCGCCCTTGCCCGAGACACGGGGGATCTCGTTGCGCAGCGGGGTGAGTACCGGGTAGAGAAACTTCGCACCGGCTTCGAGGTCGTAGAAAGTCAGGCCCGAAGTCGCTGATCCCGACTGAGCGAAGGTCGATTTGGCGAGCGCTTCAGGCAGCTGGGGGTTGGCGATGGCAGGCGAAGACGCGAGAGCCTTCATCAGGGCATCAAGCGATGCACCCGCAACGAGGCCCGGTTCTTGGATAACACTCATAACATACTCCATTGGTGAGTGTGGTTGGTAACCTTACCGTCTCCGGCAAGGGCAGTTTGAGCTTCCGTCTCCGGTCGCCCCGTTGCTTCTAGCGGTTCAACGCGAGCTGGTGTCCACCAGTCGCATGAGACGCCTTAATCATCATGGTCGCCAATTCCTCCGGCGAGTAGTTAGCAACCATCTCTGCGAGGACAGCCCTCTTCTCTTCTTCGGTGTTAGCCACCTTGCCGAAGAACTGTCCATCGCCTTCACGCCATGCCACATTGCGCGGTGCTGGCGGCAGAGGAGTGTCCTCCATCTGCTGGACCCGCTTGGCGAGTTCCTCGACCTGTGCAACCGCATCCTCAGCCACCTTCTTCATATCGGAGGCAGCCTTGGTCAGTTCGTCGAAGCGCTTCTGCATCGGCGGCGAGAGCTCATCGGAGACCTCTTCGACGATTTCCACAAAAGCCTTGGCGAGGGTTTCCCGACGTTCACGGCTCGAGTCCTTGAAGGTTTCGAGTGCCGAGCAGACGTCCTTGGCGAGGGCATCACCGCCTTCACTATGCGCAGCGGCATAGTAATAGTCGTAGTAGGAGCAGAGCTCGTCGGTATCGAGACCGGCGATAAGTTCCTCGACCTGGTCAGCGGCATAGGTCTTGAAGGAAGCGCCAAGGTCATTGACCGCCTTCTTGATCTCTTCCGAGACGGCCACGTCACTCGAGTCGTTTCCTTCCTCGGCACCTTCCGCGGCAATCGATTTGCGGAGACGATGGAGGTCGAGCAGGACCTTGGCGAAGGAACCGACGGTATACATACCCTTCTCAAGGACGGGCTGGCCTTCCTCATCAAACGGAGTAGACAGGGCGTCGAATACCTTGGCGAGGCGCTGGGGGTCGTCCATCAGGTCAATCGCCACAGGTTCCTGAGCGGGAGTCGTCGCCTTGCTGAGACGTTCGGCGAGCAGCTCGGCTTCAGTCTTGACGACTTCGGCCTTGGCGAGGGTTTCCTGATGCGCCGCCGCATCCGCCTTCTTGTCGAAGGACTGCCCATCTGTGGTCACCCACTTCTGGCTCAGCTCGTCAAGGACCGACTTCTTGGACTCGCCTTCGACAGACTCGTCATCACTGGAGCCGCTCGCGGCTTCCGCTTCTTCGTCGTCGCTTCCTTTTGCCTTCTTCTTTTTCTTGCTGTCGGCGGCATCCCCCTTGTCCTCGCTAGCGGCGGCCTTCACCAGCTCATCGCGGGCGGCTTCCACATAGTCGATCCAGGTGGTGTCATCGGCCGCCTCGGCAGCCATTTGCTCAGCTTTGGCGACAACCTCGGCGTTGGACGGCATAGCGCCGTTCATCATGACAGCCGGTTCTTCGATGACTTCTTCCCCGACCACATCCGCCTTGACCAGGTCACCCGGGTTAGCGAACTTGATGAGCTCTTCCGCACCATCGGCCTTGACGCAAGTGAAGGTAGCCGACTTGACGCAGGGGTTGTCCACCAGGCTCACCTCGTTCGGGATGGCGGTGAATTTCTTGATGGTGTTGCCGTCAACAGTATCATTCCACTTCTTGCCGTAACGACCGCCGACAGAAAAGCCCGTGTAGCAGCCTTCCAGGACCTTCGTCCATTCGGCGTCATCTACGACCTTCGAGCAGACCTCGATGGACTTGCTGTCATCGTCGAACGCCAGGTCCGTGAGCTTACCCGCCACAGTCAGGCCGTGCATCACGCGAAGGTTGCCCTTCGAGAGACCGCCCGAGGCGGCCTCAATGTCGTTCGACCACTTCTCGAAGTGAGGCTTGGACGTTTCATAGTCCATCACCTCACCCGACTGATCGACTTCTTCAGCGGTAATCCGACCGTAGACGAGGCGCTGCTCCTCGTCCACCTTAACAAGCGGGACGAATACCCGCGGCGCCTTCGCCTTACTCATGAGCCTTGCTCCTTGTTGAACTTCGCGAGGTATTCGGATAACTTAGCGGGATCGCCCTCGGCAACCAATCCAGCTATAACCTTTTCCACAGGCTCCTGATCGGGGTTCTCCGCGTTGGGATCCTTCGGACGGCCAGCTTCCTCGGGAACCTTGTTCGGTCCCTTGGCGGCGTCTTTGGGGTCATGGCTTCCCTGAGCGGCTGCGGTAAGTGTAAGCGGAGCAAGACCATTCGAGGTACGGAACATCGGCTGGTCATACTGAGGATCTTCGTAAGGCTCACGGCCGTTGGCCACGCGGCCCTCATTGACAGTCAGCAGACCGCCTTCAACGTCAGCCTGAGTAATTGCCTGCCGCTTGACCGGGTCCAGCTCATCGTCACCGCGCCAGACGAACTCATAGTCTTCCGCGCCGAAGTCCTCGGCTAGAACATCGTCGATCATCGACTTGACCCAAGCCTGGATCGGCGCCAGCCCTGTGGCGACTGCTTCTCGCTGAGCACCATCCGCGGTAGCGCGGTTCATCATCTGCATGAACGGCTGCGGGCTAATGCTGAAGGCAAAGCAGCAAACGCGAGCAAGCCATTCCTCAGCCTTGCCGAAGAGCTCGGTTTCCTGAGTCGGGATATACGTCTTGCCAACCGCCGAAGGAACAAAGCGAGCCTTCCGACGTTCAGCAAGGTTACCGGCAAGAATGTTGTCGAACCACTCCTGGAAAGTCTTGATCTGATCGGGAGTCCAAGTCTCCGGCACACCGATCAGCGCGGGAGGCATATTGCCTTCGGTGAAGAAGTTCAGCTGGAAGATCTGGCGACGAAGGCCAATATTGATCGTCATCAGTATCTGTTCCACGGGTGAGTACCCGTAGATCTTGTGAATGCGAACATTCCGTGGGCGGAACAGAATTTGGTTCTTCGTGTAGTCTACCGCCGGCATGCCCTTGAGGATCTGCTGGTAAGCAACATCGCGGGCGCCCTCGGGAGTACGGCCCCAGTCATTGAGAACGCGACGGATAGAAGTGCCGTCAATCTGCTCAAGACTCAGCAGCTTACCGCCGCGAGTCCGGCGACGATACAGCGCGGCAGCATCCACTACGAAGAGGTCTTCAAGGAGCATACGCAGCCAGGTGTTCCAATCATGCTCGCCGTCCGGCTTCATGAAGAACTTGGTGATCTCTTTGATCTTGTTCTTCTTTTGCGATGTCAGGCGTTCACGGCCATCGCGAAGCTGAATGACCCACCGCAGCCGTTCCATGGCATCCTTGCGGGTCTCAATGATGAGGCGCAAGAGGTCATAGCTGTCAGCAAATGCGCGGAGCGTGGCATAAGTGACCGGCTCGTAAGCACGGGTGGTAGTAAGAAGATTGACGCCTTGGGGAAAGTCGAATGCACGGCCCTGGACTTCGGTCGGTGCCTGTGGGGCCATCGGCGAGCCGGGACCGAACCACTGAGAGCCCCTACCCGAATTGCCATAAGTAACGCCCGTGCTGATCTGAAACGAATTGGGATTTAGAGTGATAGCCCTTCCCCCCCCGGCAGCGGCGCGATCGTTAGACATCGACAGTCAAGTCCTCATCTTCGGCCTTGGGAAAATACCTAATAAAGCCGGCATTTTCAAGGGGTTTAACGTCCTGCTCTTTAACACGGAATAGGCCGTCATCTCCTATCAGGTATTTGTCACCGTCCTTACCGTATGCCGTATTTATACCCGCGGGCGGTTGAAGAGAAACAATAGCACTGGGCAAGGCAGCGACCTTACCACTAAGCCGATCAGTGATAGCCCGCGACTCCTGGCGGTAATAGTCCATTAGCCCTTCGTGGCTGATCGAGCCGACCATCAGTTCGGTGAAGCCCCATACCAGGGCATCCATGCGGTCCGGCGAGTAGCCCATGCTACCATCGGGAGTATATTCGCAGAGCTGATCCTCAAGCTCCGGGAAGTATCCCACGTGGTGTATCTTCTTCTGCTCATATAGCTGAGACACCGGCTCTGCTCGAACGTACTTACCCCTTGTAGCATGAACGGGCTTTATTGCCACAAAGTCCGCGGCGCGCAGGCCTTCGTCTCTCATGTTTCGGGCAGCAGCGCGTAGAACAGCAGCAACCATTTCACCGCCCTGGTTTGCTTCATAGACAAGCATGTCTGCATACCACTTATCAGCAGCCTCGACAGCTGCCCTTCCCCATTCTTCCGGTGATCCATTGAGTGAAACGTCCTCGAGTAGATAACCATGACCCGACTCATCTTTGCCAACGACCATAATACCCGTTTCGGCAGCCGACTCTCCCATCTCCTTCGCTGGATCAACAGCAACAACGATCCGAGCGAAGTGAGGAAGCATGATAGGAGTCTCACTATCCACAGGG
>Ga0228700_1001102_pt1 | contig 19240 bp, 16 predicted proteins | sample McNCre317_Aug_MG_FD_178019 | JGI IMG/M metagenome (GOLD analysis project Ga0228700, IMG submission 178019) | Freshwater microbial communities from McNutts Creek, Athens, Georgia, United States - 3-17_Aug_MG | ecosystem: Environmental > Aquatic > Freshwater > Creek | place: USA: Georgia...
GAAATAGCGATATTTGCCATTCAGAGAAAGTGATCGCTCGCCGCATGCCCGCACGGTGTGGGGCTTCCAAAGAAAAAGCCCCTGATTACTCAGGGGCTCAAACTAGCTGGCAACGGAGGGATTCACATCATCCGTCACACCTCAACAACTGAGAAGACCTTGGCAAATTTCCTTCAACTCGTTACCCGAATTGATACCCGCAAACTCTCATGAAGCACTTTACGGGACAATCAGTTTACAGCAGCTACACCAATCAAGGCTTGTAAATGCTAGCAAAAACGCAAGCGCACAAAGACAAAACGGCCCCTAAGGGCCGAATGCAAAGTTTCACCTCGTCACTCCCCCACCGCAGCATCAAGAAATCTAGAAGCACTGAAGTTCGGATTGCATGCAGCTAGTCCACTGATCAATGACTCAGCAAAAATCTGACGCAGCTCTCGGTCAGGGATGTTGTTGCGAATTGCTTGTGCTATCAAGATAAAGTGTTTGCGACTCATGGTCAACTCCTGTTAGTGATACAAATAGCCGGTATGGTGGGTTTGCGGCTAATCACTACAGGTATTGACGCGACATCAGTGAGGTATGGGGGTACGGGGGTGGACCAGAAGAAAAGCACCCCTAGGGGTGCTTAACCTATCACTCACATCGCAAGGTCAACTTTTAGGAATGTGTGTATGTTCGCCACACTACAGTAAACGCAGCCTTACTTAAGAAATCTGAATTGCAAGCTTATACAGAGCAAGCCAAGTGCGTGGATCGCAGCTACCAATTCTTTGCAAGTCAAAAAAGCGTTAAAGCAGGATTCAGCGTAAAAAGCTTGTCTCAAACAATTGCCCTGTTATAAGAAGGTGCTGGACTTTAAGGCGCTAGCATTCACAGCGGATGCAGAACGTTCCTCACAAACCTCGCCAACAAAGGCACTTCAATTCACTTGCTCAAAACGCTTGCCAGCCATCGCAGCATCCAAACCACCGCCGCATATCTTTACAGCAGCCCTGCGCAGCTGCGCGCAGTTGTTGAGTTAGCCTAAGTTTTAGCTCAAAAAAAAGCTCACTAGAAGTGAGTTCATCTTTCTCAAGTAATAGGCGTAATTTAAGAGTCGTCTGTTACAGCCTGAATTAAAGCAGCACCAAGGTGTGAGTAATAAGTGTGAACAATATCACTTACACACAAATATTTTGTACGTCGATCAGATCCCAAATGAAAAGCTATAGCAAGACCGTTCTCTCTGATCGACCATAAGGAACGGTGAATTGTGGCGGGAGATCCCAAGTGTCTAAAACCCATGACATCTGTGATCTTTAGTGGCTGATCGATCGAATCCTTTACAGAAATCACCTCAAGAAGTTTCACGTCAAATTGACTGATAGAGTGCAAATGCATGAACTCTTCCTCGAGCGAATTTTTTAAATTTGCAAATTTCAAATAACAGGTCATCTTTAACGCCTTACGTAATTAATAAGTGATGAATTTGTTCGCACGCAACCCTGACGCCATCTTCTGGCGTGAATGATTTCGCACTGTCTCTTAACTTTCCATCAGTTTTTCTAGTGTCAGACAACACGCTTAACACCCCCGCAAGTAGTTCATCTTCTGATAGCTTTTTAAAAGGCAATACTTCTGCGACACCGAGTTTTTGAGCCCTTGCGGCTTGGTCAAATTGATCTAGTGTTCTAGGAAGAATCAAACTTGGTTTACCAGCAGCAATCACCTGCATAAGCGTTGCCACGCCTCCGTGATGCACCACGCATTTACATGACCTAAAGAGCTCAGAGTAATCAGCAAAGCTACACACATGTACAGGCATTGATGAGCCAACATTTAATGGGACACCCTCGCGCTTTATGAGTACAGCCCTCACACCAAGCTTGGCAATTACCTTAAGAGCCAAGTGATAAAAATCTTGTGGGTCCACCCTAGCAACAGAACCTAATGTAAAAACAACAGGTGCCGGACCAGATGCCAAAAAATTTTCAAGGCCTACATCGTGAGTCTGATGCGCTACACGGATCGTTTCTTTCACGAAACCACACTGAACCGTCTTCGCAGGCCAATCAGCTTGAGGTTTAGCCAGCAACGGCGAGAACAAAGCCAAGTTCAACCAAGGCGAGTAACGCCCTGCAAACAAGGGGTGTTGATGTGTCAACCCAAGCTCTTGCTCTATCTGGCGGTAATCCACATAAATCACATCTAATAGTTTTAAGAAAAACCACCGTAAGACAGCTTTCCACCAATTTGGCAGCACCGAGTCTTTGCCTAGCCAGCGCAAGCCATGCAAATATGGTGGATCTATGAATGAGATAAACGCCATTGGCGACACGCCCGAAAAGACCCAGAGCTTACCCAGCGCACGTGCAACCAATGGCGTAGCCAAACTGGTTTGAGAACCAATAATCAAATCAAAACCAGGAGCCAACCTTTGAATGCATGCCACTTCTTGGCGTAGATGCTTACCAAGCTTGCGAAGCACTTTCAAACTTCCCAAAAGGCTTTGCGTTAAACCCTTGAAAGCCTTTTTGTTTTGCGCATCAATATCTTGGCCAACATCAAATGCTACGCATTCAATGCCTTGTTTGTTCACAACACCTAAATTCGAAGCGTTCACAACCATCAAGACCTGATGCCCGTTTTTTTGCAACCCATGCGCAAGTGCGATGTATGGCAGGACATCACCCAAAGAGCCGCGCGTACAAATCAGAATTTTTGACAATGGCTTGACTTAATTGCTGAGCTTCAAAAAATGGTTTGGCTGTCGAGCCTTGATTTACGAATCAAGTCCACCACCGGCTGCTCACGCTTGTTGGCGCGCTGGCAGTGGCCCGGTTGAAACTTATCTGTGATGCGAATCACCACTTTCGCCCAGCGCTTGTCTCGCTCACGCCATGCATGAGAAGAAATCGACTCCCATGCATAACCATTAAAAATCGTGGCATTCACAAAGTTATCCAGCGCCCGTACTCCTGCACGGCCACGGGCGTTTGGGCCAAAAAACCCAATCCAAACCAACAGCCAGTAACCCAGTACAGCCAGCGGTATCAGTGCGCATAGCAGCGCAAATCCAACTGCCCGCTCTTTCATACACCCTTCCTTCGTCGATGCAACTTCAGCCGCACCCCATTCGCTGAACGAATCGTCAAACGCCCCACAGGTTGTGGCTCGTGCTCTGGCAAGGCTGAAATCCGATAGTCACGCACCAAACTTGCCAAAATCAACGTCGCCTCTTGCAACGCAAAGGCCGCGCCCATGCATACCCTCGGGCCCATGCCAAACGGTAAGTAGGCTTGCTTCAATGACTCGCGTGAAGCGTCGTTGTCATAACGATCTGGGTTGAACACATCAGGGGCATCCCACAACTCACGGTGTCGCTGAATCAGCCAAGGCGACACCACCACTGTTGCCCCCTGCTCTATCGTTTTTTTGCGCATGGGGCATGCAGAAGCAGATTGCCTAGCCATGAACCCCACTGGCGGAAAGAGGCGTAAGGTTTCTCTAAACACATTGCGCACCAACTCTAGGTATCGCATATCTGACAGCTCGGGCTGCCTATCTGCCAAATGCATCAACACCTCTTGGTGCATGCGCTCTTGTATATAGGGTGCGTTGGCCATCAAGTAAGCAGCCCAAGTTAAGGCGCTGGCCGAAGTTTCGTGCCCTGCTAAAAACAACATGGCCACTTGGTCTAGCAACTCTTCAAAGCTAAAGCCCTCGCCTGTTGCTTCGTCTTTCGCATCTAAACACGATTGCAAAATATCTATGGTGTCACTCGGCTGACCTGCGCGGTGTGCATCAAAGCGTGGACGAATCAATTGCCCTAACAACTCGCGAATGGCAGCTGCCGCACGACGGCTGCGCCAAACATCCCAAGGCCACACCAACCAACGCAGCCCGTAGATAGACGGCAACATCAGCCGAGGCGCAATGGCCTGAAACCTTGCAAACTCGATGAAGATACGCCTAGCATCAGCCCCCTCCATGGGCACCGAAAAAATAGTGCGAAAGATGATGTCTGCCGTCACATGCGTCATCTCAACTTCTAGGTCGTACTCCGCCCCATCTGGCAAAGCAGACAAACGTGTCAGCATGTCGGCAACCGCTGCTTGCATCACTGGGAAAGCCACATTAAGCCGCGCCTGTGCAAATGCGGGGTCCATCATGTTGCGTTGCTTGCGCCATTGGTCACCCGATGTCGTAAAGATGCTTTCACCTAATAAAGGCTTCAAGGCCTCACCTAGCAAATTGCTTTTAGGAAAAGCCTCAGCCTGGGTGTCCATCACCTGCTTCACCAAAGCAGGTTCGTTCACCATGTAAAGGTCTAAGCCAGGCAAATGCACCTCGCCCATGCGCATGCGGTAGCTACGCTCATACAAGGCATCCAGCCACGAACGTCTGGCGCTGAAAAACATCAGCAAGGCCGAAGCCTTACTTTGGCGAGGCTTGGGGTACACGGGGCAAAAATGGCGCATCACCACTTTCTCTTCAGCATTACTTGTATGCCCTTGGCTGATCGCACAGTCAAACGCCCCACTACCTGTGGCTCAAAGCCCGGCACGGGCAGCACGTCGTAGTTCTTCATCACAACACTCAAAATTAAAGCGGCTTCTTGCATGGCAAAGCCGGCCCCAATGCAGGCACGTGCTCCCAAACCAAAGGGCAAATAAGTGCCTCGCACGGGGGCGTTGTCTTTGTTCAAGAAACGTTCAGAATTAAACACATCGGGCTCACGCCACCAACGCCTGTGCCGGTGCAACAGCCACGGAAACACAAGTAAAGCATCACCCTTCTTCACCTTAGCACCGCGAATTTCTTGGTCTTGCATCGCTTCGCGCGGAAAGTAGCCAACGGGCGGGTACAAACGCAACACCTCTCGAAACATAGCAGCCACACCACTGAGCTCGCGCATCTCTGCAAAGTTCAGTTCACCCGTGGGGGCCACCTGAAGTAACTCATCTACCAGTTGTTTTTGTAGCTCAGGCGTCACACCCAAGACATACAAGCACCAGCTCAACGAACTAGCCGATGTTTCGTGCCCAGCCAGAAACAACATGCACACTTGGTCTAGCACCTCTGACTCGGTCAAAGCAGCGCCGTCTTCTGGGTCTATGGCACAACGCAAGCCAGACAAAATGTCAGCACCGTTTTGCTCTTCGCTGGAAGTCAAGAACTCAAACCGTCGGCGCACTTTGTCACCCAAAAAGGTTTTGATCACCGCCGCGTATTGGCGACGGCGATAGTCATACCAAAGCACCGGCAAACGCAGCAGCTTGCACACCATCACCTTTTGCGCAAATTCTTGGTAGCGGGTGAAAGCAGCAAACAAGCTGGCAGCTTCATCCTCAGCCAACGGCGCTGAAAAAATGGTGCGGTACACGATGTCTGCCGTCACATGCGTCATGGCGGCATCGACATCTAGGGGCTTGTCAAGGTCCTGCTGCTCAAACCGCAGCAACATATCGTGACACGCCTGCTGCATGAGTGGGAACACCAAACTCAAACGAGCATGACCAAAGGCCTGGTCTAGCATGCGCCGCTGCCGCTGCCACACTGTGCCATTGGTGGTGAATGGGCTAGATTCAATCAACGGCTCTAACGACTCGTGCATCAAGCGGTGCTTGGGGTAGTTAGCTGGCTCTTTCACCAAAATGCGTTCGACCCACTTAGGGTCGTTGATGATGAACACACGCATGGCTGGCAGCCAAAAGTGGCCCAGCAGCATCTCGTAGCTTTTGTGGCTGAGTGCGTCTATCCAAGAATGGGCGACTCGCCAAAAGCCCAGCACCCCCACCTTGCTCTTTTGTAGCGGCGTAGGAATAGGTGGTGTGAACTTAGGCATGCGCCCTCTCGATGTGCTGCTCAAACCACTTAGGGCCATACAGCACGTCAAACAAATTAAAGTTACCTGCCAACTCTGGCGCACGTAAATACAAAAAATGCGCGTCTAATTTGTTTTGCCGAATCACCGCCCAGCTTTGAGGGGGGTACATCTTGAAAAAACTGGCACTGTGCAGCACTGGCATCATGGCCTTGCTGTGATCCACATCAGTTTTAGTTAGTGGATGCGCACGGTAAAAGCACAATGGGTCTATCTTGGCCGTTACGTCCCACCACAGCAAATGGGGATGAAAGCTTAGACGCTGCAATGCTTCTTTGAATAACTGGGCTTTGGGCCTTGGCACCATGGCAATGAACGGGTAGCACTGCCCCAAAGTCAGCACCTTGGTTTTTCGCCCCTGCTGCAACGCCTGCCAGCGTGGGTCTTGCAGCAAAGCATCCACAGCCCCCACCATCATCAAGGTGCCAATGCTGTGGCCTACCAGCAGCACCTCATCCATTGGGTCTTCTTGTTGGCGCTTTATCACGTGCTCTACCCATTGCTGTGTACGCTGCTCTGCCCCCGCTATGCCACTGCGCCCCATGCGAATGACATACGTGAAGATGCGAAGCAGCCAAAACATACCTCTGCGCTCGCCGTACACACTCAATGCCAAAACCAAACCGGCACCCGTAAGCCAAGCAAACACTTGCCACACCCATTGCAGCCATTGGGACACCGACATCAACGCAACAAGTGACTGCAAACCCAAAACCAACAAAATACCTAGCAACAGCGAACCCAGCAAATACGCCCCAGGCAGAACGCCGGTCATATAAACGCCCTCAAAAATTTGCTTCACCCGCGACAAATCCACATCAAAAATAATGCCGCGATACGCCAGCCAAAACTCTTTGGCTAACGCCCAAGGGCTTTTGCTCCAATGGTTGCGGATGATGTCGTCCCAACTCATAAACACATGCTGGGTTTCAACCGACTGAGCCTCAGTGCCGTGGCTTTGCCAGCTCACATTCCAATGGTTGAACAGCTTGCCCATACGCCTGCGACGACCCACACTCAAAGTGCCGCCCTGCACTTGCGGCTTGGCTGCTTCATCTTCACACAAGCGGTGGTAATAGGCCGCACCACGTGGATCAAAACCGCTGAAGTAGTGCACGCGTCGACGTAATACAGAGCCTTCTGTCACAACCGCTCTGTCCAACTGTCAAATAACACCTTGGCCTTACGCAACTGCCGGCGCACAAAACCCACACGCAGTTTGTGCAAGCCTCCATTCGCTTCAAGCGCTGTGCGCTGCTCAACGATGCGGTGCAGCACCGCTTCACATGTGGTGTAGCCTTTTAAGTCCCAGTCCCAATAAATGGGGTAATGCAGCAAAGCGCCTGCCACCAGTTCATCCAAGGTCAAGCGGCGCTGCCGCCTTTCAAACGCAGTTGCGTTTTCTGCTCGGTCTTCGGTGAGGCCCCAGCCTGCATAAAAAGGCTGGCCATACGTCACCACCTTTTTGCCGCGCAGAAGGGCATCAAAGCCCGTCAGCGATGTCATGGTGTGAACCTCGTCGCAGGCAGCGATGCAACTCACCACCGACACACCCGCATCTACATGGTCTGCATACTCGCGTGCGGCCGCCAAGGCCACGCGCCCTTTGCGGTTGAGGCTCAACACATCTGGGTGTGGCTTATACACAATGAACGCATCAGGTCGAGCCTGGCGAACAGCACGCAACAAATCTAAGTTGGTCCGCACAGAGGTGCAGCCAAGGTGAATAGATGCATCGGTTTCTACCTGCCCTGGCACCAGCACTACCAACCGCCCATTGCTGGGCCATTGCACAGTTTGTCGTGGCTCTAGGTTGTATTTGGTGATGCCGTGTTCAACGATGAATGCCCTCACCTGCTGCGCCCGTTGCCTGTCCTCTGTCGTGAACTCACGAGTGGCCAGCATGTGCTCTAAATCAGAAGGACGTGTGGCATCAAAGTAAACGCCGCGCTCGTCTAGCACCAATGACTGGGGACGAATGAGGTCTGAGCCCAAACCTACTGAGCGAACAAAGCCGTCTTCCAAATGGAGGAGTTTTAGTTGCTTGTCTTGCGCGAACGCACAAAGCTCAGGGGGAGGACTAGCCCCCCAACAAACTAAAGTCTCTTCAGATTGAGGCGAAAGCTTTTCTAGACCACTTACGTTTGGAAAAAATTGCACCAGCTCACGATGCAAGCCAAGCATAGGCTTGAGGTTGGCAGCCTTCCAGCGTCGAAACCCCACCCCCAGCACACGCCCTTGGCGTTGCTCACCGTGCATGCGGTTGGCCATCTCTTTTTGGCGTACCAACCAATCGATCACATCCAAAATACCACCCCGCTGGTGCATGACCGGGTTCAGGTAACGGGTGTAGTGGATGTAAGCCGCAGCAAACAACTCGCGCACCGAGCGTTGACGCGTGCGCCGCTCCCAAGCAGGTGAATCTGTGCAACGGTCATCCGTCACACCCCAGCCTGCGTACCAAGGCACCCCAAAGCACACGACAGGTTTACCCGCCAGCAAGGCCTCAAAACCCATGGTGCTGGTGACCACATACACCTTGTCCATGTGACCGAGCAAGCTCATGGGGTTGACCGCATCACGCAGCAACACGGTGCGCTCACTTGGCTGCGCCTGCGTCAAATAGCCGCCCTTGCGGCCCGAAGAAACTTCGGGGTGCGTCTTCACAAAAATAGTTGCGTCTGGGTTTTCTGCCTTGGCCGCTGCCAACATGTCTGTGAAAGCTTGAGGCATCACACCACCGAGCGCAACGCTCATGTCACCCACTGTTTGATCAACCACCAAAACATGCTGCGCTAGCGTGTCGTTACGAGGAGCGAAGCGCAGAAGCAGCCCATCCGCAGCATGGTTGTACTTGCTCAAACTTTTTTCCAGCAACACCCCCAAGGCCTGATCAACGAGCCCCTCATGACCGGCCAACACATCTTGTGAGCTGGCCAGCAACCCTTCCAATTCGCTGGGGCAGGTGCTATCGTAATAAATACCAGCTCCGTCCACCACAATGGACAAGGGCCGAAAACGGTCGCCCGTACCGTAGGAGCGCAGGAAACCGTCTTCGAATGCCCAATAAGGCAAGCGGTGCCGCTTGGCATAAGCAAGCGCCTTACGACTGGTGGGGCGGCAGCCCCAGCCGGCAATGGCCGACAAGCCATTGATGACCGATGCGCGTGTAACTGACTTGACATTCATTCCCGCCATTTCCGCGAGGAACGGAAGACGCATCATGCCGTTTGACATTACACCGATCGTGACAATATCGGGCCGGAATGTCATTATTGATGCAAGTCGCAGATCTGCAGCACACAGACCACCTTTTCTGCTGGGTCCTTCACAACTAACGCCATTATCTTGCCAGCCCGGATGAGGTCTCATGTTTCAGCGAGTTGTATGTCTGGTGATATTTATTTAGGGTTGGTTGACGACTACCGGAAACCAGTTAAGTTCTTTTATGTTGCCATTAAAATGTTGATAGACATCGAATGGAAAATAATCAAAGCAATCAGAAATAGAAAATGACTTGGCTCGTCTATGTGTCTTGGAGGCAGATAGTTGGATTTCGCCTTCAAAAGTTGATACCTTTGAATTTTTACAATCAAACCCCGCCATTATTAAATTGTAAATTATGTAGCCAGCATTCCAGAGTGAATTGGTATTGCCGGAGCCCACATTATTTGAATACGCCGGGCACAAAATAATACAAACCCCTTTTGACGACAAAAGGTCGTAAGCGCGATCCAAATAAGTTCCCAAGTTTCTTTGGCGATGCATTTCATTCAATATTAAAAAATCAACACAATTCTTACCACCATCCAGCTCATTTAAAAATTTAGCATCATCATAGTAGCTTTTTATTTCTTTAGAGTCAGTTGCAATCCTGGTTGAGTCACTTAGTTTATAAAGTTTTAATATTTCTTTTTCTTTAGAGGAATGTTTTTTTCTTTGAAATAAAGGGTTTTCAAGTGAGACGTACCCGGCATGCATACTTCTAGTCATATTAGACATTACATCTATTTTTCTTGCACTCGATGCGAGAATAGTCAAGCTGTCCGATATTGAGGAAATGGCATTACTGAAGGCTTCGATTTTCAAACCTTCCTGCAATCTAGCAACTGGCAAAGGATTAAGTTGAGAGCTTCCATCTTTGACTTCTGTATAGCGCCCCCACTCAACGCCTTGATTTCTAATTACTGAAGGATCACGCTGAATCTCCATCTGTAAATCTTTTGCGATGTTATCTAGGTTACTAGAGGGCCGACCGGAGTCGAATTCAGGATGCAGTGCAACTATGTTAGTTGAGCTTACATGCTTTATACCGAGGCGCCTCAATCTTTGGACAATGTCATGATCTTCATTTCCATAGCGTTTGAACCGCTGATCATATCCGCCAATCGAAATTAATTTTTCTTTAGAAACTGCAAGCCATGATCCGTGTGGCATATCTGCCCCAACACCGCGCGGCCCTTGCAATGCATTATTCATGTACCGATAATGAATTCCAGTGATGTAGCAATTGCCATCATTTTCATCAAATATTTTTTTAGTATCGAGCGTTGGATCAATTAGATGTAATATATCACCATCCGAAAAGCACACGTACTTACCTTTGGAGGCCTTTATTCCCGCGTTTCTAGCAAATCCTGGATTCCTATATTCACCGGATTTCTTGTCTGTATTTATGAGTCTAACTTTATTATTGGTTGCGGATAGATTTTTGAAAAAAGTTTCGGTTTCATCAGTTGATCCATCATTGACTACTATTATTTCAAAATCAAATTTTGAATTTTCTAGCAACTTAAGGAGAAGGAATATGCATGATTTTGTAATATTCGCTCTGTTAAATGTTGGAATAACTATGGAGAATTCGATCATAAGACTGCAACCGTAAAAATCATTGAAAATATTGAGAAAATTTTCCTTGCAATTATCGACTTCTAGTATTTTTTAATATAAAGAATAATCGAAATAGCCAAAGCATTAATTTGATTCATCAGAATAGGTGACGCAGTTTGCGGATCAGGCCGTTGTGCGCGTCCGCGAAAAACTTACGCGGGTTGCGGCGCAGCTTGAGCAGTTTGCGCTCAAGCGAACCGAGCCTGCTAGTGCTCACAGCCTCAGCCGCTGGGAGCTTAGCTGTTGCCTGAGCCGCTTCTTTAACTGACAAAGGCTTATAAGGGTTGGGCTTGGCTGCAGGTAACGCAGCGTCTGGCTTGGTTGCCGCAGGTTGCGCTAGGACCTTTGCCGCCTTGCCTGAAAGCAACGCGATAGGTGCGGGCATCTCGAACACCTGGGCCAAGCGAACCATACCCGAATCATGGCAGGACACAAGAAATCGTTGTAACGCCGTGACTAGGAAGTCCTCGAAGCAGCGATATTCGGCCAGCGAGAGCGTGCCCGAAAGGGTGCCCTGCCGCAATCTAGAGACGACTTCACTAACCTGAGCTGGCGTAAAGTTGTAAGTAAAGCCTTTATTGCCGAAGAACGCATCCCCGAACTGGATCGGCTTTAGGCCATGGAAAGCTGCCTCGATCAGACTCTGGGAGTTCAGCCCCGCAATTGCGTACGACATAGCAAAGAGCTTTTCGATGGGGTAGTGGTCGACAACCTGAACGCGCTGCTGTAGCACTTCTGGTAGCGTTGCAATGTAGTTTCGGATGACGTCTCGGGTGAGCGCTCGACCAATGTTTGTCTTTTTTTCCTCCCAAGGATGTGCCTTGAAGACAACGTTAAAGCCGCTTGAGGCCAGCTCGTGAATGAGCTCCTTGTAAAGTGCGATTGAGCATATACCCATGGCGCGATACTCGAGCAGTGAGAAATCATTTAGTACCTGACCGAGGATCGTGACAATCTCGGCCTCAGTCGCAAACACCAGCGGCTCGCCAGTATCTGGCTGTTGCACGTTCTTGTTGTTCATGGTAAGCACCTTGTTGAGTGCTTTGATACGCTCTCGGTCGACCAGATTCTCATGCTCAACTCTAGCCAGCGACTCGAACACCGTTTTGTGTTTAAGGTTGGTATTGTTGGCAATCGGTTCGTACTTCTCCTCGCAGTAGTAGTCGTTTCCAGTGAAGAAGCTCTCCATCACGATGACCCTAGTGGGCGTGAATCGCAGCAGCTCCATCAGCGAACGCTGGTAGATCAGCGAGCCCGAGAAGATGCAGGCGTGGGTGAATTGCTTCTCGTCAGCCAGAGCTTGTGTCCAGAAATCGAGCCAGTCCCAAGCCGCTGCCAGTCCCAGCATAAGCACCTGCTTGTTCTGCTCCATCAGCTGATCAAAGATGCCCCGGGTGGTTAGCGGATAGTGGGCACCATGCCACTCAGGCTGAGCAACTACGCGAGCCATCACCTCGGCACGGGCGACATTAAAGAGGTTGACTCCTTTGACTTGGTAGGTATAGAGCTCGTCCGATACCAGCTTGGCCAAGAGGCGGGCACGCTCGCGCACTGAAGCCATCGGCTCGTAGTGGCCGTAGACCGTTATCCAGGCACGTCGGGTATTGATGTTCTTGACCGTCGCACCCTGCTTCTCCATGAACTTGTGGAAGGATGCGAAGTTTTTGACGTTAATGTGCAGGTCGTCGGCCAGCAGGATGTTTAGATTACTTTTCATGACTAGGTTCACCGTTCTCAAGCTTGAGGCTCAGCGGTGTCGAACACCGACGCCGTAACGATGGTGGGAGGGTTTTTTAGGTCAAATCCGGCAATTTGACCGTACACCTTCAAGTTCTCTTCGATGGAGTTTTTCCATGTGGGAAGCTCTGCGGCCAGCGAGCGGCAGGTCGCTTCCATTGAGGCATACGCCTGCGGGCTGGTAGCAAGGTGGTGAATCACATTGGCGTCTTCATCCGGATTCAGCTCGAGGAAATGGCCGTTGTCTCCGCTGATGATGAAGTCAATCGACATGCCAACACGACTCGTGAGCACCGGAGTACCGGTGGCCAGCGACTCGGGCACGTTGGCCGGGCCTCCCTCGTAGCCGCTGAACATGAGCAAGCAGTCGATGGCACCATAGAAGCCTTGGAACACACGATAAGGCAGGCGCTCAAACACCTCGACTTCAAAGCCTAGTTGGCGCATATCGATAGCGTCCAGGCTGCGATCCTGACCGACAAGAATGAACTTGATCAACGAGGGGTCCAAGCGCTTGATGAGCTCGTGCAGGTAGGCTTCGCCCTTGACACGCCGCCCATAGCGGCGAGATGCAATGCCTAGGGTGAACTTCTCGCCGTTGCCGCTGCGCGGTGCCTTGAGCGACAACAGCTCATGGTTGTAACCGTGGGGTACCACGAACAGCTTGCCAATGGGCAAGTCTTCCTCGATGCTGAGGATCTGCTTCTGGGTCTCGTTCAGGCAGATCACCGCTGCGGCTTCGTTATAGCGCGGGATGAAGTGGTGACGAGAGTGCCAGAGGTCAGTGTCGTTGAGGTCGTGGTGTACCGTACAAAAAGCGTTCTTGACTAGTGCCGACTCCAACTGCGGACGGTGATAGTGATAGACGTCTGCCCCCTCGATTGGGCGTATGCTCTCGACATGTTCAATCCAGATTGGACTGTACTTCTTGTAATAGTCGAAGATAGATGAAAAAATTCCGCTTTCGGTTTCACGCGACATTACGTGGTTGATTATGTATTTACCGTTCATCATTCTTTGCCTATCTCAAAGTCCAAAAACAACTTTTGCGCTCACCGCAATTTGAAAAATCACTTGGCTCATGTCTTTCCAGAACTGACGGTCTTTCTCATCCACCTTCGGTAGCACCAACACTTGGTCACCCGCGCGAACGTTCACGCTCGACATGTAGCTGCCTGGGTTGGCTTGCTCAAAGCTGCCATCGCGCCTAGCCACCACCACTCGGCTGTTGTCTGCACTCTGGGTGTATCCGCCTGCCCTATTGATGTAGTCGGCTAAGCCCAGCTTCTTGTCAAAAGCCACGGCATTTGGAAACAAGACTTCGCCACTGATGAGCACCAAGCCATCTTTACGAGGAATGCGCAGCACGTCGCCGTTTTCCAGCAACAGTTGGCCGCGGTCTGGCGATTGGGCAATTTGCACTTGGCCCAAGGGCTCTATCTTCTTAGCGCGCTCGACCCATTGCAGGGTGAGGTCGGCTTCGTCTTTGCGCAGACGGGCTTCGTCGCTGCTGCCACTGCGAGCTGTTAGCAAGGCAGCTTCTAGGCTACGCAGGCTGGTAGCCAGCATTTCTTTTTGGCGCTGCTTCACGCTCTGCCTGAATAGCTGAAGGCTTTCTGCCTCAGCATCGGGGCGTAGCTGAATGTCTTTCATCAGCTGACCCAGAGGCGTGCCGTATGGCAACACATATTCTTGAGGGCTGATGTGCTCCCCCTCTACACGTACGGTGATGGTGCCGGGTAGCTTGTCTGCCGTGAACTCTAGCTCGTCGCCATTGCTCAAGCTAACGTCGGCCGCCTTGGCCAAGGGGTAGTACTCGGTGTTGCGCACAGTGCCCGTGTTGCGCGTGATGCGCACATGGGTGGCTGATGCTTGGGGCTTAGCTTGTGCAGCCAGTGTTTGCACATTGAGTGTTTGGGTGGCTTGAAACTCAAAACGCTTCGCATTTTGCACCAAGCCACCCACCATGACGGTATGTTGCCGCGAGGGTACAAACACCACATCGCCATCACTCAACTGAATGAGCGGCATAGTGCCGTTGAGCATGAAGTCATACAAGCTGGCTGTGGCACGCACCTGCCCTGCGCGCTTGACTTGCACATCAATGAACGTGCCACGATCTGGATCGATACCACCGGCTTGGTCAAGGAAGTGCAACAGGCTGTCCATACTGGTGCCGTTGTAAAGGCCGGGGCGATTGACAAAGCCGCCTACAAATATGCGCACGGGCTGAGCCTCGGCCAAGCTGGCGTAGCTAAAGACGTTTGACTTGAAAGACTTGCCAATAGATGTTTCAAACAAACGCTGCAAGTCTTGGTTGCGCACGCCCACCACACGCACGGGGCCTGCGTGAGGCACAAACACATTGCCTTGAGGGTCAACCACCAACAAGGCCTCAAAGTTAAACGCGCCCCAAAAGCGGACTTGAATTTTGTCGCCCACGGCCACGGCGTATTCGGGGTTGAACTGTGTGGCACCCTGCCTTGCAAATGCCCCTGTGAAAAGGTTAGCTCCAAAGGTATCGCTTTGGGTGTTTTTTAAATAGTCAGCTTGCTGAGGTGCTTGGGGACGAATTTCCGCAGGGGGGATTGCAAGCTGTGGAGGCAATGTGGGCATTGCCGCATTTGTGTCTTGTCGATTGGTGGTAAAACCTAACGCTTGGTTCACACCCAGTGGGTCGGTGTAGTCAGCCGCTACCAACAATTGAGGAATGCTTGCTATTACAGCCAGAAGCAGCAAGCGAAGAACTGAAGAACTATTGAACATGTTTAATCTTTATGGTCTTGGACCACAGCCCACAGCAAATGTGCGATGCCTGCCAGCAAAAATGCCGTCATCAAGGCGACCAAGGTGTTGTAAATGCGCCGAGGCTCAAGCGGATATTCAGGCATGGTGGGAGCTTGCACCACACTGATTTTTTTGATCGTTCGGGTGGCGTCTATACGACCACTTTCGAGGGCGGAGAGCGCCGTTTTATAAACAGCTTCGGCAAAGGCTGCTTCCATCTCTAAGCGCTGGTACTCTTCCACCGTTTTATTTAGGGGTTTACCGGTGATCGAGGCCATCTTGGCTTGCTCTTGAAACATTTGCTTTTCGACTGCGGCAATTTGCTGATTGAGCTGAACCAAACTGGGATGACTAGCGACTAGGTATGACTGCAATGCGGTTTTTTGAGTTTGCAGTTCGGTTAAGCTGGCTTGCAGCTTCGCAACTATGGCGACAGTGCTTTCGGCGGTCGCCATGGGCGAAGCGAGGCCTTTTTTGTTTTGGTAGTCGAGCAAGTTTTGTCTTGCGCTTAACAATCGGCCGTACATTTGCACAACTTGCTTTTCTAAAAAATTAACCTGGGTTTGCGCTAAGCTATTGGCAGCGTTATTCATAAACACTTCGCCTTCGAGCACGAGTTTTTCTGAAATCGCTTTTGACATCTCGGGCGTGTAGGCCTGGGCATTGACCACCAATACGCCGTCATAGTCATTCAGCTCCACCGACACGCGGCTGAGGTAGTAGCGATGCAACCACTCGACAGGTCCGTTGGCAAACAAAAATTTAGAGAATGGATCACGTCGCCAGTTGCTGAAATGGCTTCGCAGGTCGAGTTCTTTATCTAGCTTTTGCAACAAACCCACTGATAGCAGGTAGTCGCGCATCATGAGCTGGTCAGTACGGTTTGCACCAGACACGCCACTAATTAAACTGGATAAGTCTCCGGCTGTAGCCCCAGTTGAAAAATCCGTACGCTGAATGACAATGTGGGCTGTAGATACATAGCGGTCAGAAGCAAACACCAGCCAATAGGCTGCCATAGCAAGAAAAAACGTAAAGGCTGCAGCCCAAATGGGCTGAGCGATGGCGAGTTGCTTGACTCGCAACTGGTCTTTGGCCCAGTCTCTTTTTTTCAGCGCCTGCACAAATGCCTTAGGCTTCATTGAGGAAGACTTTCTTTGTAAGCCACCAGAGCATCGTCAATTTTTTCAAACCAGTGTGCTTGGCCTTGATTCAGCCAAATACCAGACTGGCAAAACTGCTTCAGCGTTGCTTCACCATGTGACACCATGATGAGCCCAGCTTTATCAGCCAACCCCTTAAAAGCCGCGGCAGCCTTATTAGTAAAAGATGCGTCGCCAGCTGCTGTGACTTCGTCTGATATGTAGACATCAAATTCAATGGCGAGAGACAAGGCAAATTGCAAACGCGACTTCATGCCTGAGGAATAAGTTTTGACAGGCTCGTCAAACGATTCACCCAACTGCGCAAAGTCTTTGATGTATTGCAAGCGGTCTTGCAGGTCTGCATGCGAGGTATAGCCATGGATGCGACAAACAAACTTAGCGTTTTGCCGACCAGAGAGTGAGCCCTGTAAACCACCGCCATAGCCCATTGGCCAAGAAACCCGGCATGTGCGCTGAACAATGCCTTTGTTGGGCTGATCCACCCCGCCGATGATTCGCAGCAAAGTAGATTTACCTGCACCGTTGCAACCCACCAAACCTACGTTGACGTTGCGAGGAATGGTGAGGTTGACCCCTTTCAACACCCAAAGCCCTAGGCCATGGTCTGTTTGGTAGCGCTTGTGCACGTCTGTGACCACGATCATGCTGTCACCAACCTCACAGCAAACCTTCGCATGAGCAACAAGCCCGTAAAGAAAAGCACCAACGCAAATGCAAACAGATACGAGACACTCAGACCTGATACAGGGTGGTAAGTGGCAGAAAAGCCAGCCCGTGCAGCTTCAACCCCATGGGCCACGGGGTTGTAAAGCAACCAATCACGGTATGGCAAAGGAATACTTGCCAAGGGAACCATGACACCCGAGATGATGTACATGGGCTTCATGATGAAGTTCAACACAATTTCTAGCTCTGGCACCAGGTCATGCAAAACAGCACGTACTAAACCCCAACCAAGTGCCAAAAGCCACAAGCCAAAGATGGCGAGAAACAATTCAAACGGGTCATGCGGCAACACATCATGCTCAAGCATGGCGGCGGCACTAAAAATAACGATGGCAACCACACTCAACAGCAGTACCTCTAAGAAGGCGCGGACAACCATGGAGTCAATCGGCTGCACTTGGCGATACGAAAACAGCGATTTATTGGCGTTGATGGCATTGGCCGTTTGACCACTTGCACGCTCGAAGGTGAAGTAGGCCAACAAGCCCACCACAATCCAAAGCCCTGTATCGAAACCGCTCACATAGTGAACGCGAATGATCGTAAAAATAATCACTAAATACGCAATGTGAAAGATAGGCTCTAACAACAACCAAGCCCAAGCACCGCGGCTAGAGAACAAACGCGCCAATGCTTCGCGCAAAAACAATGCGCTCCACACAGACCACATGACTTGCCAAGGAGAACGGGTAGCCATCGTGTCAGCGCCAATCAATGGAGACGTCGCGCGTGGCGTAGCCGCAAACTGGGACTTGCGTCAAATTCTTGAGCTGCAACACATAATCTTCTATTAGCTCTGGCTTAGCAGGCATCGACTTGAGCCAAAACTCATCCAACTCACCTTCAAACACCAAGCCTGGCCGTTGATAAATGGCAGCCCCCATGACCTTCAGCGGCACGAGTGATTTCAAAGCACGAACACCCACTGTGCTGTTAATAGTGATCACACCAGCTGAATGCTTGACCAACAGAGGCGTGTTGCCTTCCACCAAATACACAATGCGCGAATCGATCCCAAAGGATTTGGCAATCTGACGGACAAATGATCTATAGCCACCCATGCCACGACCATGAGGATGCTCCCGAAAAACGAGCATCGTCGGCTTGGGCGCATGAAGGGAAAAGGAACGAATCAGCTCGGCTAAGAACTCTTCAACCGAGCTGTAGCGAGAGAACAACTTAAACTGGGCATCGCCTTCAAACTGCAATGGAACAAAGTAAAAATAAGCTTTTCTGTCTATCAATAGTTTCTGCTTGCGCATGTCAAGCTTGAAATGGCTCCATTTTCTGAACCACGAATACATCCAATAACCGAAGTAATAAGCAGGCGAACGGTTGCGATGATGCTCGTAGCCAGGAAATTGCCAATGCCCCAACAATATGTGCGCATAATGCTTAGCCGCAAAGTATGTTGAGTTTAGAAATGGATGTTTGTCTGTCGCGCTGATGATGTGTTCTGGCACGCCATCCCAGCTAAAACGATCGAGTGTGGTGGAGTTGCCATTGACACCGTCTAACTCCATCGTCATAAAGCCAGGCCTGAAATAGCCCTCTTCCAAAACGATGACTTGAATACCAAGTTGGTTTGCGGCCTTAATCGCTTGTTGATGGTACGAACGCGACTGACCAAACAACACAACTGCATCCACTTCAAGTTGAACACACTGCTCTTCAAAGAATTTATTCCAATCTTTCAAGCAACCTAAAAATTTAATGGGCGTTAATGCTTTGCAGTCATGCTGATCACCGCCAGAAAAAACAATGCGATGTACTAGCTTATTTTTTGCAGTTAACCACTGTGTGAGTCGGTCGAAAAATGGCCCCACGGGTCCTTGCAACAAAAGCACGGTTTGGGAAGCCTTCAACACAGCCAGTGCTGGGTTTTCGTTCACCTTTTGCTTTGAAATCAAATCTCTCTTCACCACTTGCTCAACTTTTTAGCGCCTGCGACTCTTAACTAAGTCTGAGTTTTTGATTGAGTTCAAAAGGCTAACAAAAGAGTCAATCTGCTCCGGCGTGATCTTCTCAATAGAGCTAATGCCTAAGTACTGCAGTCGGGATGCCT
>Ga0228700_1001103_pt1 | contig 19227 bp, 21 predicted proteins | sample McNCre317_Aug_MG_FD_178019 | JGI IMG/M metagenome (GOLD analysis project Ga0228700, IMG submission 178019) | Freshwater microbial communities from McNutts Creek, Athens, Georgia, United States - 3-17_Aug_MG | ecosystem: Environmental > Aquatic > Freshwater > Creek | place: USA: Georgia...
CTTCACCCGCTTGGAGATGCTGGAGGGGTCGATATCGATGTGGATGATCTTGCGCTCGTTCTGTGCAAAGTGCTTGGGGTTGCCGATCACGCGGTCGTCAAAGCGGGCGCCCACAGCCAGCAGCACGTCGCAACTCTGCATGGCATTGTTGGCTTCCACCGTGCCGTGCATGCCCAGCATGCCCAGGAATTTGCGATCACTGGCAGGATAGGCGCCAAGGCCCATCAAGGTGTTGGTGCAGGGGTAGCCCAGCATGTCGACCAGGGTACGCAACTCGGCGGACGCATTGCTCAGCAGCACGCCGCCACCGGTATAGATGTAGGGGCGCTTGGCGGAGAGCAGCAACTGCAGGGCCTTGCGAATCTGCCCGCCATGGCCCTTGCGCACCGGGTTGTAGGAACGCATGTCCACGCCCGTGGGATAGCCGGCGTAGGGCACCTTCTTGAAGGACACGTCCTTGGGGATGTCCACCAGCACCGGGCCGGGGCGGCCGCTGCGGGCAATGTGAAAGGCCTTCTTCAATGTCTCGGCCAGGTCCTTGGCGTCCTTGACCAGGAAGTTGTGCTTCACGATGGGGCGGGTGATGCCCACGGCGTCGCACTCCTGGAAGGCATCCATACCGATCGCATGGGTGGGCACCTGGCCGCTGATGATCACCATAGGGATGCTGTCCATATAGGCCGTGGCAATGCCGGTCACGGCATTGGTCACGCCCGGACCCGAGGTCACCAGGCAGACACCCACATCGCCGGTGGCGCGGGCATAGCCGTCTGCCGCATGAACGGCGGCCTGCTCATGGCGCACCAGCACGTGCTGGATGGTGTCTTGCTTGTAGAAGGCGTCGTAGATATGCAAGACGGCGCCACCGGGATAGCCCCAGATGTACTTGACGTTCTCGGCCTGCAAGGCCTTGACCAGAATTTCAGCACCACGGAGTTCGGGCGCATGGGCGGATTTTTGGGCGGCAGTAGCCGCAGAAGCGATTTCAGCTTTGGATATTTCCATGATGAACCTTTGTGAATTTCTCTAACGAAAAACCTTGGGTGCCCCTTCACAAACACTTTTGGCGTCGCGTTGGGACTTAAGGACCAGGACATGGGCGCAGTGAATATTGCGCCGGACCAGGACCCGTTTGCCTTTTGATATGCAAATAGGATTATCGCACCATCCCGCTGAATTTGCCGCTTCTGAACAAAATTTCCGCAATTCGCAGTGAGATAATGCCCATTTCCTCAGCACTCTTTCTGTCCCTTGGCATCCGAATCCGAACTCACAGAATTTCTGAAAAGCGTGGAAAAACGCGCTTTCAAGCGTTCGGTCTACCACGTCCGCAATGAGGAGTCGGCTTTGGATATCGTGCAGGACAGCATGATGAAACTGGCCGAACACTACGGACACAAGCCGGTGGAAGAGTTGCCCATGTTGTTCCAGCGCATCCTGTCCAACTGCACGCTGGACTGGTTCCGCCGCCAAAAGGTGCAAAACGCCCTGTTTTCGAACATGAGCGATTTCGAGTCACCCAACGATGACGATGATTTCAACCTGCTGGAGGCGCTGGATGCCTCTTCAGGATCTGACCTGGGTGAAAGCGCCGAAAGCATCACCGACCGGGCACAGACTTTGCGAGGTATCGAGTCGGAAATTCAGCAGCTTCCAGGACGTCAACGCGAGGCCTTTCTGATGCGTTACTGGGAGGATATGGACGTGGCCGAGACGGCCGCGGCAATGGGCTGCTCACAAGGCAGCGTCAAAACACATTGTTCCAGGGCAGTGGCAGCACTCAGCAAAGCATTGAGGGCAAAGGGGATCAAACTATGAATACGCACAACGCGCACACCGGTTTTCTGACCGAAGACCAGGCCGATGCCCTGGGCAAGGCCATCGCACACAGGCTTTCAGAAGGGGCTGGCGAACTGCCGCACGACATCAGCGAACGCCTCAAGGTCGCCCGCTCTCAGGCGGTTGCCAAGCGCCGCATTGTGAGCGTGCAAAGCGCCTCCGCGGTTTCCTACGCTGGCGCAGAAGCCACGCTGCAGTTTGGGGAGCAAGATGGTGGCTGGCTCAACCGCCTCGCATCCCTGCTGCCCCTGATTGCCCTCATTGCTGGCCTGATTTCCATTGCCGTATTGCAAGACGAAGACCGTACGCGGGAATTGGCCGAAGTTGACGCCGAATTGCTGACAGACGATTTGCCTCCTGCAGCCTATACAGACCCCGGCTTTGCGCAGTACTTGCGGATCAACCAGGCCCGCTAAGCCTGCCAAGCGCCTGTGCCCCCCTGCGCGAAAGGTGCGCCCTTCAACTTCTGATTAATTTCATTCAAAGTTCGCTAACTTTTATTTTTTGCACCCAAAGCAAGCAAAATACACCCGTTTCATCCGCTCTCGCCTCTTTCTCAGCCTTTGCCGCCCTTGCCCTGCACCTTAGCTTCTTGTATTTCATGCGCTTGAAAGACTGTCTGTATTTTTTACTGCCCCAAGGCTTGGACTTGCGGTCCCTGGGTGCGGTGGTGCTCGCTGTGCCTCTTGCCTGCGGCTTGGCCTTGGCGCAATCGGTCTCCACACCCCATCTGCCCGAAACCTGGCTTTCCTTGAGCAGTCCTGAAAAGGCGGCCTTGGCACCGCTAGACAAGTCATGGGACACCTTGAGTGACGGGCAAAAGCACAAATGGCTTGCAATCGCCAAGACTTACCCCACCCTGGGGCCGGCGGAACAGGAAAAGCTGCATGGCCGCATGGCGGAATGGGCCGCCTTGTCACCCCGGGACCGCGAGAGCGCCCGCCTGAATTTTGCGCAGTCCAAGGCCATCGCCAAGTCGGACCGTGCTGCCAACTGGGAGGCATACCAGGCCCTCAGCCCTGAGGAGCGCGAAAAGCTGGCGCAGGGCGCCAAAGTCAAGCCCGTCGGTGCTGCCGTCGCCGTGCGGCCCGTGGCGCCTGAAAAGCTGACCCCGGTCCCTGTAACCCGGCACACCCCTGAAGCAGAGCGCTCGGCCGTTGCCTCGCAAATGCCTATCAACCGCAGCACCTTGCTGCCGCAAATGCCCAAGCCTGCGGCCAGTACGCCGGCCAAGCCCTGATGGCGCCCGGTCTGTGGCGGCGCATGGCCTGCTGGGTGTATGAAGGCATCTTGCTGTTCGGCGTGGTATTCATCTCGGGCTACCTGTTTGGCACGCTAAGCCAGACCCGCAATGCGCTGGACAACCGCAATGCCCTGCAGGCGTTTCTGTTTGTCATCTTCGGTATTTACTTCGGCTGGTTCTGGTCCAAGGGCCAGACCCTGGCCATGAAGACCTGGAATATCCGTGTGGTGGGCAAGGACGGTTTGGCCATCAGCCAGCGGCGCGCGCTGGGCCGCTATGTGCTCAGCTGGGTCTGGTTCATACCGCCCTTGGTCGCTGGCTATGCGGCTCAGCTCAGCGGGGGTGAAGTGGGTGTCATCAGTGTGGGCTGGGTGGCCATCTGGGCGCTACTTAGCCGCTTTCAGGCACAGGGGCAGTTTTGGCATGATGTGTGGGCCGGCACGCGCCTTGTGTCATCCCAGCCCCTTAGCCGCTAGAGCGGCCTCGCTCCTATGCAACAGCCCGCCTCCGCCTCTACCAACCCCCAAAAGGCACGCAAGGGCATCAACCGTCTGTGGCATGCCGCTGGCTACTCGCTGGCGGGACTGCGCGCGGCCTGGCAGGAAACCGCCTTCCGCCAAGAGGCACTGGCCGCCGTTGTGATGCTGCCGGCGGCCTGCTGGCTCGGCCGCAACTGGGTGGAATCCGCGCTCATGGCAGGCAGTGTCATTGCCTTGCTGGTGGTGGAACTGCTGAACACGGCAGTGGAAACCGCCATAGACCGCATCGGGCCCGAATGGCATGACCTGTCCAAGCGTGCCAAGGACATGGGCAGCGCTGCCGTGCTGCTCAGCCTGCTGACCTGTGCCGGCATTTGGTTGGCCGCCCTCTACCACCGATTCGCATGAAACAACCTGCTTTTTCCATTTGCGTCTATTGCGGCTCCAAGCCTGGTACCGACGCGCGCTACGCCCAGGCCGCGGTGGCTGTGGGCCAATGGATTGCCCGCCATGGCGGGCAGCTGGTATACGGCGGCGGCAGTGGTGGGCTGATGGGCAGCGTGGCCGACGCCACTTTGGCGGCAGGCGGCCGGGTGGTCGGCATCATCCCGCGGGCGCTGGTGGAAAAGGAATGGGCGCACCATGGCTGCACCGAGCTGCACATTGTGGAAAACATGCATGACCGCAAACGCATGATGGCTGAACGGGCCGACGCCTTCCTGGCGCTGCCGGGCGGCATAGGCACCTTGGAAGAGCTGTTTGAGGTATGGACCTGGCGGCAACTGGGTTACCACGACAAGCCGGTAGGCCTTCTCAACACTGCCGGCTATTACGACGGCATGCTTGCATTTCTGCAGCAGGCTGTGCAAAGCGGCTTTCTGGGTGATTGGCAAATGGGCCTGGTACGTACCAGCGCCCATGCCGAGGCGCTGCTGGCAGAACTGGTGCAGGCAGGCGGCCAGAATGGCCCTACCACCCTGGACCAAATCTAGCTACCTGAATCCTTGTTTGCACCAGCATTAACCGGCGCCCGGCTTTAAATCGCCGACTCGTCCTGCTCGCCGGTACGGATACGCACCACGCGCTCGACGCTGGTGACAAAGATCTTGCCGTCACCAATCTTGCCGGTACGCGCAGCCTTGACGATGGCGTCCACGCAACGGTCCACCTCTTCGGTTTTGACCACGACTTCAACCTTCACCTTGGGCAGGAAGTCCACCACGTATTCCGCACCCCGGTACAGCTCGGTATGGCCCTTCTGGCGACCGAAGCCTTTCACCTCAGTCACGGTGAGTCCGGTCACGCCGCACTCGGCAAGGGCTTCGCGCACCTCTTCCAGTTTGAACGGTTTAACAACGGCGGTAATTTGTTTCATGAAAGGTCCCAGAGTTTTCAAGCCCGAAAGCGGTTGGTAATAGGATAACGCCAATCTTTGCCGAAGCTGCGGTGGGTAACCCGAATGCCCACCGGCGACTGGCGGCGCTTGTATTCATTGATCTTGATCAGGCGGGTCACCTTCTCTACGTCTTCGCGCGCGAAACCATCGGCGATCAGGCACTCGATGCTCTGGTCGTTCTCCATGTAGCGCTCCAGGATCGCGTCCAGCACCTCATAAGGAGGCAGGCTGTCCTGGTCGGTCTGGTCGGGCCGCAACTCGGCACTGGGCGGTCGGGTGATGATGCGCTCGGGAATGGGGTTGGCGCCGGTGCCGTAGGGGTCATGCGCATTGCGCCAGCGCGCCAGCTTGAACACCTGGGTCTTGGCCAGGTCTTTGATCACGGCAAAGCCGCCTGCCATGTCACCGTAGAGCGTGCAGTAGCCGGTAGCCATTTCCGATTTGTTGCCGGTGGTCAGCACAATGCTGCCAAACTTGTTGCTCATGGCCATGAGCAAGGTGCCCCGGATGCGCGCCTGGATGTTTTCCTCGGTGGCATCCAGCGCCAGCCCGGCAAATTCGGTGGCCAGCGAAGTCTTGAAGGCTTCGAACTCCGGCACGATGGAAATCTCGTCATAGCGCACGCCCAGGCGCTGCGCCATCTCGCGCGCATCAATCCAGCTGATGTCAGCGGTATAGGGCGAGGGCATCATCACGCTGCGCACCTTGGCAGCGCCCAAGGCATCCACCGCCACGGCCAGCACCAGGGCCGAGTCAATGCCACCCGAGAGCCCCAGCAGCACGCCCGGAAAGCCGTTCTTGCCAACATAGTCGCGCACGCCCAGCACCAGGGCATCCCACAAATCTGCCTCCGGGCTGCGCGCCGGCGCCACCGTGCCTTGCAAGTGCAGACCGCTGTTGCGGCGCTCTACCTGAACATCAAACAAATCCTCGCGAAAGCTGGGTGCACGTGCGGCCAGGCTGGCATCGGCATTCAGGGCGAAGGAGTGGCCTTCAAACACCACTTCGTCCTGACCGCCCACCAAATGCGCATACACCAGCGGCAGGCCAGTGGCCTGCACCCGCTGCGCCATGACAGCTTCACGCTCATAGCCCTTGCCCACATGAAAAGGCGAAGCATTGATGACAGCCAGCAGCTCGGCTCCGGCCTCCCGGGCCAGCTGCGCGGGCGCTTCGAACCAGGCGTCTTCGCAAATCAGCAGGCCCACGCGCAGGCGCTCGGCACCGCTGCCCACATCGAACACGCACACGCCGGTGCCGGGGCTGAAATAGCGACGCTCGTCAAAGACCTGGTAGTTGGGAAGTTCGCGCTTGGCGTAGTGGGCGACGACCTTACCTTCCGACAACACGCTGGCGGCGTTGAAGCGGTTCTGGGTGGAGACCGAGCGGGTGCGCGCGTCGCCCCCGGTAGGATGGCCCACCACCACGGCCATGCCCTTTAACCCAGCCAATTGCGAGGCCAAGTCCAACAGGGCATCATCACAGGCACGGATGAAGGCGGGGCGCAGAAAAAGGTCTTCGGCGGCGTAACCGCACAGCGACAACTCCGGGGTCAACAGCACACGGGCGCCCTTGGCATAAGCCTGATTGGCTGCGTCTAAGATTTTGCGGACATTGCCACCCAGGTCGCCCACGATGAAGTTGAGTTGCGCTACGCACAGTTGAAGAGTCATGAACCAGAAACACCTTGTTAAGAACCACCAGAAAAGTGCGTTCGCTGCGCCGTGGGACGCGGCATGAATTATGTCATTCAGGTGAAGGACTCACCCGCGCAGCTCGATGCTGAAGCCTGGGATGCCTTGCTGCAAAAGCAGGCCCACGCCACGCCCTTCATGCGCCACGCCTACCTGGCCGCCCTGCACGACAGCGGCAGTGCCTGTGCCGACACCGGCTGGGAGCCCCGCTTCATCTGCCTGCATGATGACAGTGGCCTGGCTGCTGCCGCTGTGCTGTACCTGAAAGACCACTCCATGGGTGAGTATGTGTTTGACTGGGCCTGGGCCAATGCCTATCACCAGCACGGGCTCGCCTACTACCCCAAGGGGGTGTCGGCCGTGCCCTTTACGCCAGTGCCAGGCAGCCGCCTGCTGGCGCGTGATGCGAAGGCACGCGAGGCACTGGTACAGGCGCTGCTGCAACTGGCGCAGCAGTGGCAGCTGTCTTCTCTGCACCTGCTGTTTGGTGCAGTGGATGACACCCAGGCATGCCAGCACGCCGGGCTGCTGATGCGCCACACGGTGCAATTCCACTGGACCAACACCCGCCCGGGCTATGCGGACTTTGACGCATTTTTGGCCACACTGGCGCAGGACAAGCGCAAGAAGATCCGGCAAGAGCGGCGAAAGGTCAGCGATGCCGGGGTGCACTTCCGCCATGCAGAGGGTGAGCAGATTTCCGAGGCGGACTGGGCATTTTTCTATGCCTGCTACGAGCGCACCTACCTGGAGCACGGCAACGCCCCTTATCTCAGCCCCGATTTCTTCATGCGCATGCGCCTGACCATGCCGGAAAACTGGCTGCTGTTCATTGCCGAGCGCAATGGGCGGCCGATTGCCAGCAGCCTCATTGCCCTGGGCTCGTCACGCGGTGATGAACCTGGCGCGACGGCCAACGAGCAGGTTGCCTACGGCCGCTACTGGGGTGCCCTGGAGCGGGTGGACTGCCTGCATTTCGAGGCCTGCTACTACCAGCCGCTGCAGTGGTGCATAGACCATGCTTACCAGCGCTTTGAAGGCGGCGCGCAGGGAGAACACAAAATGGCACGCGCCCTGCTCCCGGTGAAGACCAGCAGCGCGCACTGGATCGCCCACCCCCAGTTTCGCCGGGCGATTGCAGACTTTCTGCAGCGTGAGGGCAGCGGCGTTGCCGACTACCTGAACGCGCTGGACCTGCGCAGCCCCTTGCGCAAGGCACCGGAAAAAACGCCATGAAAAAACCCGCACGAACCTCGGGTCCGGGCGGGCTGTGCCATGTTCTCGCGTAGCGTGCCTGTGGCACGCCCGGGGAATCAGGCCTGCGTCTTGTTGTAAGCGGCGATGCCGTCCACAATTTCCTTGCGGGCAGCCTCCGGGCCTTCCCAGCCCAGGATCTTGACCCACTTGCCTTCTTCCAGATCCTTGTAGTGCTCAAAGAAGTGGGCAATGGTCTTCAGACGCAGGGGCTGCAGGTCTTCCGGCTTTTCCCAGCGGCTGTAGAGCGACAGAATCTTGTTGGTCGGCACGGCCAGCACCTTGCCGTCGATACCGGCTTCGTCTTCCATCATCAGGATACCGATGGCGCGGCAAGTCACCACCACACCGGGAATCAGGGGCACGGGTGTGATCACCAGCACGTCCACCGGATCGCCATCACCCGAGAGGGTCTTGGGCACATAACCGTAGTTGGTCGGGTAGTGCATGGCGGTGCTCATGAAGCGGTCCACAAAAATGGCGCCCGAAGCCTTGTCCACCTCGTATTTCACGGGATCGGCATTCATCGGGATTTCAATGATGACGTTGAATGCATCGGGGCAGTTTTTACCGGGGGTAACGTTATCGAGGGACATAGTGAGGCTCTTTAATGATGGAAATCAAAACCGTAAGGATTAACCCTGATTTTACTGACTTGGCCCTTGCGATCCCCGAAGTTGGAGGTTTTTTGCCGCTACAGTGCCTGCGTTGGCCAATCTTCTCCATGGCTTGTTGAGCGGGAGCAACGAGGAAGCAACGCAGCGGGACAACGCATGCGTTGCCCCATTTTTGCGAATCAACAAGGAGGTTTTCTATGGTGGGCAACTCGGCGCTGGTTTTGGCGCTTGTCTGTGGCTTGATCGCCGTGGTGTACGGCGTGTGGGCACGCAGCTGGATTCTTTCTCAGGATGCTGGCAACGCCAGGATGCAGGAAATCGCCGCTGCCATTCAGACGGGCGCAGCAGCGTACCTTTCGCGTCAGTACCGCACCATCGGCATGGTGGGCGTGGTGCTGGCCATTCTGATCGCGGTGTTTCTGGATCCCATGAGTGCAGTGGGCTTTGTGCTGGGCGCCGTGCTTTCCGGCGCCTGCGGCTTTATCGGCATGAACGTGTCGGTGCGCGCCAACGTGCGTACGGCACAGGCGGCCACCAAGGGCATTGGCCCGGCGCTGGATGTAGCCTTTCGCGGCGGCGCCATCACCGGCATGCTGGTGGTGGGCCTGGGCCTCCTGGGCGTGGCCAGCTTCTACTGGTTCCTGGTACCCGACGGCGCCATGACACCGGCCAAGCTCAACCCGCTGGTGGGCTTTGCCTTTGGCTCTTCGCTGATCTCCATCTTTGCCCGACTGGGCGGTGGCATCTTCACCAAAGGCGCGGACGTGGGCGCCGACCTGGTGGGCAAGGTGGAAGCCGGCATCCCCGAGGACGACCCCCGCAACCCGGCCGTGATTGCCGACAACGTGGGTGACAACGTGGGTGACTGCGCCGGCATGGCAGCCGACCTGTTTGAAACCTATGCGGTGACGCTGATCGCCACCATGGTGCTGGGCGCCCTGCTGCTGGGTGCGGCAGGTGCCAATGCCGTGCTGTATCCGCTGGGCCTGGGTGCGGTGTCCATCGTGGCATCCATCATCGGCTGCTTCTTCGTCAAGGCCTCGCCCGGCATGAAGAACGTGATGCCGGCGCTCTACAAAGGCCTGGCCGTGGCGGGCGTGCTCTCGCTGATTGCCTTCTACTTCGTCACCCAAAGCATGTTCCCCGCCGCCATCACCCAATCCGATGGCCGCGTGGTCAGCGCGGGCGCGCTGTTTGGTGCCTGTGCCGTGGGCCTGATCCTGACCGGTGTGCTGGTGTGGATCACCGAGTACTACACCGGCACTCAGTACGGCCCGGTGCGCCATATCGCCGAGGCATCCACCACCGGCCACGGCACCAACATCATTGCCGGTCTGGGCGTGTCCATGCGCTCCACCGCCTGGCCCGTGCTGTTTGTGTGCGTTGCCATCTACACCGCCTACGCCCTGGCTGGCCTGTACGGCATTGCCATTGCAGCCACCTCCATGCTCAGCATGGCCGGCATCGTGGTGGCCCTGGACGCCTATGGCCCCATCACCGACAACGCCGGCGGCATTGCCGAAATGTCCGAGTTGCCCGCCAGTGTGCGTGACATCACTGACCCGCTGGATGCCGTGGGCAACACCACCAAGGCCGTGACCAAGGGCTATGCCATCGGCTCCGCCGGTCTGGCTGCCCTGGTGCTGTTTGCCGACTACACCCACAAGCTCGAAGGCCTGGGCACCCATGTGAAGTTCGACCTGAGCGACCCCATGGTCATCATCGGACTCTTCATCGGCGGCCTGATTCCCTACCTCTTCGGCGCCATGGCCATGGAGGCGGTGGGTCGCGCCGCCGGCTCCGTGGTGGTGGAGGTGCGTCGCCAGTTCCGCGACATCAAGGGCATCATGGACGGCTCGGGCAAGCCCGAGTACGACACCGCGGTGGACATGCTCACCAGCGCTGCCATCAAAGAGATGATGACCCCCAGCCTCCTGCCGGTGGTGGCCCCCATTCTGGTGGGCCTGGCACTGGGTCCGGCTGCCCTGGGCGGCCTGCTGATGGGAACCATCGTCACCGGCCTTTTTGTGGCCATTTCCATGTGCACCGGTGGCGGCGCCTGGGACAACGCCAAAAAGTACATTGAAGACGGCAACTTTGGCGGCAAGGGCTCGGAAACCCACAAGGCAGCCGTTACCGGCGACACCGTGGGCGACCCCTACAAAGACACCGCCGGCCCGGCCGTGAACCCGCTCATCAAGATCATCAACATCGTGGCCCTGCTGATCGTGCCGCTGATGATGAAGATCCACGGCGGCTAGGCAGCGCACCTGCCGGTGAAATCATGGCCCGCCCCGTGCGGGCCTTTTTATTTGGGCTCCTTTGCCGGGACCTTGGTCCCTGCCAGGGTCAAAATGCTCTACGATGCTGTTTTCGAAGACCCCTGGGTCCGCAAATAACAAGAGCTGTTGGTGAAAATATTAGTTGTTGATGACCACGCTTTGGTGCGGGAAGGCTTGCGTCAGGTACTCAAAGGCCTGGACGAAAACCTCGACGTGCTGCAAGCAGCCCATTGCGCACAGGCTTTCGCGCTGGCCGACACCCACGGTGACCTGGACCTGGTGCTGCTGGATTACCACCTGCCCGACATGAATGGCCTGGAGGCCCTCAGCGTATTTGGCGAGCGCCACCCGGAGTTGCCCATCGTTCTTCTGTCCGGCACGGCCAGTTTGCCAATCATGCGCCAGGTGTTGCAAGCGGGTGCCGCCGGGTTTGTCACCAAGTCCAGCGTCAGCGACGAATTGCTGCGGGCCGTGCAGACCGTGCTCAACGGCGACATCTACCTGCCGCAGGAACTCAGCGCCAGCGAGCCCCTCGATGCCGGCGCACCGGCGGCCAAGTCGGTGCTCACGCAGCGCCAGGAACTGGTGCTGCGCTGCCTGCTCGACGGCCTGGCCAACCGCGAAATTGCCGACCACCTGCACGTGTCTGAGGAAACCGTCAAGACCCATGTAACCGCTATCCTGCGCCACTTTGATGTGCAAAACCGCACCCAGGCCGTAGTGGCCGCTGCGCGCATCGGTTACCGGCCCATCAGCACCCGCTAACACCAAGCACTCTCCTGCCTGGCCGGTCCCGGCCATAGCCCTGATGGCAGCTCTTTTTTTGCCGTTCAGGGCGTCGGCACCGTAGACAATAGGCCTATGTCCGATCCCACCCCCAAGCGCATCGTCCCTGTGCTGGACCTGCGCAACAGCTCCTTGCCCTTGCCCGCCAAGGGCACTCTGGCGGCACGTGCCCAGTCAGGCGACCAGGCCAACCTGATAGATTTGCGGGGCCGACCGCTGCGCGACCTGCGCATCAGCGTGACCGATCGCTGCAACTTCCGCTGCAGCTACTGCATGCCCAAGGAAGTGTTCACCAAAGACTACCCTTACCTGCCCCATGCGGCCCTTCTTAGCTTTGAGGAAATCACCCGCCTGGCACGCCAGTTTGTTGCCCTGGGGGTGCAGAAAATCCGCCTGACCGGCGGCGAGCCGTTGCTGCGCAAGAACATCGAAGTACTGGTGGAGCAACTGGCCACACTGCGCACGCGCGAAGGCAAACCGCTGGACCTGACGCTGACCACCAATGGCGCCCTGCTGGCCCGCAAGGCACGCGCCCTCAAGGACGCCGGCCTGAACCGCCTCACCGTCAGCCTGGATGGCCTGGATGACGCTGTGTTCCGCGCCATGAATGACGTGGACTTCCCGGTGCAGGAGGTACTGGAGGGCATCGCCGCGGCACAGCAAGTCGGACTTGGCCCGATCAAGGTCAACATGGTGGTCAAGCGTGGCACCAATGAGCAGCAGGTACTGCCCATGGCACGGCACTTCAAGGGCAGCGGCATTGTGCTGCGCTTCATTGAATACATGGATGTGGGCGCCACCAACGGCTGGCGCATGGACGATGTGCTGCCCTCGGCCGAGCTGATCCAGCGCCTGCGGCAAGAGCTGCCACTGGTACCCCTGCAAGCCTCGCAGCCCGGCGAGACGGCCCAGCGCTGGGGCTATGCCGATGCCCGGGGATTGCATGACCCTGCGGCCGGTGAGATCGGAGTCATCAGCAGCGTGACCCAGGCCTTTTGCTCCGACTGCAACCGCGCCCGCCTATCGACCGAGGGCCAGCTGTATCTGTGCCTGTTTGCCTCGCAGGGCTACAACCTGCGCGATCTGCTGCGCGGCCAGGCCAGCGACAGTGAACTGGCCGAGGCCATTGCGGGCATTTGGTCGGGCCGCACAGACCGCTACTCCGAGCTGCGTGGCCAGCAGGGTGCAGCCCCCGCTGGAGACGGCAGGCGCCGGGTGGAAATGAGCTACATCGGCGGCTAGCCATGCATGCCTGTGCAATTCCTGTGGCGCGAGTCGCGGCCGTGGTATTGGCCGGTGGCCGCGGCAGCCGCATGGGCGGCGTCGACAAAGGCCTGCAGAATTTTCAGGGCCAGTCACTGGCGCTGACAGCCTTGCAACGTTTGCGCCAGCAAAGTGTGGGCGCGCCTGGGCTCCTGGCCATCAACGCCAACCGCAACCAGACGCAGTACGCCAGCTTTGGCGTTCCGGTCTGGAGCGACACCGTGCCCAACTACGCAGGCCCGCTGGCTGGCTTTCTGGCTGCCCTGTTGCAGTGCCAGGACCACTTCGACTACCTGCTCTGTGTGCCTTGCGATTCACCCCTGTTCCCGCTGCACCTGCTGCAGCAGCTGGCCCAAGCCCTGGTCCAAGAAGAGGCTGACATCGCCATGCCGCTTGCACCCGAGGTACAGGCCGATGGCAGCGTACGCCTGTTTGCCCAACCGGTGTTCTGCCTGATGCGCACTTCTGTGCGGGCCAGCCTGCAAGAGTTCGTCGCTGGCGGTGGCAGCAAGATCGGCGCCTGGACCGCCACGCAGCGCCAGACCAAAGTGGCCTTTCAGGGCGCCACCGAAGACCCGCGCGCCTTTGCCAATGCCAACACCCTGGACGACTTACGCCATCTGGAGACCCCATGAAAAGCCTGGAAGCCATTGCAGCCAGCCTGCAGGGCTATGACCCGCAGGCATTGCGCGCTGACGCCGCCCTGCAGTTCTTGCAACGACTGGTCACGCCACTGCAACAAACCGAGACCGTGGACCTGAAGGCCGCATTGGGCCGGGTGCTGGCAACCGACGTGGTGTCCCCCATCGACGTACCGGCCCATGACAACTCGGCCATGGACGGCTATGCCTTGGATGGCAGCCAGTTGCAGCCCGGCCAGCACCTCCGTCTGCAGGTGGTGGGTACTGCATTGGCGGGCAAGGCCTGGAGCGGCAGCCTGGGCCCCGGCCAGTGCCTCAAGATCATGACCGGCGCCGTCATGCCTTTGGGCTTGGACACGGTGGCACCGCAGGAGATGGTGCGTGTCGAAGGCACGCAGATCACGCTGCCGGCAGACGCCTTGCAGCGCGGCGACAACCGGCGTTTCCGCGGTGAGGATCTGCGCCAAGGCCATGCGGCGCTGCTTGCTGGCACCGCCATTGGTCCGGCGGCGCTGGGCCTGCTGGCCAGCCTCAACATTGCGCAGGCAACGGTGTGCCGTCGCCTGCGCGTGGCCTTCTTCTCCACCGGCGACGAAATCCTCAGCCTGGGCCAGGCCCCGCGTGAAGGGGCCGTCTACGACAGCAACCGCTACACCTTGTATGGCCTGCTAAGCCGTATGGGCGTCGAGGTGCTGGACATGGGTGTTGTGCGTGACGACCCCATGGCCCTGGAAGCCGCCTTTCGCATGGCTGCCGACCAGGCCGACGCCATCATCACCAGCGGGGGCGTAAGCGTAGGCGAGGCCGACCACACCAAGGCGGTAATGCAAAAAATGGCCGGAGGTACGGGTGGCGTAGCTTTCTGGAAAATCGCCATGCGACCGGGCCGCCCGATGGCGGTAGGACGCATCGGCCCGGCCGTGCTGTTTGGCCTGCCGGGCAATCCGGTTGCGGTGATGGTGACCTTTCTGGCCTTTGTGCGCCCGGCCTTGCAGCAGATGATGGGCATGGCCGCCAGCCAAGCGCCCCTGCTCAAGGCCCATTGCCTGGAGCCCATCCGCAAAAAACCTGGCCGCACCGAATTCCAGCGCGCCATTGTGCAGACCGCCAGCGACGGCAGCCTGCAGGTACGCACCACCGGTCAACAAGGCTCGGGCGTGCTAAGTTCCATGGCAGCCGCCAACGGACTGATGGTGCTGCACCACGAGCAGGGCAACGTAGCCCCCGGCGAAGAGGTGGATGTGCTGATGTTTGAAGGCGTGATTTAGGAGCCCCCACGCTCGCTGCGTAGAGTGTGCCGGCAATTCAACGCTGCGCCAGCGCATGCTCCACACCGAGGTTGGCCAGCGCATCTGCGCGCTCGTTGCCCGGGTCACCGGCATGGCCCTTGACCCAACGCCACTCAATGCGGTGGCCTTGCTGCGCTACCAGCGCGTCTAGGCGCTGCCAGAGGTCCACATTCTTGACCGGCTGCTTGGTGGCCGTCTTCCAGCCTCGGGCTTTCCAGCCGGCCAGCCACTCGGTGATGCCCTTGAGCACATACTGGCTGTCCAGGTGCAGCAGCACTTTGCAGGGGCGCTTGAGCGCACCCAGGGCCTCAATCACCGCCATCATTTCCATGCGGTTGTTGGTGGTTCCCAGCTCACCGCCAAACAGCTCTTTCTCAGCGCCATCCGCCGAGCGCAACAGCACGCCCCAGCCACCGGGGCCCGGGTTGCCCTTGCAGGCGCCATCGGTATAGATCACCACTTCGTTCAATCTTGATTCTCCAAATGCTCAAACTCTGTTCGGCTATGGGCCACCGACACCGGCCTGCTGGCCCGCACCGGCTTGGCCTTCCAGCTGGGGCCCAGCATGCGCATGCCGCGCACCCGCTTGACGGCCACCATGCAGTAGACGGACCCCAGGATAGGCCACCAGCGTGCGCCCGCCTGCTCCATCCATCCAAAACGCTGCAACCAGGGCTCACTGCGAAAGGCAGGGCGGTAGCAGCCGAAATCGCAGGCCTCGACCTCCAGGCTGAGCAACTGCAGCCAGTCCCGCAAGCGCCAGTGGCCCAGGAACTGCCCGCTATCGGGCAGGTACAGCGAGCCCCAACCCATGCGCTGCCACAGGCGCCCGCGCGCCTGCTTGAAACCCCAAAGGCTCAAGGGGTTCAAACCACAAATAAGTACCCGCCCCTCGGGCACCAGCACCCGCTCCACCTCCCGCAGGGTGGCATGCGGATCGGCGCTGAATTCCAGGGTATGGGGCAGCACAATCAGGTCGAGGCTGCTGGAGGCAAAGGGCAATGCACAGAAATCGCTGACCAGCGCCGGCGGTCGTGAAAAACCAGGCTGCGGGTCCTGGCTATGGTCCAATGCCAGCCACTGGTGCGGCATGCGGTTAGCATGCAGGGCATCGAGTTGTGGCCAGCCCAGCTGCAGCGCGTGGTAGCCAAAAATATCGGCCACACAGGCATCCAGATAGGCGCGCTCCCAGGCCGTGAGGTAGCGCCCTGCCGGGGTATCCAACCAGTCAACCAAACTTATAATCGTTGTGCTCATGAAGTTAATACCGCTGCCCGCTTTCACCGACAACTACATCTGGATGCTGCACGATGGGCAGACAGCGCTGGTGGTGGACCCCGGGGATGCCCAGCCCGTACTGGCGTACTTGCAGCGCGAAGGCCTGCAGCTTCAATCCATTTTAGTCACGCACCACCATGCCGACCACACCGGTGGTGTTGATGAATTACGCCAGACCACGGGCGCCCAGGTGTTCGGGCCGGCAAGCGAAGCCATTCCCGAGCCGCTGCAGCGCCTGCGCGGTGGCGAACATGTCAACACCCTGGGTCTGCGTTTTGAGGTGATCGATGTGCCAGGCCATACCGCCGGCCATATCGCTTACTACTGTGCCGCCATGGACGGCGCTCCCCTGCTTTTTTGTGGTGACACCTTGTTCAGCGGTGGCTGTGGCCGGCTGTTTGAAGGTACCCCCCAGCAGATGCTGGATTCGCTGGACCGCCTGGCCGCCCTGCCCGATACCACGCGTGTGTGCTGCACCCACGAGTACACCCTAAGCAACCTGAAGTTTGCCTGTGCAGTGGAGCCCGGCAATGCCGATTTGCTGCAATACCAGCGCGACTGCCAACAGTTGCGCGAGCAGGGTCTTCCCACCCTGCCCTCTTCCGTGGCAATGGAGCGCAAGATCAACCCCTTCCTGCGCAGCCGTGTGCCGGAGATCGTGGCGGCAGTGACTGCCCATGACCCGGACATGGTCCAGCACGCTGGCGCATTTGCCACCCTGCGCCAATGGAAGAACGACTACCGATGAATCTCTGGAAGTGGCCCAGCCTGTGTGCCCTGGTCTGGCTCACCGGCTGTGCGGCCAACGCGGTGCACCAGGCGCCCGCAACTGGCTCGGCAGCCTCAAGCACTCCGGCAGCTTCTGCATCCAGCGCAACACCGGCGGCTTCTGCCGCATCAGCCCCATCTGCTGCGCCGGCCAACCACGCCAGCAGTAGCAGCCAGATAACAGGTAACGCAGCCACCGTAGGCGCAGGCACGCCTGCCAGCCCGGCTGCAGCAACGGTGAAGCCGGCACCCGATGCCGGCAACCTGCAGGCCAACCTGGAGGCCGACCAGCGCGCCAGTTCGCGCGCCATTGCCTCGCTTTCTCCGCCCAAGGACATCTGGGAGCGCATCCGCAATGGCTACGCCATGCCCGATCTGGACAACAACCTGGTGCATGACCGCGAGCAGTGGTATGCCAGTCGACCGGACTATATTTTTCGCATGACCGAGCGCTCCAAGAAGTACCTCTTCTACATTGTGGAAGAGTTGGAGTTGCGCAACATGCCCAGTGAACTGGCCCTGCTGCCCTTTGTGGAAAGCGCCTTCAACCCGCAGGCAGTGTCCGGCGCCAAGGCGGCCGGCATGTGGCAGTTCATGCCGGCAACAGGCCGCAGCTTCGAGCTCAAGCAAAACGTGTTTCGCGACGACCGCCGCGACGTGCTGGCCTCCACCCGCGCTGCACTGGATTACCTGCAAAAGCTCTACAGCATGTTTGGCGACTGGCACCTGGCCCTGGCAGCCTACAACTGGGGCGAAGGCAGTGTGGGCAAGGCCATTACACGCAACCAGCGCGCAGGGCTGAATACCGAATACACCGACCTTTCCATGCCCATGGAAACACGCATGTATGTGCCCAAGCTGCAGGCCATCAAAAACATCGTGGCCCAGCCCGAAGCCTTCAACTCGCGCCTGCCCGACATCGGCAACCACCCCTACTTTGACACCGTCACGATTCGCCGCGACATCGACGTCAGCCTGGCCGCCAAGCTGGCCGAGGTGCCCATGGAGGACTTCAAGGCGCTCAATCCCTCGGTTAACAAGCCGGTGATTCTGGCGGCCGGCACGCCCCAGATACTCTTGCCTTGGGACAACGCAAAGGTGTTCCAGTCGAACCTGGAAGCCTTTGGTGGTGGGCGCCTGGCAAGCTGGACGGTGTGGGTCGCCCCCAGCACCATGCGCGCCGCCGATGCAGCCAAGAAGGTCGGTATGGCAGAAGCTGAATTTCGCAGCCTCAACAACATACCGCCGCGCATGATGATCCGCCCCGGCTCGGCCTTGCTGGTGCCACGCAGTGCGCGCGCGGAGCAAGACGTCACCCTGCATGTGGCCGACACCGGCCAGGTGTCCCTGGCACCCGAGATCGTGCTGGTGAAAACCGTGGTGCGTGCGGGCAAGGGTGCCACCGTCTCCAACATGGCGCTGAAATACCGGGTGAGTGCCGCCAGCCTGGCGCAGTGGAACAACGTACCGGTGACGGCCAGCTTCAAAATCAAGCAGCCGGTAACCTTGTTCCTGCCCGCAGCAGCCGCCAAGAAGGTGGCCGAACCCAAGAAAGCCGCCGAGACAAGCCCGCCCAAAAAAGCCCGCAAGAAAGGCAAGTAGCGCGCACCGGCCGATGCGCCCCGCACCACGCCGCGGGGCAGATTGCTAGTGGTAGCCGAGCAGCATGATGGCCACATTGGCCGCCATGGCCGCCAGCCACACCGAGGTACGCAGGGTGGGCAGGTTGGCCACGTACATCATGATGTAGAGCATGCGCAGCACCACGAAGAGAAATGCCAGGATATCCAGCCTGCCCTGGTGGGCTCCCAGCTGGTGCGCAATGGTGACTGCGCCGATGAAAAACGGCAGCGCCTCAAAGCTGTTGGCCTGGGCCGCGTTGGCGCGCGCGCGCCAATCGGTCTGACCGGCCAGCCAGTTGCGCGGGTTCGCGTTGTCAAAGCCACCCGATTGGACCGGCTTGCCGAACATGCCCCACTTGGCGATGCCGGCGCACACAATGGGCAGCAGCGCTGCCACCAGGACGCACCAATAGGCCAGGGTGAAATGGGGTGTGGGCATGGGGGACTCTAAGGGTTTGCAATAAGGAAAAGATGAAGCGCTCTAGCGGCGGTCCACCAGGGCGTGGGCAATGGTGCCCAGGTCCACGTACTCAAGTTCGCTGCCAACCGGTACCCCGCGCGCCAGGCGTGTGGGCTTGATGCCTCGGGCCTTGAGTGCTTCGCTGATCACATGGGCCGTGGCTTCGCCTTCGGCGGTGAAATTGGTGGCCAGGATCACTTCGTGCACGGTGCCGTCGCTGGCACGCTCAAACAGTTTCTTCAGGCCCAGTTCATGCGGGCCTATGCCGTCCAGCGGGCTAAGCTTTCCCATCAGCACAAAGTAGAGGCCCCGGTAG
>Ga0228700_1001104_pt1 | contig 19205 bp, 19 predicted proteins | sample McNCre317_Aug_MG_FD_178019 | JGI IMG/M metagenome (GOLD analysis project Ga0228700, IMG submission 178019) | Freshwater microbial communities from McNutts Creek, Athens, Georgia, United States - 3-17_Aug_MG | ecosystem: Environmental > Aquatic > Freshwater > Creek | place: USA: Georgia...
CTTCTCCTTCCAGCGATGAGTTGTTGAGAACCCCATCGTGGCACTTTGGTGTCAGCTCGCGCTATAGCCGCGTGCCCGGTATGGGGAAGTCCCTTTCATTCACTGCGTGTAGCTCGCTGCCCCCTCAAGGGGCTAAACCCGCTAGGGACGGCCCGGCGCGGGTTTGTCGGAGCCTCCACGCGCATTTACTGCGTGTCATTCGCTGCCCGTCAAGGGCCCTGAACCCGGCTAACGCCGGTTGCGATCGATTTGCCGGGTCTGGGCGAAGTCGTCCATGGGGGGCTGCTGGCTGTCGGTGTGCAGCATGGACAGCATGTAGCTCTCGCCAAAATCACCGCGAGCAGCGACGGTGTTCAGGCGGTAGGCAATGCCCGCCCACAGCAGCGAATAGGCCACGATGGCCAGAATCACCATGAGGGACCAGAAATCAATCTGGCGCAGCGTAAGGCCCGGCCAGTCGCCGGTACCCATGGCATAGGCTGCGCCCAGCAGCAGCAGGGTGCAGAGCTGGGTATAGCGCGTGGCGTTGCGGCGGTGAATCTTGTTAAAGCCAACCAGCACCATGCCCAGCAGGGCAAGCGCCAGAGCCAGGCCCAGCACAACCAGGCCGGCGAGGTAAATCGGTTTCATATATCAGCAATCCATGACCCTGTGGGGGGCCTTGCAAAGCCAAATTGTAGGGGATGCGCCTATAGGGCACTGCCGCTGCGCTATGTCACATCAGTGACATCTTGGTGACCAACAATCGCCGTTCAATTGGATTTAGCAAGGAAGGGCCCATGCAGCGCCCCACAGAATTGGCCAGGCATCCTGGAGCGCAAGTGCATCCCGTGTTGCTGGACCGCGACCATAGCATTCTGGCTTTCAATGCCCGGGTCTTGAACTGGGCAGAGCGCAGCGACGTCCCCTTGCTGGAGCGGCTGCGCTACCTGTGCATTGTGTCGTCCAACCTCGATGAGTTCGTGGAGGTGCGCGCCGCCCCGCATTTGCTGGCCAGCCAGGCAGAGGACAGCGAGGGCCCCTACACGGTGCGCAGCCACGCCCAGCTGTCGGGCGCCATGCATGCTTTGGTCGCGCGCCAGTACAGCGTCTACAACGACAAGCTGCTGCCGGCATTGGAGAAGCAGCACATCAAGATCATCTCGCACGGTGAGCGCAACGCGGCCCAGCGTGCCTGGGTGCGCCAGTATTTCAACCGCGAGGTCCGGCCCCTCTTGATTCCTGTGGCGCTGGACCCTGCGCACCCGTTTTCCGCAGGTAGGCCCGCGAAAACGAGCGCAAGCTGATTGCGCGCGAAGTGCATGACGAACTGGGGCAGGTGATGACAGCGCTGCGCATGCGCCTCTCGCTCATGCCCATGCAGTTTGGGGATTCCATTGCCGGCTTGAGCGACAGCGTGGATGCGATGAAGGCCTTGGTGGACCGTGCCATCAAAGGAGTGCGCAACATTGCCACGGTGCTGCGGCCCGAGGCCGTGAACATGGGCCTGGTGCCGGCCATTGAATGGCTGCGCGACGAGTTCCTGCGCCACAACGCCGTGCGCTGCTGGGTGGAATGCCATGGCTCGGCCGACCCTATCGATGACATGCGGGCCATGCTCATCTACCGCATCCTGCAAGAGTCGCTTACCAATATCAGCCGTTATGCCAAGGCCAGTGAGGTCCGCATCCTGGTTCACTTCCTGCCTCGGGAAATCGACGTGAGCATCAGCGATGATGGCTGTGGTTTCGATCCCGGAGAAGTCATGATCAAGAAGACCTTTGGTCTCCTGGGTATGCGTGAAAGGGCCTTGACCCTGGGCGGCGACTTGATGATTCTCAGCCGCCCGGGGCGGGGCACCACCATCGCCGTGAAGGTGCCGCTGGTGCGCAGCACCGAAGAAAGTCTGGTGTGATCCGCATCGTGATTGCCGATGACCACGCCATCGTGCGGGCTGGGCTCAAGCAGATGTTTGCCATCATGCTCGACATGGAAGTGGTGGCCGAGGCCGTCGATGGGGAAAGCCTGCAGGAGACCCTGCGCCACACCCACTGTGACGTGCTCTTGCTGGACCTCAACATGCAGGGCATCAGCGGTACCGAATTGATTGCCCGCCTGAAGGCCCATTGGCCAGGCCAGCCTATCCTGGTGCTTAGCATGCACGACACTGCCCAGGTGGCCTCACGCGCCCTGCGCGCGGGTGCCGACGGCTATGTCACCAAGGACAGCGAGCCCGAGGTCCTGCTGGCTGCGATTCGCAAGGTGGCTGCAGGCGGGCGCTATATTTCCAGCGAGGTAGCCCAGAAGATGGCGCTGTTGCACACCGCCAGTGGCAGTCTGCCCCTGCACAGCACGCTGTCCACCCGCGAGTTTGATGTCTTCAAGTGCCTGGTGCGGGGCATGGCGATCAACGACATTGCCAACCAGCTGAGCATCAGCAACAAGACGGTCAGCACCCACAAGGCGCGCTTGCTAGAGAAGATGCAAATGGGCAGCGTTGCCGACCTGACACGCTATGCGGTGGAAAACCACTTGCTGGATTGAGCGGGCGGCGCACCATGCTGCTTAGCCAGGGTTGCAGGGTATTGTTTGTAAGGAAATTCCTAGAGGCCTTGGGCATTGCCTGAGGTGCAAATCATCTCTGCCCTATAGGTGGGTGTGCGGCGCGGCAACATCATTGCCACATGGATGCCCAGCAACACAAACTTCGGCAATTTGGCCAGGCCCTGCGCGCGCTGTCGCCAGAATTCTTCGCCATGAAGATTGCACAAAGCGCGCCCCGCAAACCTTGCGCAGACCGCCACCCGCTGCGGCGTTGCCTGCGACTAAGCCTGCCCGATATCAACCTGGCGGAAGAGGCCCGCAGTTGTACCGGCTTGTGGGAACTGTTGTCGCGGCCCTGAAACGTCTTCGGGTTGTGCCGCCAAGCTCAGTTGCCTTGGACGGTGAGCGTCCAGGGTGCCTTTTCCCAAGCCGCAACTTCCTCACGCAGCAGATGGGCAGACTGCGGAAAAGCAGCTGCCCAGTCGCTGCGGCAGTGCAACTGGGCATGCAAGCCCGTGCCTTCTGCGCGCAGCAGTTTCAGGCCCTGCATGTCCGGCGCACGCCGGGCGTGGCACAAGATGACCGCCAGGCGCAGGCACAGCAGTTGCATGGCCAGGCTGCTGTCTTGCAGTGCCGTGTCGAGCTTGCGCAGCTTGCCGCGCTGGCCCAAGACCAGCTGGCTCAAGCGGTGCATCTCCGAGAGAGAGAAGCCCATGGCATCGGCGTTGTCCAGAATGTAGGCGCCATGCTTGTGGTAATCGCTGTGCGATATATGGGCACCGATTTCATGCAGCTCGGCAGCCCACCGCAGTTTGCGCTGCATGCGCTCCAGCTGATCAGGCTGCAGGTCGCGGCTGCCTTGGCTTAGTTGGTCAAACAAGGCACAGGCAACCTCGCCCACCCGCTGGCCATGGGCGGTGTCTACGCCAAATTTCAGGGCCAGGCGCTTCACGCTGCGCACGCGCAAATCGCCTTCTTCACCGGTATGCCCCATCAGGTCGCAGATCAGTCCATGGCGCAAGCCACCTGAGGCCATTTCCATCGTTTGAATTCCGAGCAGCTTGAACACGGCCCGCATCACGCTTACGCCGCCGCCGATAATGGCTTTGCGATCCTCGCGCATGCCGGCCAGGCGCAGGCGGTCGGCGCTTTGGGCTTCCAGGAGACGCTCCAGCATCCAATCCAGACCGGCCTGGCTGATATGGCCATTGGGCCAGCCATTGGCCACCAGTACATCGCCAATGGCGCTCACCGTTCCGGCCGATCCATAGGCCGTGTCCCAGTTGCCATGGTTGAAGGTGTCAAACGCCTCATCCAATACCGCGGTGGCTGCAATCTCGGCAACAGCAAAGGCATTGCGGGTGAACTGCCCTTCTGGAAAGAAACGCTGCGACCAACCGATGCTGCCGACCCGATACGACTCCATGGATTGGGGTGTTCGCCCCTGGCCCAGAATGAGTTCGGTGGAACGGCCGCCAATGTCCACGGCCAGGCGCCGCTCTTCGGAAGCGGGAAGCATATGGGCCACGCCCTGGTAAATCAGGCGGGCCTCTTCGCGGCCGGAGATGACGTTGATGGGAAAGCCCAGAATCTGGTTGGCCTTCTCAATGAACTGGTCGCGGTTGCGGGCCTCGCGCAGGGTCTGGGTTGCCACGGCGCAGACCTCATTGGCCTGAAAGCCCGCCAGACGTTCACCAAAGCGCGCCAGGCAATCCCAGCCCGCCTGCATGGCTTCGGGGATGAGGTTGCGGTTTTCATCCAGGCCGCCGCCCTGGCGCACCGTTTCCTTCAGGTATTCGGTACGCAGAAACTCACCATGGTCCAGTCGCCCGATTTCCAGTCGAAAGCTGTTGGAGCCCAGGTCTACGGCGGCGAGGCGGTTTCCAGTTTGCATGGCGGTGTGCGGGTTGGCGGCATTGGTACGCAAGAGGAGCATAGCACCCGAGGCCTGCACCCCTGGCGGCTGGCCAGGTGCGGCAGATGGCGGGAGCCAGGGGAATACGCATGGAAGGTCTGCGGTTAAAGGCCGCAAGCCTAAGAAGTGGATATGACAATCGCGTGACAATGGTGTGATGCCAAGAGGGAGTCAGCGTGACAGCCAGGCCTTTCAGGTTTGTCACATGTTTGTCACATTCATTTCTTACAGTGCGTGGATTCCTTTCCAACCACCAAAGGCCTCTCCATGAAGACGTCGTCTTGTTTCTCCTTGCCCGCCCTGGCCGCTGCGGCCGCCCTGCTGGGCGCAACGGGTGTTGCCAGTGCCCAGGAAATCACCGGCGCCGGCGCCAGCTTCCCGGCCCCCATCTATGCCAAGTGGGCTTCCGACTACAACAAGGCCACCGGCGTGCGGGTGAACTACCAGTCCATCGGCTCGGGTGGCGGCATCAAGCAGATTGACTCCAAGACGGTGGACTTCGGTGCCTCCGACATGCCCCAGACCGACGAGGTGCTCAAGTCCAAGGGCCAGGTGCAGTTCCCCACCGTGATCGGCGGCGTGGTGCCGGTGATCAACGTCCGTGGCATCGAGCCCGGCCAGCTCAAGCTCACCGGTCCCTTGCTGGCCGACATCTTCCTGGGCAAGGTGGCCAAGTGGAACGACGCCGCCATCAAGGCCCTGAACCCCACGCTGCCCCTGCCCGATACCGCCATTGCCCCGGTGCGCCGCGCCGACGGCTCGGGCACCACCTTCATCTTCACCAACTACCTAAGCAAGGTCAGCCCCGAGTGGAAGAGCAAGGTGGGTGAGGGCACGGCGGTGAACTGGCCGGTGGGAGCCGGTGGCAAGGGCAACGAGGGCGTGTCGGCCTTCGTCAACAAGCTGCCCAACTCGATTGGCTACGTGGAGTATTCCTACGTGAAGCAGAACAAGATGAACTACGCCGTGCTGCAGAACGCAGCGGGCAGTTTTGTGAAGCCCGAAGACGACGCCTTCAAGGCGGCTGCAGCCGGTGCCGACTGGAACAAATCGTTCTACCAGATCCTGACCAATTCCAGCGGCAAGGAGGCCTGGCCCATCAGCGGCGCCACCTTCATCCTGATGCATGCCAAGCAGGACAAGCCGGTCAATGGCACGGAAGTACTGAAATTCTTCAACTGGGCCTATACCAACGGCGCCAAGACCGCCTCCGACCTGGACTACGTGCCGCTGCCGGACCCGGTGATCGCCATGATCCAGAAGTCCTGGGGCGAGATCAAGGATGGCGCGGGCAAGCCCATTGCCTTCAAGTAAGCACTTGAAGCCACCCAGTCTACAAGGGAGAACCCATGTCAACCATTCTTGCCGACGGGACTTCCTCCGGCACTTCGGCCACCCAGACAGTAGGGCTGCCTTTGTCCCGGCCGCCGGTCAAGAAGGCGCGCTCGGGCCGTCTGGCGGACCGCATCTTTGCCTATCTGGCCAAGGGAGCGGCGCTGTTCACCTTGGGGCTGCTGCTGGCTATTTTGGTGTCCCTGACCATCAGCGCCTGGCCAGCCATCACCCAGTACGGCCTGGGTTTCCTAAGCCGCAGTGCCTGGGATCCGGTGCAAGAGGAGTTTGGCGGCCTGGTGATGATTTACGGCACCCTGGCCAGCTCCCTGATTGCCCTGCTCATTGCGGTACCGGTGAGCTTCGGCATTGCGCTGTTTCTGACGGAGCTCTCGCCCTCCTGGCTCAAGCGCCCCTTGGGCACGGCCATTGAACTGCTGGCCGCCATTCCGTCCATCGTCTACGGCATGTGGGGCTTGCTGGTGTTTGGCCCGGTACTGGCCGAGTACGTGCAGCAGCCCTTGCAGGCAGCCTTTACCGGCGTGCCCTATCTGGGCGCTTTTGTCTCCGGCCCGCCGGTGGGCATCGGCATTTTGTCGGCGGGCATCATTCTGGCCATCATGATCATCCCGTTCATCTCGGCGGTGATGCGTGACGTGTTTGAAGTGACGCCGCCCATGCTGAAGGAGTCGGCCTATGGCCTGGGTGCCACCACCTGGGAGGTGGTCTACAAGATCGTATTGCCCTTCACCAAGACCGGTGTCATTGGCGGCATCATGCTGGGCTTGGGGCGTGCCATTGGCGAGACCATGGCGGTCACTTTTGTCATCGGCAACTTCAACCAGCTGGATTCGCTGAGCCTGTTCCAGGCTGCCAACAGCATCACCTCGGCCCTGGCCAATGAGTTCGCCGAGGCGGGTGAAGGCCTGCACCAGGCTGCGCTCATGTACCTGGGGTTGGTGCTGTTCTTCATTACCTTTGTCATTCTCTCCCTGTCCAAGCTGCTGCTGGCCCAGCTGCGCAAGAGCGAAGGAGCCAAGTCATGATGAGCGCTGAACAACATAGCGCGCGTGCTGCCATGTTCGCCCGCCGCAAACGGGTGAACACGGTGGCTACCAGCCTGGCCTTGGCGGCCATGGCATTTGGCTTGTTCTGGCTGGCCTGGATACTGTGGGAGACCATTCACCTGGGCCTGGGAGGACTGAGCTTGGCCACGGTCAGCCAGATGACGCCCGGCCCCAATGAAGATGGTGGCCTGGCCAATGCCATTTACGGCTCGGTCGTCATGGTTTTGCTGGCCACCTTTGTGGGCACGCCCGTAGGCGTGATGGCCGGCATCTACCTCGCGGAGTTTGAGCCCAAGGGCTGGCTGGCGGGCGTGACGCGTTTTGTGAATGACATCCTGCTGTCGGCCCCCAGTATCGTGATTGGCCTGTTCGTCTACTCGGTGGTGGTGCATCCCATGCACGGATTCTCGGCACTGGCCGGGGTGCTGGCGCTGGCGCTTATCGTGATCCCGGTGGTGATTCGCACCACCGAAAACATGCTGCAGCTGGTGCCTGCCGGCCTGCGCGAGGCCGCCTACGCCCTGGGCACACCCAAGTGGAAGGTGATCTTGAGCATTACCCTGAAGGCGGCACGCACCGGTGTCATCACTGGCATTTTGCTGGCGGTGGCCCGCATATCGGGCGAAACGGCGCCGCTGTTGTTTACCGCCTTGTCCAACCAGTTCTGGACTTCCAGCCTGACCCAGCCCATGGCCAGCCTGCCGGTCACGATCTTCAAGTTTGCCATGAGCCCCTATGAGAACTGGCAGAAGCTGGCCTGGGCCGGTGTGTTCCTGATCACGCTGGCAGTGCTCACCCTCAATATTTTGGCCCGCGTGCTCACCCGCTCCAAGAGCTGAACCCTTACCGAAAAGACAAGCCATGTCCGCTCTACCCACTACCGCCGAAAAGACCAAGATTGCCGTCAAGGATCTGAACTTCTTTTACGGAAAATTCCATGCCCTCAAGGGCATCAACCTGGAGATTCCGGAGAACAAGGTGACGGCCTTCATCGGTCCGTCCGGCTGCGGCAAGTCCACCTTGCTGCGCGTCTTCAACCGCATGTTCGAGCTCTACCCGGAGCAGCGTGCCGAAGGGCAGGTGCTGCTCGATGGCGACAACCTGCTCACCAGCAAGGAAGACGTGGCGCTGCTGCGCGCAAAGGTTGGCATGGTGTTTCAAAAGCCCACGCCTTTTCCCATGTCCATCTTTGACAACATTGCCTTTGGCGTGAAGCTGTTCGAGAAGCTCAACGCCACCGACATGGAAGAACGCGTGGAGTGGGCGCTGCGCAAGTCTGCGCTGTGGACCGAGGTGAAGGACAAGCTGCACCAAAGCGGCAGCAGCCTGTCAGGCGGCCAGCAGCAGCGCCTGTGCATTGCGCGCGGCATTGCCATCAAGCCCGAGGTGCTGTTGCTGGACGAACCCTGCTCGGCACTGGACCCCATCTCCACGGCCAAGGTGGAGGAATTGATCGTGGAGTTGAAAGAAGACTACACCGTGGTCATCGTCACCCACAACATGCAGCAGGCCGCGCGCTGCAGCGACTACACCGCGTACATGTACCTGGGCGACCTGATGGAGTTTGGCTCCACCGAGCAAATGTTCTTCAAGCCCCGCCGCAAGGAAACCGAAGACTACATCACGGGTCGCTTCGGCTGATCCCACGCAGACACAAGGACGCACACCATGCCCGACAAACATTTGTCCACCCAGTTCGACAGCGAGCTCACATCCGTCTCCAGCCAGGTCATGGAAATGGGCGGTCTGGTTGAATCTCAGATCCGCCAGGCCATTTATGCGCTCTCGCAGTTCAACATGGAAGCCAGCGAGCAGGTCTCGGCCAATGAGGCGCGCGTGAACGCCATGGAAATCGAGATCGACCATGCGCTGTCCAGCATCATTGCGCGCCGGCAACCCACGGCGCGTGACCTGCGCCTTTTGATCGCTATTTCAAAGACCACAGCCAACCTGGAGCGCGTAGGCGACGAGGCTGAAAAAATTGCCCGCATGGTGCGCTCCATCATCCAAAGCGGCGCACCGCGCTCCCTGCCTTCGCTGGAGCTGCGCGTGGCGGCCGACCTGGCCTCGGGTTTGCTGAACAAGGCGCTCGACGCCTTTGCACGGCTGGATGTCAATGCGGCGGTGGCCATCCTGAAGGAAGATGACCTGATCGACCGTGAGTTCGACGGCTTCGTGCGCAAGCTGGTCACCTACATGATGGAAGACCCGCGCACCATCTCGCCCAGCCTCGATCTGCTGTTCCTGGCCAAGGCCATAGAGCGCATCGGCGACCACTCCAAGAACATTGCCGAGTTCATCATCTACGTGGTCAAGGGCGAGGACGTGCGCCATGCCACCATGGAAAAGATTGAATCCGTGGTGAAGTGAAAGACAGGCCATGAGAAACATGCCTGCCGTCCTGGTGGTGGAAGATGAGCCCGCCATTGCCGAACTTATTGCAGTCAACCTGCGCCACAACGGCTTTCGCACTACCTGGGCCATGGATGGTGTCAGCGCCCAGCGCGAGCTGGACGTGGTGGTGCCGGACCTGATTCTGCTGGACTGGATGCTGCCCGGGGAAAGCGGCCTGGTGCTGGCCAAGCGCTGGCATGCCCATCCACGCACCAAGGAAGTCCCCATCATCATGCTGACCGCGCGCGGTGATGAGGCCGACCGGGTCGCTGGCCTGGACGCCGGAGCCGACGACTACATCGCCAAGCCCTTCTCCACGCGCGAGCTCCTGGCGCGTGTGCGGGCGGTGTTGCGGCGCAAGGTGCCGGAGGCGGTGGGTGAGGCGATCAGCATTGCCGGCCTGCGGCTCGACCCGGCCAGCTACCGTGTCAGCTACCAAGAGCAGCCGCTCAAGCTGGGCCCCACAGAGTTCAAGCTCCTGCAGTATTTCATGGGCAGCGCAGAGCGGGTGCATACCCGGGCCCAGTTGCTCGACAAGGTCTGGGGTGACCATGTCTACATTGAAGAGCGTACGGTGGACGTGCATGTGAAGCGCCTGCGTGAGGCCCTGGGTGCTGCTGGCGCCATGGTGGAAACCGTGCGCGGTGCCGGCTACCGCCTGACAGCCAGGCCCGAGCGGCCGACGCAGGCCAAAGAAAAGTACGACAGCTGAAGCGGCATAAGCCCATGTCCTTGCGCATTGTTATTTTTTTGCTTTGCCAGTTGCTGCCGGCAGTGGCGGTCTGGTTGCTAAGCACGGGGGAGCAACGCTGGCTCTATGCCTTGCTGGCCGCCTTGGCTGGTGCCCATGTCTGGCTGGCGCTGGACAGCCTGCGGGGCTGGCGTCTCCTGCAGTGGTTGCGTACGGCGGATACGGCACAGCTGCCCTTGGGCCATGGATACTGGGGCGAGGTGCTGGACCGCATGCGCAAGCTGCTGCGCCAGCGTGAACGGGTGCTGCAAGAGAGTGAGCTGCGCCTGCAGGAGTTTCTGGCTGCGATGCAGGCATCGCCCAACGGCGTCGTGCTGCTGGATGGGCAGGGGCGTATCGAATGGTTCAACCAGATGGCCGCCGGCCACTTCGGGCTGGATGCCAAACGTGATCTGCAACAGCACCTGGGCAACCTGGTGCGCGACCCGGCCTTTGCCGGCTACTTCGCCGCCAAGAATTTCAGCCAGAACGTGGTGATGCTGGGCCGCGGCCACAGCAGCGCCAAGCCCATCCGCCTGTCGGTGCATGTGCATCCTTATGGGGCGGGCCGCAGCCTCTTGCTTTCACAGGATGTGACCGCCCTGGAGCAGGCCGAGGCCATGCGCCGTGATTTCGTGGCCAATGTGTCGCATGAAATCCGTACCCCGCTCACGGTTTTGGCCGGCTTTGTGGAAACCCTGTTGTCCTTGCCGCTGGATGAGCGCGAGCGCCGTCGTTACCTGGAGCTGATGGAGCAACAGGCCCAGCGCATGCAGACGCTGGTGAGCGATTTGCTGACGTTGTCACGCCTGGAGGGCAGCCCGCAGCCCCCCGCCCAGGATTGGCATGCAGTGACCGGTCTGATGGCGCAATGCCGGCGCGATGCCCATGAATTGGCCCACCTGCTGGGCAATGAATCCCTGGACCTGGACTTGCACAGCAGCGCTGGCCTGGAAGTGGCTGGCTCGGCCTCAGAACTGCTTAGCGCCTTGTCCAACCTGGTGGGCAATGCCATTCGCTACTCACCGCCAGACCGCCCCATAGCCGCAAGCTGGACCCTGGAGCCCCGCGGCGGCGCGGTGCTGTGTGTGACGGATAGCGGCCCCGGCATCGGGCCCGAACATATTCCCCGCCTGACCGAGCGCTTTTACCGGGTGGACCGCAGCCGTTCGCGGGAAACCGGAGGTACCGGCCTGGGCCTGGCCATCGTCAAGCATGTGGCACAGCGCCATGGTGCCGAGTTGCGCATTGCCAGCACGCCGGGGCAGGGCTCCAGCTTCTCCATTCACTTTCCAGCCGAGCGGGTACGCCAGCGCCTGCAGACACCGCTCGCGCAGGTGCTTCTTAGCGACGCCTGAATATCAGCAAGGTTTCGTTGCCATCGGCCGGGTGCTGTTCTTGTGCGAGCAAGTCCCAGGTTTGCAGGTTGATGGCGGAGGGAACCGCCAGGCCTTCGGCGGGTTCGGCAAGCAGCCAGGGGCATTGCTGCGGATTATGCGGACTGCGCAGCTGCAACTTGCCATAGATTTGCAGCGCGGCGGTCTTGGCCGGGTTGATGCCCAGCGTTTCGACGCAACCGGCAGGCTCCAACTTTTCCACGGTGTGGGCAACCAGTGCGTTGTAGCTCTGGGTGTAGTTCAACAGCGGCATCCACAGTGTCATCAGCAGCGTCCAGCACAAGGCGGCGCCACCGGCAGGCAGCACCAGGCTTTTCCAGATGGCAGCGCGGTGACGACCGACGCGCCACTGCACCAGCCAGGCCCAGACCAGGGTGGCAGCAAGTGCCAGCAAGCAGGCCAGGGGGGAGAACTGCGGCACAAAGCCGGGCGCCAGGCGCTGCACATTGGCGGCTGGCTGGCTGGGGTAGCCGGTTTGCATGGCAATCCATACCACCCAGATCACAAAGCCGCAGCTGGAGAAAAACAGCAGCGTGAACCAGTCAATGAGTGCCGCCATCTGGCGCTTGAGCGTGGGCAGGGCAAAGGCAGCCAGCACGGCCATGGCCGGCAATCCCAGCAGCAGGGTTCGGTCGGGAGAACCCGTACAGAGGGTCGCGCCCAGGGTCACCAGCCCGAACCAGACCGGCAGCGCCAGATGGCGGCTGATGGTGCGGCTGCACAGCTGGCGCCGCCAGCGCCACAGGGTCCACAGGGCCAGCGGCCAGGTCGGCCAGGTAAACCAGGACAGCAGTTGCAAGGCGCCACTGAGTTCGCTCCAGCTGGCCTGCGGAATCTCCACCTTCCAGCGCCACAGTCCCAGGAGGCTGCAGGCATAGGCCGTGCTCGCGCCCGCAGCCAGCAGCAAGAGGGTGCCAAGCACCCTGTTCTGGGAAGGAGTCTCTGGTTCCGATTCGAAGCCCGCATCAGGGGACGCGCTGCGGTCCAGCAGATACACCAGCAGGCCGCCGGCCAGATACAGCAAAGCCAGGGTAGGGGCACCACTAAGGCCCAGCCCGAGGGTTGCCAGCCAGCCGGTGGCGATGGCGGTGCGGGGGCGCAGGGGCAGGGCGGCCAATGCAAAAAACAGCAAGCTGGCAAAGCCCAGTTGCGCCAGCGCTGGTGTGGTTTCGTGGCCGAGCTGGGCCAGGCCCAGGCAGGCCATCAGGGCCAGCAAGGTGGCGTCGGCCATGGCCCGCGCATAGTCCTTGGGATTTGCCTCGCCACCAAAGGCAAAGGCAACGGGCTGCGCACGCGGGCTGCGCGCCAGGTAGTAGCCGCCGTACCAGGTGCCGGCCAGGCTTAATGCCAGCAGCAGCACAAAGGGCAGCCGCGCCCATAGTTCGGGTGTTGCCCAGGCCGGGCCCCATTGCATGGCCCAGGCGCCCAGCCAGTAGGGCAGCACTGACGGGTTGTCGGGCGCCATCTGCGCCAGCGTGGGATGCACCCACGAGGCTGAACCTTGCACCAGTTCGGCCATGTAGCCCAGGCTTGCGATGTCTGCGCTCTTCCAGGCGTCGCGCCCCAGAAAACCGGGGAGCAGGTAGGCCAGGCAAAAAAGCAGCAGGGCAGCGCGAGGCAGGCGCCGCACGGCAGACTGGGCCACGATGGCGGGGTTGGGGAGGTTCACGCGGTGGCTGCGGGTGGTGGGGCAGAAAAAAAGCAGCGCGGAAACCCGGGCTGCTTTCTGGGGATGTTCAGGCCAAGACCTGCATCCGGATTACTTCGCTGCGGTCTTGCCGAAACGGTTGCGGAACTTCTCGACACGGCCGCCCATGTTGTCCACGGACTTCTGCGTACCGGTGTAGAAAGGATGCGATTCGCTGGTGGTATCCAGCTTGAACAGGGGCAGCTTGCGGCCGTCTTCCATGTCAATCATTTCCTTGGTGTTGGCGCAGGAACGGGTGACGAACTTGAATCCATTGGACATGTCCTGGAAGCAAACTTCGCGGTAATTGGGGTGAATGCCTTCTTTCATGTTTTCTCCATCAGTTGCGACAGCCGCCCGGGCCTATTCCAGGGTACTTATCGCGAAAAGCCTTTGATTATAGCCTAGCCATTTCAACGTCGGGCAGTGCTCAGCCACCTCGTCGCATCATGTCGAAGAACTCGCTGTTGGTCTTGGTGGCGCGCATTTGCTTCAATACCATTTCCATGGCTTCGATTTCATCCATGTTGTAGAGGAACTGGCGCAGGATGCGCGTCTTTTGCAGGATCTCGGGTTGCAGCAGCAACTCTTCGCGGCGGGTGCCGCTGCGGTTGAGCTGAATCGAGGGGAAGACGCGCTTTTCGTAGAGGCGGCGGTCCAGGTGGATTTCGGAGTTGCCCGTGCCCTTGAACTCTTCAAAAATCACTTCGTCCATGCGGCTGCCGGTGTCCACCAGGGCGGTGGCGATGATGGTGAGCGAGCCGCCTTCTTCCACGTTGCGGGCAGCACCCAGGAAGCGCTTGGGGCGCTGCAGGGCATTGGCATCCACACCGCCAGTCAACACCTTGCCTGACGACGGCACCACGTTGTTGTAGGCACGGGCCAGGCGGGTGATCGAGTCCAGCAAAATCACCACGTCCTTCTTCAGTTCGACCAGGCGCTTGGCACGCTCGATCACCATTTCGGCCACGTGCACGTGGCGCGCCGCAGGCTCGTCAAAGGTGGAGGCAATCACCTCACCCTTGACGGTGCGCTGCATTTCGGTCACTTCTTCAGGGCGCTCGTCAATCAGCAGCACCATCAGGTAGCTCTCGGGGTAGTTGGCCGAGATGGCGTGGGCAATGTGCTGCATCATCACCGTTTTGCCGCTCTTGGGCTGGGCCACGATCAGGGCGCGCTGGCCCTTGCCTATGGGCGCGATGATGTCGATGACCCGGCCGGTGATGTTCTCTTCACCCTTGATGTCCTGCTCCAGACGCATCTGCGCCTTGGGGAACAGCGGCGTGAGGTTTTCAAACATCACCTTGTGCTTGTTGGTCTCCGGTGCGCCGCCATTGACCTTGTCGAGCTTGTTCAGTGCGAAATAGCGTTCACCGTCCTTGGGGGTGCGCACTTCGCCTTCAATCATGTCCCCGGTATGCAGGTTGAATCGGCGCACCTGGCTGGGGCTGATGTAGATGTCGTCGGTGCTGGCGGTGTAGCTGGTGTCGGGGCTGCGCAGAAAGCCAAATCCATCGGGCAGAATTTCCAGCACGCCGTCGGCAATGATCTGTTCACCGGTACGGGCCCGCTTCTTGATGATGGCAAACATCAGCTCCTGCTTGCGCATGCGGCCGGTGTTTTCAATCTCAAGCTCTTCAGCCTGTTTCAGGACTTCAGACACGTGCAGTGCCTTGAGTTCGTTTAAGTGCATGGAATGGGTCCCGTAAGGGGTTACCGAATAGTCGGTGGCAACCGGAAAAGTCGAAATTCAGGGGGTTAAGAGGCGAGGCAGAAGGGGGTGCTGCGCCTGCCGTGTTCTGCACCCGGGCGGGGTGCTGGTCCTTGTAGGATTCTTGTGAACGGCTGGATTATGACAGGAAAACGCGAGCGTGCGGCTGTGGCACGGTCGCGCTGATCCCGGGGTGCTGCTTATGCCAGTTGCTGGTCGATGAATGCGGTCAGCTGGGCCTTGCTCATGGCCCCCACCTTGGTGGCGGCAAGCTGGCCGTCTTTGAACAGCATCAGCGTGGGAATGCCGCGAATGCCAAACTTGGCGGGGATGTCACGGTTTTCATCCACGTTCATCTTGGCAATTTGCAGCTTGCCGGCGTAGCTGGCGGAAACCTCGTCCAGAATCGGGGCAATCATCTTGCAGGGACCGCACCATTCAGCCCAGTAATCCACCAGCGTGGGCTGGCTTGCCTGCAAGACATCGGCTTCAAAACTGGCGTCGGTAATGTGTTTGATGAGATCGCTGGCCATGGATATTCCTTTGGGGGTTTTAGATACAGCTAGAGTTGCGGCATTGTGACAGAAAGCAAGAGCGGCAAAGCCAGGCCCCGGGCTATGGCGCAAATAGCCAATTTCGATGCTGCGAGCCACTCCATCACCTATGAAAAATACACTCCCCGTGGCCGTCATCGGCGCCGGCCCGGCCGGCCTGATGGCCGCCCAAGTCATGGCCGAGTCCGGCTGCACGGTGCAGGTCTTTGATGCCATGCCCTCGGTGGGCCGCAAGTTCTTGCTGGCTGGCAAAGGGGGCCTGAACCTGACCCATTCAGAAAATGCCGATGCGTTTGCCGGGCGCTTTGGTGCGCGCCGTGCCGCCATTGAACCCCTGCTGAAGGAATTTGACGCGTCTGCCCTGCGTGCCTGGGCACACAGCCTGGGCGTGGAAACCTTTGTCGGCAGTTCGGGCCGTGTCTTCCCTAAGGACATGAAGGCAGCACCCCTGCTGCGCGCCTGGCTGCAGCGCCTGCGCCATCCGCCGCGCGGTGGGGGCGTGCAATTTCTGATGCGCCACCGCTGGACCGGGTGGGGCGAAGACGGCAGCCTGCTCTTTGACACGCCGCAAGGGTCGCGTGCGGTGCGGGCCGCTGCCGTGGTGTTAGCGCTGGGAGGCGGAAGCTGGGCACGGCTGGGATCCACCGGTGCCTGGGTGCCGCTTCTGCAGCAAAAGGGCGTGGCAGTCGCGCCGCTCATGCCCTCCAATTGCGGCTTTGATGTGCAGAGCGGCTGGAGCGAACACTTTCAAAGCCGCTTTGCCGGTCAACCTTTCAAGTCGGTGGCGATATCGCTGCGCACGCCCGCAGGCCAGGCCTGGCGGCGCAAGGGCGAGTTTGTGGCCACCCTGCATGGCGTGGAAGGCAGTCTGGTGTATGCCGCCTCGCCCTATCTGCGTGAAGCGATCCAGCAGAGCGGCAGCGCCACTTATTACCTGGACCTGTTGCCCGACATGCCAGCGGAGAAGGTTTTGCAAGAGCTGAGCCATCCGCGGGGCTCGCGCTCTTTGTCCAACCATTTGAAGAGCCGGCTGCACCTGGATGGCATCAAGACTGCTGTGCTGTATGAATTACTGGACAAGGCCTGCATGCAGGATGCTGCCCAACTGGCAGCCGCCATCAAGGCGGTGCCGATCCGCCTGCAGGCCTGCAGGCCGCTGGACGAGGCCATCAGCAGCGCCGGTGGCGTGCTCTTCGAGGTGCTGGACACAGGCCTGATGCTGGAGCAGATGCCCGGCGTCTTTTGTGCGGGCGAAATGCTGGATTGGGAGGCCCCCACCGGCGGCTACCTGCTGCAGGCCTGCTTTGCCAGCGGGCGTGCTGCCGGCCTGGGTGCGCTGCAATGGATGCAGGCAGCCCGCACGGACTTTTAGATGCGCTCCAAAGCCTGGCGTATGCGTTCAATGGTCTGCGCCATCGGCGCCCGGCTGGAAACATCCAGTCCGAGCTGCCTGGCAATGTCATTCACGCGTGCCGGGTTCAGCGGCAGGCCCCCGGCGTCGATCGCGGCGATCAGATCACGGGCACGCTGTTCGGGACTGGGGGCTGGTTTGCCAGGAAGATGCTTTTTGAGCCAGAGGAGGGTACGTCGGGACAGCACGGTTCCTCAAATTTCAAAAGGCCTTGAAAAGGTTGACGAGCCTGACCCCGGCACTGGCTCCACAGTTAGGGCTGCTTGGTTCCCCACCTGACCCGGTTGGCCGCTTCACCATGCGGGGAGGCCCGTCAGCGCCCATTGTAATCCAGCCCGTGGGCCTGTGAGGGGCATGCAGGCCTGCCCGTAGAATCAAGCCATGTCCTACCTCGTGCTCGCCCGCAAGTACCGTCCACGCTCCTTCCAGGAAATGGTGGGCCAGGACCATGTGGTGCAAGCCTTGAGCAATGCCTTGACCACGCAGCGGCTGCACCACGCCTACCTGTTCACCGGTACCCGCGGTGTGGGCAAGACTACCGTATCGCGCATCCTGGCCAAGTCCCTCAACTGCCAAGGCGCGGATGGGCAGGGCGGCATCACCGCCACACCCTGTGGCGTGTGCCAGGCCTGCACCGATATCGACAGCGGGCGCTTTGTGGATTACACCGAGCTGGATGCCGCATCCAACCGGGGCGTGGACGAAGTGCAGGCCCTGCTGGAGCAGGCGGTCTACAAGCCGGTGCAGGGGCGCTTCAAGGTCTTCATGATCGACGAGGTGCACATGCTGACCAACACCGCCTTCAACGCCATGCTGAAGACGCTGGAAGAGCCGCCCGAGTATTTGAAGTTTGTGCTGGCCACAACCGATCCGCAGAAGGTGCCGGTCACGGTGTTGTCGCGCTGCCTGCAGTTCAACCTGCGGCCCATGGCGGCCGAGACCATCCGTGAGCATCTGGCGCAGGTGCTGGACCGCGAACAGGTGCGTGCAGAGGTGCAGGCCCTGCGCCTGTTGGCGCGGGCCGCGCGAGGCTCCATGCGTGACGCGCTGAGCCTGACCGACCAGGCGATTGCCTTCGGCTCTGGCCAGTTGCAAGAGGCCACGGTGCGGCAGATGCTGGGCAGTGTGGACCGTGGCTATGTGTTTCGCCTGATTGCGGCACTGGCCAGCGGCGATGGCGCCCAGGTGGTGCAGACCTCTGAGAGCCTGCGCCAGAACGGCCTGAGTGCCGGCTCCACCCTGGAAGAAATGGCCACCGTGTTGCAGCGCATGGCCGTGCTGCAGGCAGCCGGACCTGCGGGCCTGGAAGATTCCGACCCGGACGCCGCTGATCTGGCCCGGCTGGCGGCAAGCATGCCTGCCGATGAAACCCAGCTGCTCTACAGCATCTGCCTGCATGGCCGTGGCGACCTGGGCCTGGCGCCTGACGAGTATGCAGCGCTCACCATGGTCTTGCTGCGGCTGCTGGCCTTCAAGCCCTCGGCTGAAAAAAAAACTCTGAAACAGGCTGAGCCGCCAGCGGCAGTTGCGAACAAGCCGCTTGCGCAGCAAGTACCTGTGCCCCTAGCGCGCCCGCGCGCCGTGCAGCCTTGGGAGGATGAGCCTGCCCAGGTGGAACCGGTGCCATCAAAGTCCCCTGCGATGCCGCTGCAGCCACCGGTGCCCGCGGCCCGGCCCGCTCCACCGGCAATGGCAACCCCCGCCCGGGTGACGGCAGTTGTTGCGCCCGTCCGTGCGCCGGTGGCGGTTGCCCCGGGCGACGGCCACCCGGCAGGCCACATGCTGCCGGTGCGTGTCACCGAAGTGCCGCAGGCTACCGCAGATGAAGCCGGACCAAGCGTGCCGGAGCCCATGCGCGTGGGCAATCCAGTGAGCCGGGTGCTGGCCATGCCGGTACGCCAGCAGGAGCCATCGCAGGAGCGGGCCTTCAGCCCGGCAGCGGCGGTGCTCGTGCCAACCGAAGAGGGTGATTTCTGGCATGCCACCGTGCAGCAGCTGGTGTCCAGTGAAGCCATCAACGCCATGGCGCGCGAACTGGCGCTGCAGTCGCAACTGGTGGCCCGTGACACCGACCAGTGGCTATTGCGGGTGGAGCGCGAAACCCTCAACCAGGCTGGCGCGCGTGAGCGCCTTGCCACCGCCCTGCGCAATGCGGGCCACGATGTGCAGCTGGCTGTGGAAGTGGGTCGTGTGACCGATTGCCCTGCCCGGCGCAACTTGGCGGCCTCCGAAGAAAAGCAGCGTGCGGCCGAGCAGATCATTCTGGACGACCCGTTTGTGCAAGCGATGGTGCGAGACTTTGGCGCGAAAATCGTGCCCGGCTCCATCAAGCCCCTCTGATTTATTTGTAAACCCAGCAAAAGGAAAACCATGTTCAACAAAGGACAACTCGCAGGCCTGATGAAGCAAGCACAGGCCATGCAGGACAACATGAAGAAGGCCCAGGATGAGTTGGGCCAGATCGAGGTATCGGGTGAGTCCGGC
>Ga0228700_1001107_pt1 | contig 19174 bp, 15 predicted proteins | sample McNCre317_Aug_MG_FD_178019 | JGI IMG/M metagenome (GOLD analysis project Ga0228700, IMG submission 178019) | Freshwater microbial communities from McNutts Creek, Athens, Georgia, United States - 3-17_Aug_MG | ecosystem: Environmental > Aquatic > Freshwater > Creek | place: USA: Georgia...
GCATGCCGCGAGCAGCGCGCTGACAACAAGGGCACTCAGAAAACTCGCGCGACTATGGGTTTGCTTCACTGCGGCACTCTCGGAACGGTGTTTCGTCATCCATGATATCGGCGGGCTCCCCGCTCCTTTGCGTGAAAAAGTCCGCAGCCCCGAAACCATACAATTCGTTACCCACATCACAGCATTGCTGCGCCGCACCACTTGCTGCTTTGCCGACCTCGGCCTGCCATGTCCAACCTCAAGCATTCACTGGCGCTCACGTTCTTATCGACCAATGGCGCCACGCTGGTGCAGTTTGGCGTGACCATCTGCCTCGCACGCCTGCTGTCACCTGAAGAAATTGGCGTGTACTCGATCACTGCGGTCTTGATCGCCATCGCTCAGTTCTTCCGGGACTTTGGCGTCAGCAGCTACCTGCAGCATGAGAAGGAACTCACCCGAGACAAGGTGGCCTCAGCCTTCGGCGTGATGCTGCTCTCGTCGTGGTCCATCGCCCTGGTGACCTACTTGGCGGCGCCCTACGCAGCGGCCTACTACGGCCACGACGGCGTGGCGAAGGTGATGCGGGTCTTGTCGCTGGGCTATGTGTTCATCCCCTTCGGCTCGGTCACACACAGCTTGCTGACGCGAGATTACCGTGCGACCGAGCAGGCGTATGTGCGGGTATACGGCACCACCGCGTACGCCGTGACGGCCGTGGGCCTGGCCTACGCGGGTTTCAGCTACATGTCCATGCCTTGGGCCAATTTCGTCAACATTCTTGCCACAGCCATTGGCTACGCCCGTTACACCCCTGATGTGGCCAAGGTCTGGCCGTCCTTGCGCGGCTGGCGACGGGTGGCGAACTTTGGCCTGGGCGCAACGGTGGGCAGCAGCCTCACGGCGATCAACAATGCCCTGCCGGATTTGGTGCTGGGCAAGATCAGTGGACCACATGCCGTCGGGGTCATGAGCCGGGCCATGTCCACGACGCAGCTGGTCAACCAGGTGCTGGGCCCCACCATCAGCTATGCCGTTTTGCCCTATTTTTCGAAGGTGCACCACGCTGGCCAGGATTTGTCGGATGTGCTGCAGAAATCATGCAGCTACCTCACGGGCATCATGTGGCCCGCGTTGATTTGCACTGCGATCTTTGCGCATCCGCTGACGTCCTTCCTGTATGGCGCCCAGTGGCTGGAATGCGCGCCACTCATTGGGGTGTTTTGCATCATGCTGTTGGCAGGCGTGCCCTTCACTTTCCTGGGGACCGCCTTCATGGCCATCGGCAGACCTCAGTTGGCATCGGTACCCACGTTGTTGACGATCGCTGTGCGCGGCGCATGCATCTGGCTGATGTATGACGGCAGCACCATGTCGTTTGCCTGGGCCTTGGTGGTCGGTGGACTGATCATGTACCCCGTGCAGGCGCAGATCCAAGGCATCACCTTTGGCTTGAGCTGGTCGAACTTTTTGGCCGCACAAACCAAGAGCTTGGCGGTCAGCGCCCTGTGCGCCGCCGTGGCCGCCGGGACCGCGTGGCTATGCCGATCCGCCCCCTCTGGCTTGGTGATCCTGGCCGGCGGGGTGACGGTACCCGTCACTTGGTTGCACGCGATGAAAGCGGTCGATCACCCACTGTGGTCTGAGGTGGCCAGCATGGCCGGCCAGAAACCCGCCATGCAGCGGGTGTTGAAGCACCTCAGATTGACGACGGCATGACCGCGTGGGGGCGCTCTCGCTTGAGCAGCGCCTCAAGTTGAGCCCACACCTCATCGCGGCGGCGGGTGTGCCAGCGGTCATCGCTGAGGCAGGCGGCATCGCCCTTGGCCAGGCGAGCCATGTGCTCCAAGATGACCGGCTCGAGTTGCGCCCTGTTCGACGGCGGCTGAGGCAGCGTCCAGCCTGCGCCACTGAAGCCCATCGACATCAGCCCGCGCTTGAGGGCGCTCTTGCGGCGCGTCATGGGCGGCAAAAACTCATCGAGCGTCCAGTACTCGGGCAGCACCTGAGGTTGGTACGACATGCCGAGTGACTGGCACCAATCCTGCCATTTGAAATCGAGGATGTGCCCGTAGGCCTTGATGGGCACCCAAGGCACCCGCATCGCATCGGCAACGATGGCGGCATGCATGGCATCGGCCAGGACAAGCTTGGAACGGTTGATCAGCTGCAGGTTTTCATGGATTTCACCAGCAGGATCGAGGTAGGTGATGCCCAGTTGCTTGCAAATGCCCCGCCAATCTCCGTTGAATGCACTGACCTGGTGGGGCATGAAGCTGATCAGGTCTCGCTGCTCACACCGCGGCACCATGTTGGCGAGCAAGATCGCAGGATCGGTGATGCCCCGGTCCTCGGGCAGATTCAAGGCCTGGGCCGACAGCGGGCCACGCACAAACAGGAAATCCCAATCGCCATTGAGCTTGGCGGGCTGGTGGTAGCCCACCCCAGCACCAAACACGCGCTTGAAGCCATCGGCAGGCGCACGGCTGTTGATCAAGGTGCCAATGCCCACCAGGTAGTCACCCTGGCCATCGAACATGCTGGGCGTGAGCTGGTAAAAAATCCAAGGGTTGAGGTCGTCGCCAAAATTCCCGAGTGAGTCTTTGTAATAAAAGAGTTTCATGCTGCTGCGAAATCACAAGCCAAGGACGCTGTTGTACACCCGCATGGTCTCGGTGGCGCAGCGGCGAGGCGCAAATCGGGCGCTGAAGTCATCGGCCATCTCTTGAACGCTGGGCCCAACTTGGGCAGGGCGGCAGGCCTTGAGGGCCTGTTCCAACTGCTGCGCCATCGAGACCACATCGTTGGGCTGATAGAGGAAGCCTTCTGAGCCTGCACGCACGATTTCAGGCACGGCACCGTGCGCCGGACCGACAAATATCCGCCCCGCAGCCAAGGCCTCCAGCATCACCAAGCCCAAGGGCTCGGGCGACGTCGACGCAGAGACCACCACGTCAAACTGAGGCAACAGCGACACCAGGTCGTCGACGCGCCCCATGAAGATGACCCGGTTGCTCAAGCCCAACGCAGGCACTTTCTTCCTCAGGATCTCGGCGTAAGAGGGGTCGCCCCGCTCTGGCGTGCCGCCCACGATCAGGCAGGTGACGTCGTCGGGGAGGCTCATGCGGGCCACGGCCTCGATGAATTGCCCCTGCCCTTTCCACGGCACCAGCATCCCGACCATCACCACCAGGCGCTGTCCGGCCGGCAAACCCAGCTGGCGGCGCACATCGCGTTCGGCTCCAGGTGCGAGGTGCACATCGGGCACGGAAACCGAGTCGTAGACCTGCCTCACGCGGTCGGCGGGCACGCCCTGCCGAAACAACTCGACCGCCAACCACCTCGACACCGGCACAAATGCATCCGCCCCGCCCAACAGCGCGCCTTTGGGGCCGACATGCTGGAGTTCACCGCGCACATGCTGCACATAGCGCTTGTTCAGCGCTTTGGCCACCCACATGGCCTCGCGGTTGGCGCCTGGGTCATTGTTGCCGTGGATGATGTCAGGCTGGAGCTTGCGGGCATAGGCCCACAACCTGATCAAGTAGGGCCAGCGGTTGAAGACATCATCGGCTCGACCCACGGCAAATTTGAGGGGCTTGGCCAAGCTGGCTGGCCAATGCCGTTGGTCGATTTGTCGGGTGAGCTTGCGCGCGTCGAACACACGGTCGCTGAGTTCACGCATGGCGACCGTGGCAGGCAATTCCCGCAATCCGTCTTGCTCCAGGTTGCTGACCACGACGTAGCTGACCTGCTTCGGGTCGCTGCCCTCGATCAGGTTGCGTGCAGCCACCACAGCTCCGCCAAACCCAGCACCATTCTCGACCAAAAGGACTTTCAACGGGCTGTGGCGCGGCTGCGTGCCTTGCTCCCGCCTAGAGGAAAAATAGTTGCGCATCATCTGCGCACGCATCTTGGTCTGCCCTGGCCCCCATGGGGTGAAGCGGGGGATCTCATAGCGAGAGACGCCCACCCGCGCGGCACCGGCGCCCGTGGTCACCGCATGGGCATACCCGGCTTCTTGGACCATGCGCACATGCGCTGCAGTGAAATCTGCACCGGGGCGGCCATTGGGGTAGGCGAACGCATCCACCTGGCAACCCAGGATGTCTTGCAGATCGGCTTTGGCCGACATGATTTCCCGCCTGGCCACCTCTTCGCTGCACATCGACAAGATGGGGTGTGTGCGCGTGTGAGCGCCGATGCCAAAGCCCTGCTGGTGAATGGCCTTCAACTGGTCAACGCTCATGGTGAGCGGGGACTTGATCGTGCCCCCCAGGTGCGACAACACCAAATCCAGCATGGCCTCGCGTCGGTCGATGGGCTGGTACTTGAGCAAAGATTCAAGCTGACGGTAGGCCTCTTTGCGTTGAGGCACCGTGACCAACTCAAGCTGCGGGATGCCCAACTCGCGCAGTGAAAGGGTGCCCAGCACGCACGAGGTCAAGGCGCTGGCCAGGCGCTCGTGCCAGTTGGCCAGGCCCTCAAACTGCCCCGTCGTGATGTAGAAGGTGGCGTGCATGTTCCGGCGGCGCAACTCGGGCGCAACACCCTCCAGCCAGCTCGCATACCCATCGTCGAAGGTCAAGCACGCCGCATGGGGCGGCAAGCGCCCCCGCTCCAAGGCCGACACGGCATCCCCCAGCGGGATGACATTGAAATGTGCGTCGACGAAGTCGAGCAGTTTCACGAAATCAGGAAAGGGCACGTCGGGCGGCAATTCCTGGGCATGCGTGGGCACCCCATGGAAGGCGAGCACCGTGAGCCGCCCACGGCTCATCTGCCGGACGCCGAATCGGAGCAATGCGTCCAGCATCGTTCAAGGCTCCTGCATGCTCGCGCGGTCAACGCGCTGCGGGTAGCGCAGCGACGTCCACAGCACCTGCTGGAGTGTCACGATGTAATACGGCAGTTCGTAATATGCCAAGCTCAAAGCTGCGCCACCCACCAAATAGACCACCATGCTGGCGCTCAGCAAATTTGAAAGCTCAATCGCCCAACCCAGCTCTTGTGGATTTTTGCCTGCCAGCCGTCTGATTCTGATCCAGTTGTAGAACGGACTGAACATGAGTGCCAAAAAGAGCATCAAGCCCAGGAAACCCAGGTCTCCCAACACCTCGAAGTAAATGCTGTGACTGGCCGCGGGATAGCCCGTATCGGGTGTTTCAACAAACCCGAGCAAGCCGGGCTTGTAGCGGAATTGCTCATAAATCGAGGGTGCCTGGCCCGCATGATAGCCGCCCCCCAAGAGCGGGTTTTCGACCGCGATGGCACTGGCGCGCTTCCACGCCGTGACCCGCCCCATGAACGACTGGTCTTGGTCGGCCGATTTGATGGTGTCCATGCGCTCGAACCATTTGTCCGATGCCATCAACGGCACCATGATCCCCAGCGCCAGGGCCATCAGGATGCCGGCCATTCGCCGCTTGCTCATCATGATGATCCAGCCGCCCATGGCGATGGCCGACAGCAGCGCCCCCCGTGAATTGGTTGCCAGCACTGCCAAAAAGGTGATCAGGAACGCACCCGCTGTGGCGGCACGGGTGATCTTGGCTTTGGCAAACCGGAACACGTACATGAGCAGCGGCATCGCCATCAGCAACAGGGCTGCGTAGTGGTTGTTGTCGCCGAACTTGGCGATCCCAGTGGCGTTGTGGCTACCGCCACTGGCGATGAACTTCAACCCATCCACAAAGCCGTGGAAGCACATGCCCATGGCCAGCAGCATCACAAAGATGTTGATGCGACGTCTGTTGAACACAAACAGCGGCATCAACAGGCACAGCAGGATCGTCTTGACCACATTGGAGAAGATGATCCAGTTGTGCGCCAGTCCTGGGTAGGCGAAGGTGGCGCTCAGCAAGCCATGCAGCGCAATCAGGCCCATGATGACGAACACCCCGCCACCGTGGTACTTGATGTTGGCACGCGATGCAGGTGAGGCCAGTTTGACCAGCGTGATGATGGCGAATGTCTGCGCCAGCGGGATGCCGGAGACAAAGCCATAGGTGTAGCTCTGCAAAGCGATCAGGCCTGCCCAGGTCCACAGCATGAACGCGACGTACACGTTCGACATCGCCAGGGGCACATACAGGATCAGGAAGGCCAGCGCCAGGTAGTCACGCATGCCTCATTTGCCCTTTTTGGGATCGGCCGGGGCCGAGGCGTCCATGTTGGCCTTGAATTCGAAGATGAACAAGGTCGGTTTGGACTTGGGCCCACGGTCCGTCAGGCGCTTGGCCTGGATCAGGAGCAACAGGATGAACACCAACATGACCAGCATGAGGAGCGCCTCAACCATGTCGCGCCCCCCGGTCGGCCACCAGTCGGCGGAAGATCGCCAATTGGCCTTGCGTGGTGGCGTCCCAGCTGAAGCGCTCTGCGTAACGCCTGGTGTCGGCCTTGGCCGGCATCTGCGCGCACAACCGGCCCCAAGCCTGTGCGAGGTCTGCGGCGGAGCGCTCAGGCATGAGGACCCCCGCCTCTGGGCAGGACACCACTTCAGGCGTCCCCCAGATGCTGGTGGCGATCACGGGGGTGCCGCAGGCCATGGACTCCAGCAGCACATTGGCCCAGCCTTCTCGGCTGGAGCACAGCAGTGACACGTCGGCCGCGCTGTACCACCACCTCAAGTCATCTTGGGGCTGCACCCCGATGAAATGCACACGGTCGGCCAGTTGCAGTCGCTGCGCTTGCTGCATGAGCTTCTGACGGTCCTCGCCATCCCCCACCAGCAGCAACTCGACACCTGGCATGCGGGTCAACGCGTCGATGGCGATGTACTGCCCCTTGCGCTCGATCAGGTGCCCCACGGCCACCATGTAGGTGGCTTCGGCCCGCAGGCCCAGGCGCGCACGGGCCTGCTGCTTGTCTTCGGGACGGAAGCGAACCAGGTCCACGCCATTGCTCAAGGTGTGCAGCTTGCTGGTGTCGGCTCCGAGCTCGCCCAAGCGGTCCATCAGCGCCCGACACACGCCGATCGATGCTTGTGCCGCGTCGGCCGTGCGCACGATCAACGAGCGGGGCCAGGCATGCTCGGGAATGAGGTTGAGGTCGGTGCCGCGCGCCGTGACCACGAACGGCTTGCCCAGCCAGCGCGCCAGCAGCATGGCGGCCACCCCATCGGGGTAATAGTAGTGGGCATCGATCAGGTCGAAATCGAAGCCTTCAGCGATGAGCTTCTTCACCGTGGGCAAGGCCCCCAGCGCCAGGGTGTACGGCGCGATGTTCATGCCGACCTTGGGTGGCAGGAAATAGCGCGGGTGATGCACATCCAAGCCGTTGCGGGCTTCTGCGCCCGGCGTGGCAGCGAACTTGGCGTAATCGCCGAACCGTGGGGAGCGCAGGGGAAACCACGGCACGGGTGCGACCACCTTGGCCTTGACCTGCCCGGACTTGATCAATTCCCGCAGCCGCGTCTCCACGAAGATGCCGTGGATAGGCCGAACGCTGCTGGGGTACAGCGTCGAGAACAACAACACCTTCATGGTCGACTGGCCCACCCTGCACTGCCGACGGGTTCAGCGCCAGACGCCGCGGGTGTCGATGACCACCTTGTCCTTGATCAGTTCGCGATCAATTTCAAGGAACTCGGCGTGGTCCACCAGCAGCAGCAAGATGTCCGCTTGCTGCAGGGCAGCCTTCAGGTCGATCAGGGGCACAGGCGACTTGCCGGCCTCGACATTCGGATCGCAGGCCAGCACCTTGCCGATGTTGGCAGCTTGGAGCTCCAGCGCGATCTCGAGCGACGGCGACTCGCGCATGTCGTCGATGTTGGCCTTGAAGGTCAGCCCCATGCACACGATGACGGGGTCTTTGAAGCGTTCGGCCTTGGCCTTGACGCGGTCGATCACCCAATGCGGCTTGTGATCGTTCACCTCGCGCGCGGTGCGGATGAGGCGAGCGGTCTCTGGCGCACTCGACACAATGAACCAGGGATCCACGGCGATGCAATGTCCGCCCACGCCCGGCCCTGGTTGCAGGATGTTGACGCGCGGATGGCGGTTGGCCAAGGAGATGGTTTCCCAGACGTTGATGCCCAACTTGTCGCAGATCAGCGAGAGCTCGTTGGCGAAAGCGATGTTGACGTCGCGGAACGAGTTCTCGACGAGCTTGGACAGCTCGGCCGTGCGGCTGTCGGTCTCGAGGATGGCGCCGTTGCAGAAAGTCTTGTAGAGCGCTTTGGCCTTGGCCACCGCGGCCTTGCTGGTGCCGCCGATGATGCGGTCGTTGTCCACCAGTTCACGCAAGATGTGCCCCGGCAGCACGCGCTCCGGGCAGTGGGCGGCGTGCACCTTGCCGGCCAACTCAGGCCGCATTTCGCACACGATGCGCTCGATCAGCTCGGTGGTACCCACCGGCGAGGTGGACTCCAAGATGATGAGGTTGTCGGGGCGCAGGTAAGGCACGATGGCCCGGGTGGCCGATTCGACAAACGACAGGTCAGGTGCCTTCGGGTTGTCGCCCTCGGGTTTGAAGGGTGTGGGCACCGCGATGATGAAGGTGTCGCCCTCTTCAGGCACGAGCGAAGCCCGCAGGTTGCCGCTGTTGACGGCCGATCGCACCAGGATGTCGAGGTCTGGCTCGATGATGTGGATGCGACCGGAGTTGATGGTGTTGACGGCCGATTCATTGACATCGACACCCACCACCGTGTGGCCCTTGGTGGCCAACATGGACGCCGTGGGCAGGCCGATGTAGCCCAGACCCATGACAACGATTTTTTGCAACTCGCGAGCCATCACACGCTCCTTTGAATGTTCTCGAAACAACCGACGATGCGGCTCACTGCCTGACCGTCACCATAGGGATTATGGGCTTTGGACATGCGGGAATAGGCCTGCTCGTCTTGCAACAGGGTCTCGCACTCGGAGACGATGGCCGCACGCGACGTCCCCACCAATTTGACCGTTCCTGCAGAGACGGCTTCCGGACGCTCCGTGGTGTCGCGCATCACCAGCACCGGCTTGCCCAGCGAGGGCGCCTCTTCCTGCACCCCACCCGAATCGGTGATGATCAGGTGAGAGCGGTCCATCAGGTAGACAAAGGGCAGGTAGTCAACCGGCTCGATCAGGTGCACGTTCTTCAAGCCCCGGGCGGCCAGGATGTCGTTGACCGGCTGGCGGACGTTGGGATTGAGGTGGACCGGGTAGAGCACTTCGACGTCGGGGTGACGCTCGGCAATGTCGGCCAAGGCCAGACAGATGTTCTGAAAGCCTTCACCAAAGTTCTCTCGACGGTGCCCGGTGACCAGGATCAACTTCTTGGCTGGGTCGAGGAAGCCAAAGCGTTCGTCAAGCGACGTGCGCAAGCTGCCTTGCTGACGCAGCTTGTCCACCACGTCCAGCAAGGCGTCGATCACGGTGTTGCCGGTGACATGGATCGAGTGCTCGGGCACACCTTCGGCCAGCAGGTTGGCCTTGGCGACCTCTGTGGGGGCAAAGTGCAGATCGGCCACGCGGCCGGTCACCATGCGGTTGATCTCTTCAGGGAATGGCGCCAGCTTGTTGCCCGTGCGCAGGCCAGCCTCCACGTGCGCCACGGGGATGCGGGCATAGAACGCCGCGAGGCTGGTGGCCAAGGTGGTGGTGGTGTCGCCGTGCACGAGCACCCAATCAGGCTGCTCCTGGGCCAGCACCGGCCGCAGCCCCAACAGGATGTTGGACGTCACGTCATACAGGTCCTGCCCGGGCTTCATGATGTCCAGATCATGGTCCGGCGTGATGTCGAACAGGCGCAGCACCTGATCCAGCATCTGGCGGTGTTGCGCCGTCACGCACACGAGGGTCTGGACCCCCGGGGTCTGCTGCAGCCGCTTCACGAGCGGCGCCATCTTGATCGCTTCGGGGCGCGTCCCGAACACCAGCATCAGTTTCATCGATTCACTCCTTGCCTTGCGGGCGCCGACTTGCACCACTTGAGGTGCACAGCCGGGGCCATCATGCTTTCTTGTTGCGGGACGTCAGGGCCTCATAGGGCTTGACGTAGTTGGCCACGCTGTTGCGCCAGTTGCGCACAGACTCCACGAACGCACGCCCCTGGCGACGCACCGCGGGCCACTCGTCTTGACGAGACAAGACCGACAGCACCACGCGCGTCAGGGCCGCCCGGTCGTCAGCCTGGAACAGCCAACCCGTGCGACCGTCTTCGACCAACTCACGGTGCCCACCCACGTTGGAGGCGACGAAGAGGTGCCCTTGGGCCATGGCCTCCAGCGGCTTGAGCGGGGTGACCAGTTCGGTCAGGCGCATGGCGTGGCGCGGGTAGGCCAGCAGGTGCACCAGGTCGTAGTAACGGTTGACCTCGGCGTGCGGCACGCGGCCGGTGAAGACCACGTGGTTCTCCAGGCCCAAGGCCTTGACCTGTGCCTTGAGCGCCGCATCCTGCGGCCCACCGCCCACCAGCAGCAGACACACATCGGGCCGCTGAGCACGGATGTCAGGCAAGGCCGCGACCAACAGGTCCAGCCCCTCGTAGGCGTAGAACGACCCGATGAAGCCCAGCACCGTCTTGCCCGTCAGGCCCCACTTGGCCTGCAAGGCGGGATCGGGCGCCTGCGCCAGCTGGAAGTTGTCGACGTCCACGGCGTTGGGGATCACGGTGACTTTGCCCGCATCAATGCCTCGGGCCACGATGTCGGCGCGCAGGCCTTCGCAAATGGTGAAGACATGGGCGGCCTTGCGGATCGCGTGCGTCTCCATCGCCCGGGTGAGGCGGTAGCGCACGCTGCCTTCCTGCGTGGTGCCGTGATCAACGGCGGCGTCCTCCCAGAACGCGCGGATTTCGTAGACCACCGGGATGCCCAGCTCGGCGCCCACCTTGAGGGCCGGCAAGGCATTGAGCACCGGCGAGTGCGCGTGGATGATGTCGGGGCGCACCTCACGGGCCACCTCGCGCAGGCGCTGAGCCAAGGCGGACATCAGACTGAACTCGCTCAGCACAGGCAGGTCATGCCCCCACGCGGTGGATGCAGCGGTTCGGTGGAAAGTCAGGCCATCCACGGTTTCGACCGCTGCAGCCGTCTTGCCTTGTTTGGGCGAGGTGACGTGATGGGTTTCCCATCCGCGTGCGCGCTGCTCCCTCAACAAGGCCGCAGTGCGGAAGGTGTAGCCGCTGTGCAGCGGGATGGAGTGATCAAGCACATGCAAGACACGCATGGTCAGGAACCTTGAAACAGTTGATCGTAATGCGCCACCATGCTGTCGACGCTGAAGTGTGCGCAGGCCTGCTGCCGGGCCGCATCGCCCTGGGCCTTGGCCTGCGCCGGGTACTCGACCTGACGCTGCAGGGCATCAGCCAAGGCTTGGGGTTGCCCAGGCGGCACCAGGGTGCCTGAGGCGCCATGCAGCAGCAGATCCGGGGTGCCGCCCACGGCCGTGGCCACGGACGGCAAGCCACACGCCATGGCTTCTTGCAGGGTGCACGAGGTGCCCTCGGCATCGGAGGGCAAGACGAAGCAATCCAATGACTGCAGGATGTCGGCGATGTCGCTGCGCGCGCCAGGCAACCACGCACGGTCGCTCAGCCCGGCTTGCGACAAGATGGCCTCGACCTCGGTGCGCAAGGGGCCATCGCCCACCATCACCAACCGTGCACGCGCACTGCTGGCGGGCGATTGCTGCACCCACTGCACAAAGGCACGGGCCAGCATGGGCTGGTTCTTGACCGTTTGCATGCGCCCCACGGTGCCGAAGAGCCAGTGCTCACCGGGCACGAAAGGACAGCCGGCAGGCACCGGCCGTTGGGCGGGGGCCGGACGAAACACGGACGTGTCCACGCCGTTGGCAATCAGGCTGCGTCGGTGCGCCGGCACGCCAATGGCGCGGGCCAGGTAGGCATCGAGGTCTTTGGAGACGGCGATGTGGTGGCTGACGAAGGGCTTGTAGACCTTGCGCAGGCGCTGGAACTTGACGTTGCGGCCATCGGGATCGTGCGCATCCCAGCCATGCTCGGCATGGATGCGCCGCGGCACGCCCGCGGCCCAGGCGATGGGCACCACTTCGAGTGCCGCCAGGTTGCAGGTGTGGACCACGTCCGGTCGCCAGCGGCGCATCTCTCTGAACAGCCGCGGATACAACGGGATGGCATGCCCCGGAGGCTTGTGCAGCGACACCAGCTCGACGCCAGGCGTGCGGATGCGCTGTGCGAACTCGCCCATGTCGGTGAGCGACAGCAACAGGTGCTCGTAGCGGTCCACCGGCAGGCGATTGATCAGCTGCACGATGACGTTTTCCAGCCCGCCCACATGGAAGCTGTAGACGATGTGCATGACCCGGGTGCGGCGTGCGCTCATGCGTGCTCTCCGCGCCATTGGGCCTGCATTGCCGCTGGCCAGGTAAGGCACCAGTACACCCAGCTCTTGGGGTGCACGGCGACATGGCTGAGGGCCTGACTGAAACAGCGGTGCGCCCAAGCCAGCTGGCGGCTCCAGAACAGGAGGTAGCCGTGACCAAAGGCAATCGCATGCAACCGCCGGCGCATCGTGGCCTCAGACACGCTGCGACCGTCGGGCCCCGTCAGGCCATGTTGAGACACGGCACGCTGCACCAGCAGGTACTCGGCGTTGACGGGGCGAGGCCGCTGGGTGATGGAGTGCGGGTGGATGCGGTACCAGGCCAGCGACTGGTCGAGCTGAGCCATGCGGTGGTCACGCGAGGCGCGCAACCAGAACTCGTAGTCGGATCCGGTGGCCCATTGCTCGTCAAAGCCCGACATGGCAACCATCATCGAGCGGCGCACCAGCGCCGTGATGATGTGCACATGGCTTTCTTGCAGCAAGTCGGCGTACAGCCAACCGTGCAAGTGCGTGGTGGCACCAGGCGCTGCTTGTGACTGAGCACGGCCCACCGCCTGCTCATGGTCGGCAGCGGTGGGCGGTTGCGGCCAGCTGTTGCTGCCATCTGCAGGCGCCCACCGGTCGAAGCGACCGAAGACTACATCGACGTCAGGATGCGCCTGCAGGTACGCCACTTGGGCCAACAACTTGCCGGGCAGCCACACGTCGTCTGCATCAATGAAGGCGATCAACTCACCCTTGGCGTGGCGCCATGCCAGGTTGCGTGCGGCAGCTGGGCCTTGCTTGCGTTGCTGCAACACGGTGATGCGGTCACCCCAGCGCTGCAAGCGGGCCAGGGTGTCATCGGTCGAGCCATCGTCCACGACGATCACTTCCAAGGCCTCGTAGCCTTGCCAGAACACGCTCTCGAGGGCAGCGTCCACCGTCGCGCCGGCATTGTGAGCCGGCACGATCACGCTGACCAGGGGACGTGGACTCATGCCTTCTCCCCGGCGGAGACCCGCAGGAAGGCGTCGAACATGATGAGCGACCACAGCACGTCGCTGTGGTCACGCTGACCCGCCTTGTGCTGCGAGACCATGTTGCGCAGCACCGGCTCACGGAAGAAGCCGCTGTCGAGCATGCGCGCGCTCAGCACAGAGTCGCTCATGCGTTGCGCCAGCGGGCCGCGCAGCCACTTGGCCAGAGGCACCGAGAAGCCCATCTTGGGTCGGTACAACACGTCGTGAGGCAACAGGGGCTCGAACGCCTTCTTGAAGACGTACTTGCCCTCCCCGCCCTGGATCTTGTGTGCACTCGGCAGGGTGGCCAGCCATTCGATGAGCTCGTGGTCCATCAGGGGCTCGCGCACCTCCAAAGAGTGCGCCATGCTCGCACGGTCCACCTTGGTGTTGATGTCACCCACCAACCAGGTCTTGTAGTCGAGGTACTGGATGAGGGCCAGCGGGTCATCGGTGTGGGCCTTGAGCGCCTGCTCACGGAACAGGTCCACCGACTGGTAGCCCCCCAGCTGTCGCTGCAGACCGTCGGACAAGAGCAGGCGGCGCTCGTCTGCGCGCAAGCGAGACATGCTGTGGTGATACGCCTCGGCAGCATCCATGGCCAAGGCCTGGAAGGTGGTCTTGGCGCGGAACACGCGTGGGGCCCAGTCGAGCTTGGGATACATGCGCCCCAAGGGCCCGAACAACGCGCGACGCACCCCCAGCGGCACGGCCGAGCGGGCCTGCTCTTCCGCCAGGTGCATGCGGTAGCGGCGGTAGCCCCCCAGGCTCTCGTCCCCGCCGTCACCCGACAGGGCGACGGTCACGTGCTTGCGCGCCATCTGGCAGACCCGGTAAGTGGGCAAGGCGGAGGAGTCGGCGTAGGGCTCGTCGTACAGGTGAGCCAAGGTGTCGATCAGCCCGAAGTCATCGGTGCCGACGATCTCCAGGCGGTGATCGGTTTGGTAGCGGTCGGCCACCATCTGGGCAAAGGCCGACTCGTTGAACTGAGGGTCTTCAAAACCAATGGCACAGGTGCGCACAGGCGTTGGCGACCAGCCCGCCATGGCCGCCACCACCGCGCTCGAGTCCACCCCACCGGAGAGGAAGGCACCCAGCGGCACATCGGCGATCATGCGCAGCCGCACCGACTCCTTCACGCGTTCGCGCAGCTCGTCTTGCGCGTCGGCGGACGAGATCTGCCGATCCAGGGTGAACTGGACGTCCCAATAGGACTGCGACTGGGGCAACCCACCCTGGCCACGGCGCCAGGTCAGGGTGTGCCCTGCCGGCAACTTGTGGGCCCCGGCGTAGATGCAACGGGGATCGGGGACGTAGCCCAGCGCAAAGTAGTCTTCCACCGCCCGGGGGTCGATGCGGCGGTCGAAGGCCGGGTGGGCCGTGACCACCTTGAGCTCGGAGCCGAACACCAGCGTGCCGTCGCCCAGCAAGGCGTAGTGCAAGGGCTTGACGCCCATGCGGTCGCGCGCCATGAACAGCGTTTGCTTCGGCCGATCCCAAATGGCGAAGGCAAACATGCCCCGCAAGCGGTGCACGCACTCGGGGCCCCAGGCCTCCCAGGCATGAACGATGACCTCGGTGTCGCTGTGGGTGCGGAAGACGTGGCCCAAGGCCTTGAGTTCGGCGGCCAGCGACTGGAAGTTGTAAATCTCGCCATTGAAGACGATGCCCACGCTGCCGTCTTCATTGAACAAGGGCTGCTGCCCTGTGGCCAGGTCGATGACGGACAGGCGACGGTGCCCCAGCACGAGGCCGGGCTCCACATGCAGGTCGGCCTCATCCGGCCCCCGGTGTGCTTGGATGTCGTTGATGCGCTGGGCCAAGGCGCGGTCAAAGTCGCGCTGGCCCTGGGTGTCGAACAAACCGGAGATACCGCACATGGCTCAATTCCGTCCCTGGGTCGAGACCAGCGCGCCCATGAGCGCGGCCCCTTGTGTCTGCATGAAGGCTGTGAGCACTGCGCGCGCTTGCGGCCCATCTTGGGTGTACACCGTGATCAAGGCCCCGTCGTCGCCCTGCGCTTTGAGCAGCTGCATGGCACCGGCCCATTTCGCGCGGATCGGTGAGCCGACCCAACGGCCATCCACCCAATACAGCTGCCAAGCTCGCAAACGACGACCTTCGGCCGTCAGGCGCTCACGCGAGCGCAATTGCTCTTCACGCACCGACAGCGTTTGGCCCTGCGTCTGCAGCCCCACCTGCTCGATCTCCACCGGCATCCAGTGCGTGTTCGACTCACTGGTCAGCACATGGCTGGAGCTCACCAGTTTGCGTTGTGCCCCCTGCAGGCGGAAGTAATGGACGTGCACGCCCACGATGTCGCCTGCGGGAGATGCCAGGGCCACATGAGCCTGAGCGCTGGCATCGTCATATTCCGGCGACCACGCGAAGGGGAACGCGCTCGCCCGCCAGCCGGCAGCCGGAGCCCAGGATTGGACCGCGACAGGCTGGCGCGACACGCTGTGCTGCAGCAGCGGCAAGGCCTGCGCGGCACCAAGCACCATCACGGCGGACACGGCTGGCACCAGCCAGGCGGACCAGGTGCCCGCACCCATGTCCGTGCCAACCGCTGCTTCAGGCGAGCGCTCAACCTGGACCAGCGGGTCGTGCCAACGGCTGCCGATCCAGAACAGGAGCATCAGCACCAGGGCGAAGAAGAACCAGCCGTAGATCAGGTGATCAACGCCCGTGGCAATGGTGTTGTTGGAGTAATGCCCCAGCAGCACGATGATGTAGGCACGCAACCAATTGGCGACCAGGGCCATGCTCACCGACAAGGCCAGGAAAGCGACCCGCAACCACGTGCTGCGGAAATACAGGTAGCCATACAGGCAGCCAGCCATCACCGAGGCCACCATGTAGCGGATGCCGCTGCAGGCCTCGGCCACCGACCACGAGCCCGAGGGGATGACGAAATGCAGCCCCTCGCGGTAGACGGGAATACCCGTCCAGCGCACGGCCAACACCGTGAAATCAGCCGTCCAGTCCATCAACTGGGGCAGCATGAAGTCACCGAACGGCACGGCCAACAAGAGGAACAGCAAGGGGAATGCCCATGGCCGGGCGGCGCGCCATCCCACGCAGGCCGGCACCACCGCGATCAACATCCCTGCCACGGCGAATTGCATGGCGGCATTGACGGCCAGCAGGCGACCGGCGACCCACAGCATCGCGCACAGGGCCAAGGCCAGCAAACCCGTGAAACCTGCAGCAGGCGCGCGTGCCCACACCTCATCACGCCGCCGCCACATGAGCCACAAGGTGATGGGAGGCACGAACCAGCCGTGCGCGTAAGAGTTGGAGCGCTCCCAGACGTCCACGATGTCCATGGCGGTCTGGTGGTACACCCCCAGGACCAAGCCCCACAAGAGCAGGCATGCGATCAGCGGCAAGCGCCAGCGGCGCGGCACAACATCGCTCATCGGGCCCCCACCTGTTCGAGCCAGCCGTCGAGGCGCCCCAAATGGGCCTGCCAGCTGTAGTGCGACAACACGAAGTTCCGGGCCTCGGCGCCATCGCGGCGGGCTGCAGCGGGGTCGTTCAGCCACGCCAGCGTGGCCCGAACCTGAGCTTCGGCCTCGGCTTCGCCCACCAGCCCTTGGGCCGCGCTGGCACCAATCGCCTCCGCGCAGCCGGGCACGGTCACCACTGGCTGCCCCATCGCCATGGCTTCCAGGATCTTGTTCTGGATGCCTCGCGCCACGCGCAACGGGGCCACCACGGCACGAGCGTGCTGCAGGTACGGCCGCACGTCGGGCACCGTGCCGGTGACCTCCACATGCGGCCCTGCCAGCGCGCGCACCTTGTCGGTGGGGTTGCGCCCCACGATGTAGAAGCGAACCTGCGGATGCGTCGCTCGCAAGCGAGGCAGCATCTGTTCGGCAAACCAGGTCACGCCATCGACATTGGGCCAGTAGTCCATCGCGCCCGTGAACACCACCGGCCACTCTTGTGCCCCGAAGGGGTTGGCGAGCGCAGGATCCGGGCAGAAGAAGTCGGCATCCACGCCGTTGCTGATCGGCTGCACACGGTCGGCCACCTCGGGCGCCGCCTGCTGGAACAGCGCCGTCTCATTGGGCGTGACGAAAAAGGACTGCACCGCCTGGGCCGCCACCTCGCGTTCGTAGGCCAGCAGGCGCGCGCCCTCGCGGCGGTACAGCCACGACATCGGCCAGCGGTGCTCGGGCGCGTACTGGGTCCACTTGGTGGAATCGACGTCGACAAAATCGACCAGCATGGGCAAGTCGGGCAAGCAAGGCGTCGCAAACTGCGCCATGGCCCCCGAGAACACCACCGATGCGTGCAAGCGGTGCTGCGCCCTCACCTGCTGGATCCACTGGTGCATGCCCGCGCGGCGATAGAAAGCCACGGACAGCGCCTCGTGACGCAACAAGCCTTGCAAGCTGGCCACCTTGCCCCACCGGGCATCGATGCGCTCGATGTGCAGGTCAGGACAGATGGCCTGCAGGGCCGCCACGTGGGCCTCGTCCTCAGGGTCGTCGATGAAGGTCCCCAGGAACACCCGATGCTTTTGCTGAAGATGCTTCAGCAAATGGTAGGAGCGCACCTTGTCGCCCTTGTTGGGCGGGTACGGCATCCGGTGGACCAGGTACAGGACATTCGCCATCTCAGCCCAGGTTCCTCACGATGAAAGGCCCCAGGAAGTTGGCCAGACCGATGGGCATCTTGCGCCACGTGTCGATCATCAAGCTGTACTTGGCGTTGTTGGGGTTGTTCTGAGGGATGCTCTCGCGCTTGTAGAGGCAGTACTCGTAGTACAGCGGCGTGGGCTCGAAACCCCAGTTCTTCTTGAACGAGTACGAACCGGTGCCCTGCTTGCTGCGGCCGTAGTCAAACACCTTCAGGCCCCGGGCACAGGCCCGGCGCATGAGCTCCCAGTACTTGAAGTCGTTGCCGGCCAGGTCACGCGCGGCAACGGCATCGCCCGCGTAGTACGGCAGAACTTCGTCGCGGAAGTAAAAGCTCATCACGCTGCTGATCGGCTGGCCTTCTGGGTCGCACACCGTCAGCACCTCGCAGTCGGCACCGAAGGTGTCCATCAGCGCCTGGAAGTACTTCTTGGGCATCGCCGGCGTACCGTGGCGGTGCACGTTGTCGGCATACAGCGCGAAGAAGCGATCGGCGTTGGGGTCGATGTGCGAGGTGAGGTTGTTCTTGATGCCCTTGCGCACCATGGCCCGCTGCTTGCGCGGGATGGCCAGCATGTTGGCCTCTTCTTCCGGCAGGATGTCCTTGCGGAAGGTCACATAGAGGTCTTGCAAGGGCCAGTCGTCATGCTGACGCACGGTGTTGCGGAACTCGAGGTGATCGACCCCCAGCTTCTTGGCCAGGGCCTGAGCATGCACTTCCAGGGCTTGCTGGGCCACCGGGTTGGACGCCAGCACGCCGCCGTACACCCCAAAGGGCAAACTGGTCAGCGCGTTGCCGAACAACAAGCTTTTGACATGCCCCAGAGGCAGCACACCATGGATCTGCCCGCCAGACTGCACCAGCAGGTAGTGGGTCTTGTGCTTGAACACCCCACGGATGATGTCCTGCCAGGCAGCACGGTGGAAGAACGTGCCCTGCGGATGCGCCAGCACATAGGCATCCCAGCGCGCCGCCAGAGCGGCATCACCGGGTTGCAGAACGTCGATGGAGTAGGAAGTGGGTTCAGACAAGCGCGGCCTCCCGCTGGCGCTCAGGCAGGAAGATCTCGTCCATGCGACCCCACTTGAAGTCACCCAGCAGGCGATCGAGTCGCTGCGGCATGCGCGGGATGTTGACGTAGTGCCTGAAGCCAGACTTCAGGTCGATGCCCGCCACGCGCGGCTGGCCAGCATCGATCTCCCAAGGATGAAAATAGAACACGGCGGATTGCTGCTCTTTGTCGTTGACT